>MDSV01185040.1_pt1 | contig 21017 bp, 21 predicted proteins | sample 810851 | NCBI WGS metagenome assembly MDSV01 (sample SAMN05326640, study PRJNA326480) | marine metagenome | isolation source: seawater | place: Atlantic Ocean: North East | collected 2012 | reverse complement strand
GACCTTTGGGTTATGAGCCCAACGAGCTACCAGACTGCTCCACCCCGCACTGTATATGGAGTCTATAGTCAAAAAAAATAATTTTCAAGTATTAAAAAGATTAGCTATAGAGTATTCGCTTAACTGGGCTAAAATATCTGGGAATAGTCCCAGCATGAAAAGTGAGATGATATATAAACCCGTAACAATATATGATGATGAAGATTTAAGCTCTTCATATGATTCATCAAAATAAATAACCTTGATTACACGAAGATAGTAGTAGGAACCAATAACTGTCATCAGCACTGCAAAAATTCCCAACATTATATACCCTGAATGAACAAGAGATTGAATAACAAAAAGCTTAGCATGAAAGCCTAATAGTGGAGGGATACCAATATAAGAAAGCATAACCACCATAAGAAGAAAAGCAGGAAATGGCTGTGTTTTATTTAAACCGCTTAAATCTTTGATATCCTCTATGGGTTTATTCTTATATATAAGTTGTGACAATAAGCCAAAGGCTGCCGTAGTTGTAATCACATATGTTAATGTATAAAACATTGCAGCTTTGTAAGACTCTATAGACCCCATAGAGATGCCTAACAAAATAAATCCTATGTTTGCAATAGTAGAATAAGCGAGCATACGCTTGATATTAGTTTGTGCTATTGCAATGATGTTACCTACCAGTAAGGAAAGAATAGAGAGTATAATTAACATATCAAACCAAAATGTATATAGAGATTCAAAAACATACCCTAATAATTTCACTAGTATTATAAAAACAGCGATTTTCGGGATAGTACTTAGCATTAAGGTCGTTGTTATCATTGATCCATGATAAACATCCGGAATCCACATATGGAAAGGGGCTGCTCCAAATTTAAAAGCCAAGCTAATAAAAATAAATGTTAAAGCAAATACTAGGCCTATAGTACGCATATCATTTTGAATAGGATCAAGATTTAAAATATTAAGCTGCTCAAATATTTCATGATAAAATAGGCTCCCTGTTAACCCATAAATCAGTGATATTCCAAATAATAAGAAACCCGAAGATATTGCACCTAAAATGTAATATTTAACAGCAGCCTCAGATGAAAATATTGAATTTTTATTAAATGCAATGATGGAATATAGTGAGAGGGATAAAAGTTCAATGCCTAAATATAATAATAATAAATGTTGCGAGGATATCATTATCATCATCCCCAGAAGACCAAATAAGGAAATTACAAAATATTCTGTTTTATATAAATCAAAGTATTTGAGAAAGATAGATGTATAATAAAAAATTAAAATTAAAATGGATAATATAAAGATCTTAAATATATTTGAAAAAGTAGATGTGTCATATAAATAAGATGTATTGCTGTTTAAAAAATCAAAACTAGAGAAAATATTATAACCGCAATATAGCAATGTAGCTTGAATAAGATAATATGAAAAATTCTTAAATTTATCAGGCAAAAATAGGTCAATGATAATAATCGAGCAAAGCGCAATAGTAATTATAATTTCTGGATAGATGAATAAATAATTAATCATACTAATATTTACTCCCAATAATTTTTATCATATTCAATGAGGACTCCTCGCTAATATTTAGAATAATGTCAGGTTTTATCCCTATAAGTAATACAAAAAATGCCAGAATCAGTAAGGCCCACAATTCATCCATTTTCAAAGTACTCATAGTAGCAACCTTATCTCCTTTAGTATCTCCAAATAGCACTCTTTTGCCTAACCAAAGAGAGTAAGATGCAGCTAATACTAAAGTTGTGGACGCAAGAACTGCGTAAAGCATATTAATATGCATACTAGATATTAAGACCATAAATTCACCAACAAAACCTGAGGTGCCTGGTAATCCTGAATTTGCCAGTAAAAAAAACATCATAAGTCCAGAAAATAAAGGCATGATTTGACCGATGCCTGATTGTTCGCTAATCATGCGTGATTTAGTTCTTGAATATATAATTCCAATACAAACAAATAACCCAGCTGATATTAAACCATGCGAAAGCATTTGTATGATTGCTCCTTGAAGACCAATATGAATAAAATCTTCAGATATTAGGTTTGGATTTGTTGCATTAAAAACAAGAAAGATGCCTAATGTCACAAAACCCATATGGGCTATAGATGAATAAGCTATAAGTTTTTTCATATCTTCCTGGGCAAGAGCAACGAAACTAATGTAGATAATTGCTATTAATGACAAGGGAATTAAAATATCATTGAGATAAATTCCTGCATCTGGTGTGATTGGAAGAAGAAATCTAAGCATACCGTAACCACCTACCTTTAAAAGAACAGCAGCTAAAATAACAGATCCTGAAGAAGGTGCTTCTACATGTGCATCTGGCAACCATGTATGAACAGGCCACATAGGAATTTTAATTCCAAATGATATCAGAAAAGCTAAAAATAAAATAATCTGAACATCTAAATCTAGAGCAATAGTGTAATAATCTGGAATATAAAAACTGCCAGATTTGAATGACAGATATAATAGCGCTAAAAGCATTAGTACAGAACCAAATAAAGTATAAATAAAGAATTTTATGGTAGCATAAACTCTATTTGGTCCGCCCCAAATACCAATTATTAAAAACAAAGGTATTAGCATGGCTTCAAAAAAGATATAAAATAAAATGCTATCGAAAGCACAAAAGACACCTAATAGTAATCCTTCAAGTAATAAAAAAAGGGCGATATATTTATTATTTTGTTCTCTTGCTTCTGAAAAATTAAATAATATTATCACTGAAGATATTATGGTTGTGAGTATTATAAATAATATTGAAAATCCATCTATAGCGAGATGATAATTAATATTGAGGTTTTTTATCCATGATAACTTTTCCACATATTGTAATGAATATGATGATTGATCAAAATTAATAATTAACAAAACAGAAATAAACAAAGTTAATGAAGAAAATAAAAAACCTATTAATTTAATGAGATGCAACAGTCGATCATTTACAAATAATAAAATAATTCCTCCTAAAATTGGAGTCCATATTAAAAAGCTTAGTAATGGGAGATTCTGTATAGTCATATTAAAAATCATAAAAAATTATTAAAAATATTAACAAACTAATAATCATTGTAAATGCATAATGATATAAGTAACCTGTTTGAATTAACCTAATCTTTGATGAAATATAACCGATTAAATTTGCTGTTCCATTGACAAAAAAATTATCAATGATACTTATGTCGGATTTCAACCATATAATATTAGCAAGTTTTTTAAAATTTTTTGGTATTATATTATTAGAAAGAGTTGTAAAGCCATACTCGCTAATTAGTATTTTTTTAAATATTGAAAATTTGTTTGTTATTAATTCTAATATTTGACTATTAATAAAATATAAATAATAAGAGGATACTAATCCGATTAATAATATTAGGAAACTCAAGCTACTAAACGAATGTAAAATGAATATTGATGAGTGTTGTATATATTGATCATAAAACATTTGAATTCTATCAGAATCTGAAATAGAAGATTTGAAAAAATCATTAAATAACATTGTATCAAATAATGACCATCCTATAAAAGCACTTGGAACAGCTAAAACAACAAGTGGTATTAAAAGCGTATCCTTATGTTCTAAATCACTACTTTTTTCTATTTTGAGTTTATTTTCGCCAAAGAAAACTTTGAAGAATATTTTAGCGGTATAGAATGTAGTCACTAGTATGCTTAGCACCAACATATAATAAATAATAAAATTTCCTTCGTATTTAAAAATATCTATAATTAAATCCTTTGAAAAGAATCCTGACATTAATGGAAATCCAATTAATGAAAAACCAGCTATAGTAAAAGTAGCAAATGTTAAAGGCATAATTTTTCTTAAACCACCCATTCTATTAATGTCTTGTTCATGATGACACTTCAAGATGATTGAGCCAGCACATAAAAATAGTAGGGCCTTAAAAAAGGCATGAGTTAATAAGTGATAGATGGCAAAAGAATAATATGATGCTCCCAAAGCAACTGTCATGTAACCAAGTTGAGAGATTGTAGAGTATGCTATAATTCTTTTAATATCATTTTGGACCAATGCAACTAACCCCATAAAGAATGCTGTAGAAACACCTATAAATAGAATCAAATCTAATACATATTCAGATAAATCATATAGCGGTGATAGTCTTGCGACCATAAATATTCCAGCCGTTACCATTGTTGCAGCATGTATGAGAGCAGAAATTGGAGTTGGCCCTTCCATTGAATCAGGAAGCCAGAAATGTAATGGTATTTGGGCCGATTTAGCAGCAGCTCCGATAAATAATAGGAGTGCAATAAATGGTAATAAATCAATTTGAAACCCAATTAAATTTATAGAATTAAGTTTTAAAGACGGAAGATCATTAAAGAAATCTATATAATTTAGACTATTGCAACTTATGAAAACTAAAATAACTCCGAGGAGCAACCCTATATCACCAACTCTATTTACAATAAAAGCTTTTAGATTTGCATTAACAGCAGATTCTTTTTTGTACCAAAATCCTATCAATAAATAAGATGATAGACCAACTAACTCCCAACCAATAAATAATTGTAAGAAATTATTTGAAAATATAATTAGCAACATAGAAAATGTAAAAAAGTTAGTATAAATAAAAAATCTTTTAAAACTCATATCATTTGCCATGTATGCAATAGAATAAATATGAACAAAAAAAGATATAAACGTTACTATGAAGGACATGATTACAGTTAAGCTATCTATTAAAAATCCAATTTCAAATAAGTAAATTTCGCTAACATACCAGGTATAAATATGATGATTCTCGATATTATTATTCCCCGACAGGTACGAGATCATGAGCCCAATTGATAATAGCATAGGGACTCCTATTGCAGTATTACCTATGATGCTTGTTACAAAATTAGATTTTACCGGAAAGAAAAGTAAAATTAGCGAACCTAATAATGGTAATAATACTATCAGAAGTGATTCAATATACATTACCCTTTTAACTTCCCGATATCTTCGACATCAATACTGTTTTTATTTCGATATAAGACTACAATAATTGCAAGTCCTATTGCAGATTCTGCAGCAACAACTGTCAATATAAAAAAAACAAATATCTGTCCAGCAATATCATTTAAATAGTTCCCAAATATAATAAAATTAAAATTTATAGATAAAAACATCAACTCTAAAGACATCAACATTATAATTATGTTTTTTCTATTTAAAAATATTCCTGCCAGAGATATGCTAAATAATAAAGAGCTTAGAATTAGGTAATAGGACATCGGTATCATAATTTATTATCCTCATCTTTAATTACTTTCAGCCTATCTTTTTTACTCACATTTACTTGTTGAGCAGGATTTTGGTATTTGTTTGAAGAACTCTTTTGATGTGTCAATGTAATAGCAGATATAATGCCTAGTAATAATAATATAGCAGCTATTTCAAAAGCTAATATGTAGTCTGTATAAAGGACATATCCAAGATTTTTTGTATTATCCTCACCAATAATATTTATTTCAGTAATAATATTATTGTTAGAATTTTCAAATTGATTATAAAAGAAAAATGAAAGTAAGCCAGCAATAGAAATAAAAACAAGCAAGCCTAGTGGAAAATACTTCACAAAACCTTCTTTTGTTTGAGATATGTTAATATCTAACATCATTACTACAAATAAAAAGAGAACCATAACGGCGCCAACATATACTAAAATTAATATTATTGATAAAAACTCAGCATTTAATAATAACCAAAGCACCGCGGATGAAAAAAATGTAAAGACAAGATTTATAGCTGACTTGACTGGATTGTTTACCATTACAACCCCTATTGAGCTTATAATCAAAAAAAATGCAAAGAGAAAAAAAATAGCTATTTCGATATTCATATTTATTATTAATTAATTTGACTTCTATCCTTTAATTCTTCTTTTTCATATATATCGCCGATTTTGAGCAACTGCTCTTTATTAATTATTTTTTCGTTTCTAGATTCAAAATGAAATTCGAATATCTTGGTTTCTACAACAGCGTCTACGGGACAAGCTTCTTCGCAAAATCCACAGTAGACACATTTAAATAAATCAATGTCATATTTAGTAGTTCTGCGAGTACCATCAGATCTCATTTCCGTATCAATTGTTATTGCTAACGCAGGACAAACTGCTTCACAGAGTTTGCAACCTATACATCGTTCCTCTCCATTTGGATACCTCCTAAGAGCATGTAAGCCTCTGAATCTTGGTGACTGCGGTGTTTTTTCTTCTGGATATTGGACAGTAATTGATTTTTTAAATAGTTTTTTACCAGTTATCGAAAGACCTTTTAGAATTTCTAAAAGGAATAAACTTTTAAACAATTTGCTAATTATCTTAATCATATAATAAACCAGGGTCCAACTTCGTAATATATCATAATGCCTTCAAAGAAAATCCAAATAATTGTTATTGGAAGGAATACTTTCCAACCCAATCTCATGATTTGATCATATCTATATCTTGGAAGTGTTGCTCTAAGCCAAAGGAATAAGAAAATGAAAAATAAAGTTTTCATAGAAATCCATGCAAATCCTGGTATCCAATTGAAATAGTTTTCTAAAAAAGTATTTTCAAAAGGTGATAACCATCCTCCAAAAAACATTATGCTGACTAATATACTTATTAATATAAGATTCATATACTCAGCAAGAAAGAACATTGCGAACGCCACACCAGAGTACTCAACATGAAAGCCTGCTACAATTTCAGACTCACCTTCTGAAACATCAAATGGGGCTCTATTCGTTTCAGCAATACCTGCAATAAGATAAATAATAAATAATGGAAATAAAGGCAGCCAATACCAACTAAATAAACCTCCTCTTTGTGAAATTATAATTTCTTGTAGATTCAAGCTTCCTGCTGCTATTAATACACCAACCAATGCAAAACCCATTGCTATCTCATATGCGATAATCTGTGCTGCTGACCTCATAGAACCCAAGAAAGCATATTTAGAGTTTGATGCCCATCCTGCTAATATGACCCCGTAGACACTCAAAGAAGTCAAAGCTAGTATGAAGAGTAGACCTGCATTGATATTAGCAATAACAAAATATTCAGATAATGGGATAACAGACCAAACCAACAATGATGGTACCAACATAATAATAGGAGCAGTCAGAAATAATCCCTTATTTGCATTGGATGGAATAATGACTTCCTTTGTTAAAAGTTTTATTACATCCGCAATTGGTTGAAGCATTCCCGAAGGACCAACACGCGTAGGACCCATTCTTGATTGCATGAAACCAATTATTTTTCTTTCCGAGTACGTAGTATAGGCTACTATTAAAAAAAGGGGGATGACAACAATGATAATTTCATAAATTATGTTAATGAGTGCATATAAAATATTCATGTTTTTATACTAATTTTTTGAGACTTAGGTCCTGTGTACTTACCATTCAGATTATTTGTTGAAAAAATTATAGTATCATCGGGTAGATCGGTCTTAATCGTAAAATCTTGTATTTTATATTTCATGTTATTATTTTTAAAATCAATATGACTGTTATCTTTGAATTTATTTACAATATTATTTGAAATATAAATATTTTTATCAATAGATTGTTTTGTCATACTTAATGACTCAGACCTTCTAACAGTAGAATCAGTTTTATATGTATGTCTACGTGTAAAAACGAATGTTTCGCCTGATGAAATATGTATGTTTTTAATAGATTTAAAACTTACTTTTATGTTATGAATATCTATATCTTTTATCAAATCTTTGATTTCAGATCTTAGGCTATTAATATCATAATCACCCAGAGAGTTATGTTTTAAAACTTTATTCAGGAAAGACCATCCATTTGATATATTTTTTTTAGGCTCAACAATTTTTGAAAAAGATTGAAATGTTCCATCAATATTTATATAACTTCCATCAGTTTCAGCAAAAGTTGAAATGGGTATTATTATATCGGCATATTTTTCAATCATAGGTGTAATGTAACTTGTAAATATAATATTACATTTTGATTTTGTTAGTGCATTCTCTACAATGTGGCTATCCCAAAAATCATATTCTGGCTCTAAATTATAAAATATATATGCAGACAATTGAGCTGAAATCATCTCAAATGCATTTTTACCATTTAATTTAGATTTTTGCCCACAAATATTTCGATGCGGCACATTTCCTAACAACCAAGCAGATGTGTTATTACAAAAGTCAGTTAAGAAACCAGTTTTAGCATTGATGGATTTACTGAACTTATTTATACTAGCCAGCAAATTAGACTGATTTGGAGACTGTGAAACACTAGGCCCAATAATGACTAAGTTTTTTTCATTAGTTTTAACTCCTATTTCTTCATAACTATTATCAAGTAATGCGGACATATTTTCATAATTCACTGTTTTTTTATAGTAAGTTGGAAAATCCTCATCTAATGCATCAAAATTTATGGAGAATACTTTTGTGTTATGCTTAATTGCATTATTTAAGTGAATTGATAATATTGGGAATTCAGATTTGATATTAACACCAACAAGAATTACATTATGAAAATCTTTTATCTCATCAATGTTTGCTCCTAGGGATGGCATTATAGGGTAGTCATCTTGGTATGCAAAATCTCTTTCATTAATTCTATGGTCTATATTTATAATACCAAGACTCTTAAATATCTTTTGGAAAAGAAATAGTTCTTCGCTAGTTGACTGAGGAGATATTAAACAACCAATATCATCAACTCCGTAATTTTTAATAGAATTATCAATTACTTTATTTAATTCATCTAATAGAATTTGATTCTCACATTCAATTAACTCTCCATCTTTTCTAATCATAGGTTTGGACGCTCTATCTTCAGAATAAATACCTTCATATCCAAATCTATCTCTATCGGATAACCAGGTTTGGTTAATTTGTTTATTCTCCATTGGAACAGCACGAACAATCTTATTATTATATGTATGATAATAAATATTAGATCCTAAGCAATCATGAGGAGATACCGCTGCATGTTGTTTTAAATCCCATGTTCTGGCTTTATATCTATAAGGTTTATTATTTAATGCTCCAACCGGACATAAATCAATCATATTCCCAGATAACTCTGAGGATACACTACCTTCAACGAAAACATCAATTTTCATATCTTCCCCTCTATCAAGCAAACCTAACTCTTTAACATTGCTTATTTCTTCGCCAAATCTAACGCATCTTGAACAATGTATACATCTAGTCATGTCAGTTGATATTAGAGGGCTAATATCCTTATCGATAATTACTCTTTTTAGCTGCATATATGTAGAATGATCATCGCCATGCTCGAGAGAAACATCTTGTAATTCACATTCTCCACCTTGATCACAAATTGGGCAATCTAATGGATGATTTATTAATAAAAACTCCATAGAATTCTTTTGAGCAACTTTTGTTTTTTCAGAATGAGTAAAAATTTTCATACCTTCTCTTAGAGGTGTAGAACATGCTGGTTGTGCATGATTAATGCCTTCAATGTCAACAAGACACATTCTGCAGCTAGCAACCACAGATAGATGTTTGTGATAACAAAATCTAGGTATATGTATTCCAATTTTATCGCATAATTCAATAATAGTTTCATTAGGTTCAGCAGTATGTTCTTTATTATTTACAAAAACTTTCATAACTAAGAAACCATGGGTTCTTTTTTATCTACATAGTACTCAAATTCTGACCAGAAATTTTTTAAAAAGCTTCTTACGGGCATAGCTGCAGCATCACCTAAAGCACATATACAATGACCCTCAATTTGAAATGCAATTCTGTTTAGTTGATCAAGATCATCTAGTGATGCCTTGCCCATTAAAATATTAGATAATATTTTATATAGCCAACCCGTGCCTTCTCTACATGGAGTGCATTGTCCACAAGACTCTGCATAATAAAATCTAGAAATTCGATGCAAAACAGAAACCATACATGTGGAATCATTCATAACTATTACGCCACCTGAACCCAACATTGAGCCAACATTGGCTATAGCCTCATAATCCATATTTACAGTCATCATAACTTCCCCTTTAACAACTGGAACCGAAGATCCTCCAGGTATGACCGCTTTAATTTTTTTATTATGGCTTATTCCACCAGCACTTTTTAGTAGATCTGCAAATGGCGTACCTAATGGTATTTCAAAATTTCCAGGATTATTAACATGTCCACTTACAGAAAATATTTTCATTCCTTCAGAATTATTTACACCTAATTTTTTATACCAACCATCCTCATTAAACATAATTTTAGGTATGCTTGCTATTGTTTCAGTATTATTTATGATAGTTGGTTTGTCATATAATCCTTTGATAGCAGGGAACGGTGGTTTAATTCTAGGCATCCCTCTTTTTCCTTCTATTGATTCTAACATTGCTGTTTCTTCACCAACAATATATGCGCCGGCACCTATTAGCGCATGTATTTCGATACTAATATTTGAAGATAAGATGTTACTACCAATAAATTTATGATTATATGCTTCTTTCAAAGCTTCATTAAACACTTTCCACTGTTCGTCCAGAAATTCACCACGAAGATAGTTATAACCTACAGACGCACCTATTGCATAACAAGCAATCAACATGCCTTCTATTATAGAATGTGGATTATATCTCAGAATATCTCTATCTTTACAGGTTCCAGGCTCACTTTCATCAGAATTACATACTAAATATTTTTGACCTTCTGTAAGCGGTATAAAAGACCATTTAAGTCCTGTTAAAAAACCTGCTCCACCTTTGCCGCGTAGACCAGATTCTTTAATTTTTTCAATTACTTTTGATTTGGGAATCTTATTTGTTAAAATATTCTTCCATGCATGGTAACCGTTTAAATTAAGATACGTTTCAATTGAAGCTGGACTCTTATGGTTGTAGGTTTCAGTACATAACTTAGAGTTCATTTTATACTCTCCAATATTTTATCTACCTTATCAATTGTAAGATTTTCATAATTTTTATGGTTGACTTGCATCATTGGGCCACCGTTGCATGCAGCTAAACACTCAATTTCATCTTTAAGGTAAAAACAATTATCTTTTGTTGATTCGCCAACTTTTATATTAAGTTTTTTCTCTATATGTGAAAGTATTTGGTCAGAGCCTCTCAGCATACATGAAACATTATTACATACAGCTATAGTATTTTTGCCAACAGGCTTAACATTAATCATTGTATAAAAAGTAGCAACTTCATATATATCAATTACATTTACAGACAAATATGTAGATAAAGCATTCATAATTTCTTTAGTCACAAAGCCATTATTATGATGTTGTAAAATTAGTAAACTTTCAATAACCGCCGACCTAGATTGATTACTAGGAAATTTTTTAACAACATTATCTATTAGTTGTTGCGTATTACTATCGATGATATAACTTGGATTCATCTATCAATTTCTCCAAAAACAATATCTTGCGTTCCTATTACAGTAACAACATCCGACAACATATGGTCAACACACATCTCATTTAGAGCAGCCAAATGAGCAAAACCGGGGGCTCTTATTTTAAGTCTGTATGGTTTGTTAGCCCCATCAGATATCATGTAAATTCCAAACTCACCCTTTGGAGCTTCAACAGCAGAATAAACTTCTCCTTTTGGAGTACAGTAACCTTCTGTAAATATTTTAAAATGGTGTATTAAAGATTCCATTTCTTCCTTCATATTATCTCGATCAGGTGGCGCAATCTTAGCATCATCGATCATTATAGGTCCTGGGTTTTTATCTAACCACTCTATACATTGTTTTATAATTCTATTCGACTGACGTAATTCTTCAATTCTCACCAAATATCTATCATAAGAGTCCCCTGTTTTTCCAATAGGTATATCAAAATCCATTTTGTCATAGACTTCATAGGGCTGTTTTTTTCTAAGATCCCAGGGTATTCCTGAGCCACGTAACATTGGGCCAGTGAAACCTAATTCAATAGCTCTTGATTGCTCAACAACACCTATTCCAACGGTTCTTTGTTTCCAAATTCTATTATCGGTAAGTAAATTTTCATATTCATCTACGCATTTAGGGAATCTATTAGTAAAGTCACTCAAAAAATCCAATAGGCTACCATTTCTATTATAGTTGAGCTCTTCAAGTTCTTTTTTATCCTTAAGTGATGATTTTTTATACATAGGCATTTGTAATGGAAGATCCCGTATCACGCCACCGGGACGGTAGTATGTTGCATGCATTCTTGTGCCAGAAACAGCTTCATAACAATCCATTAGGTCCTCTCTTTCTCTAAAGGAATACAAAAATACTGACATTGCTCCTATATCCAAGGCATGAGCTCCTAACCAGAGAAGATGATTCAGTATTCTTGTAACTTCATCAAACATGACTCTTATGTATTTAGCTCTGACAGGTATATCTATATCAAGTAATTTTTCTATCGCTAAAACATATGCATGCTCATTACACATCATTGAAACATAATCTAATCTATCCATGTAACCTATAGATTGATTATAAGGCTTTGACTCCGCTAGTTTTTCTGTCGCACGATGTAATAAACCAATGTGAGGATCTGCATTCTTTATAACCTCGCCCTCCATTTGAAGGACAAGTCTTAACACACCATGCGCAGCAGGATGTTGTGGCCCAAAATTCATTGTAAAATTTTTAAACTCTCTCATTCCTTATTGCCTCTAATGACTTTTGGAACAAGTACTCTTGGCTCAATATCAACAGGCTCTTGTATAATTCTTTTTAAATCAGGATCATATCTTATTTGTATATTACCCACTAAAGGAAAATCTTTTCTAAAAGGATGTCCTATAAATCCATAATCAGTTAGTAGTCTCCTTAAATCTGGATGGCCCTCAAAGAGTATTCCAAATAAATCAAAAGCCTCTCTCTCATACCAGTCGGCTGCAGACCAAAGTTTAGTGATGGATGGTATGACTAAAGGTTCTTCATCTAGATAAACCTTGATCCTAACTCTTATATTTTTTGTAATTGATAAGAGATGATACGCAACACAAAATCTATTTTTAATATTCTTTTCTTTAATATTATCACCAAATTTAATTCTTCCATGCGAAGACGGTTTAATTCCTCGACTATAACCTGTAGACGTCGCCTCTTTAGTTTTCCATTCAGTTTTACCAAAAAGACTATAGTCAATACCACAAATATCTGTCAGCTGATCAAACAAAAGTTCTTTGTTATTTTTTAATTCATTTAAGATATTTAAAAGAGAGTCTTTATGTACATTGATGGTAGGAATATCATTTTTACCTTCAAACTGATACTCACCTTTAAGATATTTTTCGATTATAGCCTGCATCTAAAAACCTCTATTTGGACTATCTGCAATAATTGTATTTTTTTTCCTTATCTTATTTTGTAATTGTAAAATTCCATATAAAAGAGCTTCTGCTGTAGGTGGGCAGCCTGGTACATATATATCAACAGGAACAATTCTATCGCAACCTCTCACTACAGCATAAGAATAATGATAATACCCTCCACCATTCGCACATGAACCCATTGAGATTACCCACTTTGGATCAGCCATTTGATCATAAACTTTTCTTAGAGCAGGAGCCATTTTATTTACAAGTGTTCCAGCAACGATCATAACATCAGATTGTCTCGGGCTTGGTCTAAATAGCATTCCAAATCTATCAAGGTCATATCTAGATGCCCCTGCATGCATCATCTCTACAGCACAGCATGCTAAGCCAAATGTCATAGGCCACATTGAACCCGTTCTTGCCCAATCAAACAAGTTGCTTGATTTAGCAAGAACGAAACCATCTTTATGTATATTTTCTAATCCCATTCCAGAGCTCCTTTCTTCCACTCATATATAAATCCAACAACTAATATGAGTAAAAATATTGCCATTGCAATAAGGCCTAGCATGCCTATCTGATGGACAACTATTGCCCAAGGAAATAGGAACGCAATTTCTAAATCAAAGATAATAAATAGTATAGCTACAAGATAATATCTAATATCAAATTTCATTCTTGAATCTTCAAATGCTTCAAAGCCACATTCATATGGAGAATTTTTTTCTGCATCTGGGTTATTTGGCCCAAAAGTAAACCCAATTGCTAACATTATACTAGCAAATATAAGTGCGAAGACTAAGAAAATAAATATTGGCAAATACTCTAAAAGCATAACAATATCATTATATCCTATAAATATATCACATACTATAAATAGAGTTCAGACAAGGTTTATCCCTTATCATTATAGTCTTTATGATGTTAAAATATGTCAATGAATGCTTCTAAAAACCATAATAATCTTGACGAAATTTATAATAATATATGGGAATGTCTTGAACTTGGTGTGAAAGAAAGAAGATCTGACTATCATACTTTCTCTCTGGCAACTACTGATGGTGAATTATCATATAATAGGACAGTCGTTTTGAGAGGTTATGATGCAAAAGATCATACAATTATTTTTCATACTAATAATTTATCTAAAAAAATAGAACAAATAAGAAAAAACATTAATGTATCTGCATTATTTTATAGTAGAGATGACAAAATACAAATCAGATTTATGGGTGATGCTGCCATAAGTAACCAAGATGATTATTGTGATGAAAGATGGAATAAAATGTATGCTCAATCAAAAGAATGTTATTACCAAAATATTAAACCTGGAAATTATATAGATAACCCAGATGTAGTTAAAACAGAATCAATAGATTTGCTTAGTGAAAATTTTTCAATAATTACAATAAAAGTAAATTCTATTGATTGGCTATATTTGTCTGCTAATGGACATACTAGAGCAGAGTACTTAAGAAGCAACAATTTTAGTGGCAAGTGGATAGCTCCATGACTGCCGATGGCCGGACTCGAACCGGCACGACTTACGCCACTGCCCCCTCAAGACAGCGTGTCTACCAGTTCCACCACATCGGCTAAATTAAGGAAGATCCTTCGTATCATTTTCGTTAGAAGGCACTATTTTTTGATCTGACTGAATATCTCTTTCTATCAAACTTTCGTTTACTGGGGTTATGTTAGAAGCAAAATAAGCAAGCGATAAACTAGTTAAGAAAAAAGAAAGCGCAATAACTGTGGTAATTTTTGTTAAAAAAGTTGCGCTACCCTGTGAACCAAATATTGTTGAAGATGCACCACTACCAAATGCGGCTCCAGCATCTGCTCCTTTCCCATGCTGAACCAAGATAAGGATTACTAAAGAAATAGCTAAAAATATATGAATTGTTAAAATTATTGTTTGCATGGTGTATTTATCTCAAATTGAAGAGCAAATATCAATAAATTTTTTAGAATTTAGTGATGCCCCTCCGATTAATGCTCCATTTACATTAGGAAGATTTAAGATTGATGCTGCATTTGTATCATTGACGCTGCCGCCATATAGGATTTTAACGCTATTAGTCTTTGTGCCCAATATTTTATTGAGTATATCTCGAATATAACTATGTACATCAACTATGTCATTCAAGCTAGCTGTTTTACCAGAACCAATAGCCCAAACAGGTTCATAAGCTATAATTATTTTATTTTGTTTAGATTTAAATAAATTTACTGACCTTAGTAAGGCTGACTTTAGTTGTCTAGAAATCACTTTTTTTGTTAGTTTTTTATTATACTCTACACCTGTTTCGCCAACACACAAGATTGTTTTCATATTTGACTGTAGAGATAATTTAGTTTTATTAAAAATAGTCTTATCATCTTCCAAGAAAATATGACGTCTTTCCGAGTGTCCTATTAGTGTATAAGTACATTTATAGTCTTTTATCATATCAATAGATAATTCCCCTGTATAAGCCCCATCTGAGAAAGCTGATATATTTTGAACACCCAAAGATATTTTTTTACGAGGGACTTTATAGAAATTTAATCTATTTAGAATAGCATTAAGGTATATAGCTGGGGGTAATATCAAAATATCACATTTGGGTTTTGTTGTTTTATATAGTCTAATAAGGTTGTTAACTAATCTAGTTGATGACTTTAAATCACCATTCTGTTTCCAATTTGCTGCTATTAAATATTTTTGTTGAATCATACTATAGTATCTTTATTTATATTATCATAAAAGTACTTAGAAAGTATTTCTATTTTTTTATCACTCTTATGTTCTATTAATAACCTAATTAGATTTTCAGTTCCAGATGCTCTGAGTAATAGTCTTCCATTAATGTCCATCATTTCATTTAAATCTGAAAATACCTTTATATTCACTTTATCTTCTAAAAATTTTTTCTTATCATTAACATTGATATTTAAAAGTACGCTGGGGATTGATATTATTTCTTTTTTAAGTTCATCTATATTTTTTTTCTGTTTAAACAAAACTTCTAATAAATGAACTAATGTGATTATACCATCTCCTATATACAAACCATTATGAACTGGAACCAATATATGCCCAGATGATTCACCCCCGAAACTAGAATGTGATTTAATCATCTTTTTGAGAACATATTTATCACCTACAGCAGCCTCAATAAATTTTATATTATTTTTTTTATATAAATCTTGAATTCCATAATTGGTCATTTGAGTACCAACTACTGAATCTATATTTTTATTGAATTTTTTATGGAAGAGAGCAAGGATATAAAGCGTATCATCACCATTTATTTCTTCACCAAGTGGCGATATAAAGATCACTCGATCGCCATCACCATCCAATGCAACCCCTAAGTCGATCTTTAAATCTTTAGGTTCACGAGTTTTATCATAATCTGAACTATTAACATTTATATTGTTGAAATCGATAATAAATTTTTTAAGCGTACTTGTGTTTGTAGCTCCACAATTATCATTTATATTTTTACCTGTTGGCTCATCATATATCGGTATTATATTAATAAAACTATCTTGCAATATCCTGCTAATTACTACTGATGTTGCACCATTTGCACAATCTACTAATATATTAAATTTTCTTTTAGGTATTTTTACATCTTTCATTTTCAAATAAAAATAATCATTAATATAATTAATATAATGCTGATTATATGAGTCCGGTGCATTCAATTTTGAAAAATTGTTAGTTGTGATATCTATTTCTTGATTGTAGACTAAATAACTATCTTCTATATCTTTTTCTAATATGCTATTAATCTTAAAACCATTCCCATCAAAGAATTTTACACCATTATCATAATAAGGGTTATGTGATGCTGTTATTTGTATTCCTGCATGTAAACCAGATTTTGAAGATGTAGTATTTAATAAAATACTTAATGCTGGTGTTGGGTATAATCCTATTGAAGAAACTTTAGAGCCTTGATGTGATATTCCAATAGATAATGCTAATTCAATTGCTGAAGATGATTGTCTTCCATCATTACTTATCAAGATCTCACCTTTCTTTTTCCCAAATAATACTTTTGCAAAAGAATAACCAATCTTAATTAGTTCATTATGATTAATTGGTGATTCATTATACTTACCTCTAATTCCATCTGTTCCAAATAATTTCATTTATTCATACCAATAAGTTCCCTTGCTACTAGGACAGCAATTTTTGTTTCTCTAACATCATGTGTTCTTATAATTTTAGCATTATTAATAAATGATAAGACAGCTGCTGCAAGTGAGCCATCTAATCTATCATTGACCGGTTTATTCAGTAGATCACCAATCATACTTTTTCTTGATATTCCAACTAAAATATTAGATGTGATTGTACTCAATGTTTTAAGATTATTTAGTAGTTTATAATTATGAATGAGTGTTTTGCCAAATCCAAAACCTGGATCAATAATAATCTTTTGCTTATCTATCCCCTGAGATAGGCAATAGTTCAATCTTTCTTGGAGAAATTGAGTAATATTATTTAAAACATCAGTATATTTTGGATCATTTTGCATCGTCTCAGGATTTTGCAACATGTGCATCACACAAACATACATTCCTGTGTCTTTAAGTATCTTTATGAATCTCTCATCGGTCAAAGAAGAGATATCATTTATCATTTGAATTTTATATGGAATAAGCTGTTGTATAACCTCTGGTTTCATAGAGTCTATTGATATGGGAATGTCATGATGTTCCCTAATTTTTTCAACAACAGGAAGTACTCTGTCAATTTCTTCTTGTATAGAAATTCTTTTTGATCCAGGCCTTGAAGATTCGCCTCCAATATCAATAATATCAGCACCTTCTTTAATCATTTTATCAACACGTAGTAGTATTTCATCAGAAGATTTATAGGTACCTCCATCATAAAATGAATCAGGTGTAATATTTAAAATACCCATTATATGACAGTCTAGATTTGCGATATCAAAATTCATAACTCAGTTGCTAATAGTAGAATTAAATAAGTCAACTTTATCTAAAAATTTATTTTGATAATCTTCAAACTCATCTCCATCAATAATAAATTTCTGAAATAATGTTTGCGGAGGAGGAGTACACATAAGAATTATTCCTTGTGATACCTTTGTCGAATACCTGATATTATGTGCTAACGCATATGCAGCTAACTGAATAAAATAGTCTTCAATCCAATCTCTTTTTTTTGGTTTATTACTTTGTTTAAAATCAATTATACTTTGAACTCCATTATATACTCCACATGCATCTGCAGTTCCAGCATATAAATTAGGGTAAGATAATGTTACCTCACAACCCCATAATTCATCTAAAGAACATAGACCATCATGTATTATCTTTTCGGCCATCAATAAGGGATCATCTGCTGGTATCCCTATATTTAATTTTTTCTGTCCAACTAAATATTCCTCAATATATTTATGCATAGCTGTTCCTCTGCTAGATGAAAGATGCATAATTCTATCCGCTTCAACATTGCCAACTCTGTCCCTCCATTTCTGCAGCGATTTTCTTTTATCTTCCGATTCTGTGGCTTTAATAATTTGAGTTACAGATGGAAGATTTTTATTATTAATTTCATAATATCTAACGCCATTAATTAGAGATCTTGTGCTCGAAGGATATTTGAATTGTTTATTCCACTTCATCTTAATACAATATTTTAGTTGTTATTAAGTAAAAAGAAAGCACTAGATGCACTAACAGTAAAAAGATATTATGTTTACTGAAAAATTATGATACTGGTGTAGTTGCTGGATTTTCTTTGCTTGAAGCAGAGACTCCGCCACTTGTATCTGAATGGTCGTCATCAGACCAACTTTCTGGAGCAGATGGTGTCTTACCATCCATGATCTCATCAATTTGTTTACTATCGATAGTCTCGTATTTCATCAATGCATCAGCCATAATATGCATTTTATCCATATGTTTTTTGATGAGTTTAGTTGCTCGAGCATACTGTTCATCAATTATTTTTCGAATTTCTGAATCTATCGTATGAGCTGTTTCATCGGAAACAGTTTTTTGTTGTGAAACAGATTTACCTAAAAAAACTTCATTTTCTTCTTCGGCATATGCAAGTGGACCCATAGTATTTGATAAACCCCATTTAGTAACCATGTTTCTGGCTAAGGCTGTTGCTCTTTCAATATCATTAGATGCACCTGTAGTAACTGCGTCTGCTCCGAAAATTTCTTCTTCTGCAACTCTTCCACCAAATAAAGCTGCAATCATGCTGTTAATTCTTTGTTTACTGTTACTGTATCTGTCTTCTTCGGGCAAGAACATAGTAACTCCTAGAGCTCTTCCTCTTGGTATTATGCTTACCTTATACACAGGATCATGATCTGGTACGAGCCTCCCAACAATTGCATGACCAGCCTCATGATAAGCAGTAAGCTTTCTTTCATCGTCATTCATGACCATTGATCTTCTTTCACCACCCATTAAGATTTTGTCCTTTGCTTTCTCAAAGTCATCCATCTCTACAATCTTTTTGCTTGCTCTTGCAGCAAATAATGCAGCCTCATTCACTAAATTAGCTAAGTCAGCTCCAGAGAATCCTGGCGTACCTCTAGCTAGTAGTTTTGGTTTTACATCATTAGCAATTGGTGTTTTCTTCATATGAACTTTTAGTATTTGCTCTCTTCCTCTTATATCTGGCAAAGGAACTGTTACTTGTCTGTCAAATCTTCCCGGTCTTAGTAATGCTGGATCTAAGACATCAGGTCTATTCGTAGCTGCAATTACAATAACTCCTTCGTTGCCTTCAAAACCATCCATCTCAACAAGCAGCTGGTTCAAAGTTTGCTCTCTTTCATCATGTCCGCCACCTACTCCAGCTCCTCTGTGTCTGCCCACCGCATCAATTTCATCTATAAAAATAATACATGGAGCATGTTTTTTTGCTTGTTCAAACATATCTCTTACTCTCGAAGCACCTACACCAACGAACATTTCAACGAAATCCGAACCTGAGATTGTAAAGAATGGGACTTTTGCTTCACCTGCAATAGCACGTGCTAATAATGTCTTACCTGTACCCGGCGATCCAACCATTAAAACTCCTCTTGGTATTTGACCACCGAGATTTTGGAATTTCCCTGGATCTCTTAGGAAATCAACTAGTTCTTTTACTTCTTCTTTTGCTTCCTCAACACCAGCAACATCTTTAAATGTTACCTTGACTTGATCTTCTGTTTGAAGTTTTGCTTTACTTTTTCCAAAGGACATAGCACCACGACCGCCGCCTCCGCCGCCTTGCATTTGTCTCATAAAGAATATCCAAACACCTATTAACAATAAAAATGGAAACCAATGAATAAATATTTGAGCTAAGAAAGATTGTTTTTCTGGCGCTTTGCCAGAGATCCTAACTTTACTATTAAGTAGCTCACCTACCAATGCCGAATTATCGGTTTCAGGGCTAAATGTCACAAATGTTTGACCTGATTTAAGCGAACCTGTTATCTCACGTCCAGAAATAGTGACTTCTTCAACCTGACCTGTCTGAACTTGCTGCATAAATTCAGAATAGTTATACTCATCAGCGGCAGAATTTCTTCCGCTAATACCACTAAATAAAGACATTAGCACTACTGCTATCACTGTCCATATAACTAAATTTTTTATCAAGTCGCTCATTTTATACTTTAACTCTTTAGAATAATTCTAATTTTAAGTTG
>MDSV01086666.1_pt1 | contig 21018 bp, 17 predicted proteins | sample 810851 | NCBI WGS metagenome assembly MDSV01 (sample SAMN05326640, study PRJNA326480) | marine metagenome | isolation source: seawater | place: Atlantic Ocean: North East | collected 2012 | reverse complement strand
ATTATTCGATAATGCATTTGAGAAGTCAATATCGTTTTGTGTTACTTCTTCGACTGTACTCACGGGATCGTCGTCATCTTCATCTTCATCAAAATTGCGGGATAAATACAATATTCCAGAATTATTCTGTCTTTCGATACCATTACTTATATTAACATTCTCCAGTTTTGGATATAATTCATCCTGACTGAAACATTCCAAAAAAGTATCACCCTTAACATTGATCTGATATAACTCTTTTTTGTTTTCTTTGATAGCAATATAATTCATATCTTCAACTAATTCTTCTGTGTTATATACTTCTTCGCCTATTGTGAACGTTTCTACGAATGACAAAGTGTTCTTGCATGTTATAATGTCACTTTGTATCGATACATCCGTGTATCTTGAAAACGCAGCCAATTCGAAGTCGACGACGGTTTCCATGATTCCTAAATTTTTATCGTAAAAATTAACGAAAACATCGTATTTGCTTCCGTCGTCACCTTTAGATGACAATTTTTTGTATAATATATTTTCCATATTACTATATTGTATATAAAATTTGTCAATTTTTTGATATAAAATGAAAGTCTCTCTTCTTATAACACTAAAACTTTCTTGAAAATGGACTTTTCTAGGACTTGAATTGTTTAGACACGAAATAAGAAGATGACTATAGGATAATGAGTGTGATTCAGACGGTCCATTCATTATCAGAATTCTTGAGTATTATCGAAGACGATTTGAAGAATGTTATGATTGATGAGGAAGTTATCGACAAATGGCACAATTATAAAATTGTTGCTGAATCTAAGAAAGATAAGGATGAATTGAAGATTAAGCGTGCAACTGGATGGACTTTGTTTTACAAAGAACGAAACTCTATCCTCTATACTAAATTTCCTGCTGACGAATTACGTGGAGTTATCGCAAATGAATGGAATTCTATGACTCGTGATGAAAAGGATTGTTATAAACTGCAAGCAAAACAGTTAAACGAGAACAACTTTCAGCTTTGGAAGAAGAACATGAATCTTAACAAGAAAAGTCAGAGTGAAATTGAAAAATTAACTCCTAAGATTATCGAAACATTTGATAAGAATGAATTGAGTAAGTACATATTTTCATTGGATGTTGACTTCGATTTACACGAGACAAAGAGCGAGCTCAAGAAAAAGCTTGTCAATTCTGTTTTCAAGTATCAAAAATCCAAAAACAAAGTCGAAGAACTGGAAAGAACTAAGAAATTAAAGAGAAAACTCGAATCTTGAGCTTGTAACTTGAACTTGTAACTTGAACTTGAACGGAACTGAACTTCATGTGAATTGAGAGTGGTGTGGCCACTAGATTCCTTCTTCAAGTCTTCTCGTTTTTTTATATGTTCATTATAATAATGACTAAATTTTGGTTCGAAGACTTTACAAATATATATAATGATTTTCTTATACCTCCAACTGAAAAATCAAGTGTTTCCGAGAAGATAAACTTTGCGACTCAATTGACTATAGTATTGTCTATTGTTCTAACCATAGTATCTGGTAAACAGGACTTCTTGGCGATACCTCTTGTATTTATGATGTTTACCGTCGTAGTATTCAATAAAAAACGTGATGAAAGACATATCACTAAGGATGGGGAAGAACGTGTCAAATCAAATCTAGATAACCCGTTCATGAATGTATTGATAACTGACCCTCGTAAACGCACAGAGGCTAGAAAATATGACAAACAAACAAAAGAAGAAATAGAGAAGAATTTCAATACAAATTTATACCTCGATTCTGATGATATGTTTGGACGCTCCAACTCGCGTCGTCAATTTTACACGACGCCAAACACAACCATACCAAATAAAGTTGATGAACTAGGTCAGTGGTTGTATGGTCAACCAGACACTATATTTAAGGATGAACACATTGAGGCTTAGAATATAAAAATGGTTTGCAAAACAACTTGAAATATACATGTAAAATAAGGTGAGTATTATTTATTATGTTTTCAATTGTGAAAGACTTCGAAGAAAGCGATTTAGAGTTTCATGAAAAAGCTTCTCTAGCTGGAATTTCACCTAAAGTTGTGAATTTCGACAAAGAATCTAAGACTATGGTTCTTGAAAAATTGGAAGAATTAACCGCACAAGAGTTCAATGAAAGAAAGTTTGAAATATTTGAACTTCTTCTATTGGCTGTTCGTATTCTAAGCCTTAACCATCTTGATCCAGGAACACAGGGCCGTTTTAATGTAATGAAGAAAAATGAGCGATTATATTTGATTGATTGGACTGATTCTGAGAGGGTTACATACAAGAATGAAAAGCATTCTTTACAAATCTGTGTCAATAATTTCATTGATAATTGGTCAAGGGCATTTATTGCCAATTCTCCTTCAAAACTCCGTGAATACGTATACGAAAAGTATCACATTACTGTTGATGAACTGAACGTAGAGCGTCGTCTGCGAATCAAGGAGGAACAACGTAAACTCATTAAGAAGCGGGCTGAAGACATTATCAATAAAAAAGGAAACAAGAAAAAATGAGCCTTGTAACTTACAAGTGCGACTTTTTTAAAGTTCTTCTTCGCTATCTTCGTCCGGGTCTTCATATTCAGCAGCCAATTCTATAGTAGCGTTCGACTCGAAAAGATCCAAAATATCATGAATGAAATTGGTCTTTCCGATTCTATGATTAGTCAAAAAAGGTTCGTCAAAATATGATGTGCTATCAATGAAATCTTCGCATAACTCTCTCAGTTCTTCGATCATCAACAAAAGCATCGAATCCTTGGTATTTTCAAAATAAGGATCTTCTTTATCGAGCTCATTCTTTCTTAGAGGTTGTAGACTTCTTTGTTCAGGAACCTCTGCGTTTGCTTTTGCGATTTCTGCGTAGGAAATCATATTTTTTTTGGTTTATAATTAACTACAATTGTTTTCCTTTTATATGCCTTTCAAACTTCAAACTTCAAAGTTCAAAGTTCAAACTTCAAACTTCAAAGTTCAAAGTATTATCTAAAGTAATATAAAAAGAATCTATTTAAAACCATACTAGTAACAATGGGGATATCTTACAATTGTCAAGCGTGTAATGTATCGTTCAATTCTCAAAAGAAACTTGATACCCATTGTCAAACAGTAAAACATAGGAACAATTCAAACACAAACAGAAACGAGGGAGAGGGATTTTTTGAAAAGTTAAATTCAATCTATAACAAATTGAAGAAAGTTGAAAACGATAATCAAATTCTGCGCGTTGATTTCAAGGAAGAACAAGACAAGCAAGAACGGATACTGAAAGATCACGAAAAGAATTACAGAAATCAAACCAAAGACTTTGAAAAAATAAGACGGGAAAATGAATATTTGCGTAAGAAAATCGAGAAGCTCGAAAAAACAAAAAAAAGCGACATAATATGCTCATACAATGGAAACAATTCGGTAAATATGATTGATAGCAATTTGAAGGTAGAAGTTGTGAAAATAAGAAAGCTCGGCCAGGAAGATCTCGACTATATATCAGAGAAAATGGCACTAAAGATAATGATGTCTCAAGGAGTTTTCACAAGAAATGCGGCAAAGATTGTTCATTTTAACCCGAATCATCCCCAAAATACAAATGTTCGGATGAATAACAAAAATAGTGATATTATGCAAGCGTTTAATGGGAGCGAATGGGTATCTCATCGTAAGACTAAAGTTTTAGAGCAAATTGTTGAGAACCTTTTTTCCAACTTTGAGGAGAACTATGGAGAATCTTTCAAAGAAAAATATGGATCACGACAATTCTACAAATTTTGGGTGCAGCGTGTTGAAAGCATCACAGATACTGAAAATTCAAAGCACAAAGATAACATGCGCAAAGAGATAGATACAATAGATCTGCTTGTTCAAGATGAATCACACAAAATGAAAGTGAAAAGAAAGCGAAGAATTATAAAAGCAAAGGCAATGGCGGAATCTAAGTATTTGCTACATGTTTTTGAATATGATAGAGAACAAAAAAGGCGGAACGACGAAGAGACCAAATGCATTGAGAAAGGTCTTGATGTGCCTGAATACAAACCAATCGAAACTCATGTTCAGAATTATGTAAATGACAAATTTGATTATGAAAAATTTGAAAAGGAATACGTAGAACCTTCCGAAGATGATCCGAGATTTTCAAGATAATTGTGAAAATGATCTGTAAGGTTTTTATATGTGCTATATGTAATACAAATGATTCCACTTATTCACAAAACGAGACGTATGAAAGCAATGAAAAACAAAACGAGATCTTCAAAAAATGGAGGAGCAAGGGCAGCATACAAGTACAAATCAAAATCAAAACCAAATACGAATACACCTATTAAAGATCTACCAAAGGATGTTATGAAGTATTCCATGGGTTTCATAAGACCTGCTTTAGATAATAAGTCTATACGTAAAGCGGTTAAAGATTACATTGAAGGTGGTCCTAAAAAGAAGGCTGTCATTGAGACATATGGTAAAATTGAAAATTGGGATACTTCGAGAGTAACCGATATGTCTAACCTTTTCAGTTTTTCTTATTTCAACGAAGATATTTCTAACTGGGATGTTTCTAATGTGACTAATATGAAATGGATGTTCTTTATGGCTATAAAATTCAATCAACCTATTGGAAAATGGGAGGAGAAGACAAGTAATGTGATTAATATGAACGCAATGTTCATGAGTGCTTGGAGTTTCAATCAACCTATTGGTGGATGGGATACTTCTAAAGTTAGTGATATGGAGTCAATGTTTTTAGGTGCTAAAAAATTCAATCGTCCAATAAATAACTGGGATGTTTCGAATGTGACCAATATGGAATCTATGTTTGATTCAGACTCAATATATAGACGATTAAGAGCTATGAATTTTAATAAAAAATTAACCACCTGGGGAGATAAGTTGCCGAAAAACGCAAATGTTCGTGGCATGTTTGATGGTATGAAACCAGATATTATAAAGAAGATTGCTCCTTGGTATTCAACTAGAAACTAGAAACGGTGTTTATAACGGGATGTCTAACCTCGCTCCAACCTGATATCCTACAGCAACTCGTCCTCTGGATTTTCAGATATACCATAATTTTCATTAAGCGCAGCCTCATCTATTTTGAAACCTTTCCAGCATTTAGAGTCTCTGTGTCTTCCAAACTTGCCAAATCGAGTATTCATATATTTTTCAAAAGCCTTCTTACTTGGCTTCTGGTCATTATTATAACGAACGTATTCTTGAAAGACTGTATAAACCTCTTTGACATCAGCATAAGAAGTTTTGTCGAGTTTGAGGCAATCGGTTACGAATTCACTGTATGCGTCTTGTTCTTTCTGATATTCATTCGTTGCCGCGGTCACCTCCGCTGGCTCTTTGTAACCGTTTTTCTTGAACTCTTTATAATATTGCGTCAGAATCCAAAAAAATGGCTTTCCCCATTTTTTCAATTTCGATGTCAAATCCGTATCAATCATAAACTGATTCGGGTCATTAGGATCAGGATTCGCAGTGAATTTCGATGTAAACTCAACGACACGGATTCGACGCCATGAACCTTGATCATCCGATGGTATTTTTGGACGTTGATTGCAGGTTAAAATCATGTTAAACTGGGGTTTAAATTCGATTGGGTCTTTATTCAACGAACGAGCCACAATTTTATCTCCTCCAGTCATCTCTTTCATGAGTCCAACATTCAAAATTTCATTTTCTCCGGGTTCCTGAAGCACAACAAATCGACGACCGCGAAGACGAGCGATTTCAGGAGTTGCCGCAGATGATGACACTCGTTTTTGTGTCAACGCTGCAATTGATAGCTTCGAACAATATTGTCCAAAAGACAACTCAAATAATTCTAGGATTTTGCTCTTCCCGTTCGAACCACAGTTATGGTGTACAAAGAAATCACCCGTTAAATATAAATGATCTTGATTCAATTTGAAACCATAATATTGATCATTCTCTAATTTATTTACTTTGAAACCAAATCTTAGAGGATCCTTCTTTTTTAATCGGTCTCTTGCTATCTTTCTCTCGATTAACACAGGAATCTCGTTCAGGTTATTACCACAAATGAGCACATTGAAATACATACCCGTTTTCCCGTTATTTGTACATGTTTTTTTAACTGTTCTCTTAGTTACAGCGAAACCTAATGAACGTGCGAGATATACTGTATCATCAATCAGTTTTTCTATTTTCAACGTTATTTCATAATGTTTGGATTTGACATTATAATGACCATCTGAATCAATAAGTCCAGCCAAGAGCTCAAGTCTTGTTTGACGGTTGTTAAATTTATATACGGAAGGAATATGTTTATTATTGTATATGTTGTATTCCTTCATTGAATTTAGAAGGCGATTCTTCCCATGTTTCTTTTCCTTAGAACTATAGTAAATTGTTTTAGCTTTGTTGTTCTTCTTATGATAAACTTTCTTATCCATATTCTCGTCTACTACTGTTTTCTGATCAAAATAATCAATGACTATGTCATCCATTGTTGTGATTGCAAAAGCCTTCGATGTACCATCACCTAACCAATACCCTAACATATACGGATCAATTTTTACGTCTTTTTCTGGAAAGTCGACACCTTTCTTGAATAGAAAGTAGTTTTTTGCACCATTAATTTTTTTCGTTCTTTTGATATATTCTTTGAGTGGTATTTCAATTACATCACCATTTTTGATATAATTAGAATTGTTCATGATGAGATTAGTTCGATGATTTTCGATAGCATTCCTTGCGTCATCTTCTGTCTTATAATAGATGACATTCTTTCTGTATTGAAGCCTTTCATTATACGGAAAGTTCTTACATTTAGATACCGGAAAACCATATATATCCCTTTCGTGCCACGACAATTTAAAACATTTTACATTTTTATAATTAACAATGCTACCGATTGCAGTTGCCTTTAAAACCATTATATGGTCTTCATTCACTACAAATGGTTCTCCTTTAGACGGAATTATCTCATACATTTGCGAATAACCATTGACAAGCTCATGAACTTCACGAGGCTTAGAATCTGGTCCCATAAGCATATCGCCGACTTTTACATTTTCTACATTTGCGATCGTTCCATCATGCATCAATATTTCTGAACCTTTTGCGTGACAACCCGTATATATATGGAAATGCTCGTTATAAATCTGTCCATCGAGACACATTGCAAACGTCTGTAGAACATAGTCACGAACATCCTTGTTTGTCAAGACCTGTGATATAAAAGTATTGATATCTTGTATGATTTCGTCATTCCAAAAATATTCCTGATATTCTATGTCAGCACTCAAAGATACATAATCTTCACATCGGGCTTCACGAAAACATTGCTTTTCTAAATCATAGACACCATTTTTCATACCAATTAATTTTTCATTGACATCCAAAATTTCCTCGAACTTCGAAGAACTTAGTTGTTTGCTTCTGTCGCGAGACCAGTATAGCTGTTCCGATGCTTCTTCTAAAAGACGTTTTCTAAATGTCGCATCACGAAGTTTCTGAGCAACTTTGAAAACTTCCGCAGAAATGAGTTCATATTTCTCCTTATTCGGATGATCATTTTGAAATCTTTCTGATAATTTACGATATTTTGTAGACACTGCGACATAATCATCATACAAATCTTCACGAATTTTACGCTTTAGACCAACATCCGCATCTCCTTCAACCCAACGTATATCTTCAAATTCATACCAATGTTTTTTTTCATATGAAGAGCAAATGAAATAATGGTAATACTTCTGCTTTAATGCAAGCACTACGTTGAAAATTACATCAGAAATATTAACCTCTTTTTTAGCTTTATCTTTAGCATCATCTTTGTTAGACAACGCCGAGTTGACAGTTTTTACAATGAAGTATTCAAGATCGTTTTGAATAATTTCAAGATACGCCTTATAATTATCTGCTTTCGCCCACATGTGCAGCGTCCCAAGCCCAAGGCCCGTTTCACGCATTTTACCCCAACGGGCTGAACAGTCCGCAGAAGCAGTTTCGCGGTAATCATCAACACGCTCACTAAACTCGATCCATGTCTGAAGTAATTCATCCGAAATCGTGTGCAAGCAAAAACCAAGTTCGATCCATTCTTCGTAATTTTTCGCACGATCCGTACTCAAAATTGAAACAAGACTTTGAACAGTTTTCATATTGACTTTCATATCCTTGTTGATGTTTCCGTGAAATCTCCGAGTGTGGATGTTATTCTTTTCTTCCTGAATCGTGTTGAAATCGTCGATCCAAGACTCTAGAAAATCCTGCATATCTGATTTAAAATTCGTGATATCCGCAAGCGTAAAACGACGGATCGAGAGTAAAGTCACTAAATCAAGGGAAGGAGTGTAATATTCTGAAGTTTCTACTCTGTTTGGGAACGTATTACCAACATCTTCTATATTTTCGTAAGACCAAATACCAGTAAGATTATATGGTAGACCGTCAATTTTTGAAGAGCCGAGAAGCATCCACCCGTTCTTGTCAAGGACGCTGATGTCGACAATGTCTTCGATGGTATTGAGGCACTCTTCAAATAGATGTTTTGCCTCAATGACTATTTCGTCACGAATCAAGTGTTGAATAGAAGGCTCAGTAACAATATATGGAAACATAAGATGAACGCCATCCTTCTTACACTCTTTTTTGACGGTTGGTTTGTCCTTTTCTAAAACAAAGCACTGATATGCGGACACAGGTAAATCAAAATATTTCTTCATAATTCGTGTAGAAATTTCAATGAAACTGTTAATAATTTCTCGAGTGTATCCTCTTTCTTCCGACTCCTTATCAATTTTCATATCAAGATCATATAAGACACAACAAAGATCGCTGTGTCTTTCAATTAAATCTGAACTTCCCCCTTGTTTGAAAACGTGATCGTAGTATTTTGATAGAAAAGTGGTTCTGTTTTCTTCGGGAATGTAAAATGAACCACGGTTTATGGTCATTCCCGTGTAATTGCATGCTTCTCCTTTCTGAACCCGGAATTGATTCAAATAACTTTCAAAGTTCGACATTATCAAATATTAGAAATAATTAGAAAAAATATATTTATATGTCTTGAACGCATCTCAAAAAAACACAAAGTTTACTGACATAAATTTAGAATAGGTAAAATTCCCGAGTTTTGAAAAGTTCATTGAACTTTGAACTTTTATATCTTACTATGTATATATTATACGCAAACATGATTCTAACAATCCTGATCACTTTGATGGCAATAGTCGGATTAGTTACTTTCTTCACGTTCCGTAAACGTGAAGAAGTTCCCCGGAATCCCTGGAATCCCCGGGACTGGTGTAAATCATGTAGCATTATGCCAGATGGAAGACGAATCTGCTTAACGAAACAGGTTTGTCGATCGAAAAAAAGGAGTCCATGGAAAAAAGAGACAGGGTCTGAACTTTGAACTTTTTATATCTTACTACGTATATATTATACGCAAACATGATTCTAACAATCCTGATCACTTTGATGGCAATAGTCGGATTAGCTACTTTTTTCACGTTCCGTGAACGTGAAGAAGTTCCCCAAAATTCCCAGAATTACAAGGATCGATGTGGCAATTCCTGTAACCTTATGCCCGATGGAAGATGGAGGTGCACGAAAATTCATTGTCCTTCGAAAAAAAGAAAAAAGTAAAAAACACTCACGCAAAGTGAGACGGGGGCTTAAATCTTACACCCGAAACTGCTTTTCATGTTGAATTTCTTTCAAAGTCAAAGGGACCCCGTGCTTTAGTTTAGAAATGATAATGCGTTGCACCTCAGGCAACGTTCCTTTCTTGTAATCTTCGTCAAATTGTGTTTCGAATTTGGTCAACTTTGCTTGTTTGATTCTTTTGATAGTAATTCTTTTCTCGACTTCACACAAAAATATCATATCTAAAATGAACTTTGATACATCCATCCATTAAGCGAGTTTCGGTTATTGTATCTATTTTTATCACTTTCATTTTCAAGTCCTTTTAAAGTCCATTTATACGGAAAAGTCGAAAATTTTGTCTTCAATTTCCTTGTCATTATCAGTCTTCTTCTCAAACATGTGATGCTCATCTACGATAACCTTTACGGCACCAGTTCCTGTATTGAATGTTTTTCCAGTTATGATATTTCCAGAAACACCATTCAACTTGTCGACATCGTTATATACAGCAGATTTTACAATGTTTTGAACACTTTCTTCGAAGGTAATTTTCTGAATACAAGATGAAAGATTGTTCTTTCTTGCTCCATTTCTGTCAATCGATATGATCTTACCAGATTGAATCATATAATCAACTAATATTTCAATATGACGCTTGTCTAAATCTGCGGCTGCGCTTAGTAATTCATTGATTTCGCTTATCAATACTTCACGTGCGACTTCAATCCCATAATAATCGACAATTTGATTCACATCACTGCACTTCAAATTATTCAAGTCGATATGCGCATTCAAACTGAAAACTATGTCGTCTATATTAGAAGAAATATCGATAGAAAACGTATCATTATCTTTATATGAATACGCTTCATCAACAAACCCCTTTATCGTCAAATCTAGAATGCCTTCGTAAACAGTCTTTAGATCAATGACTTCCTTTGGTAAATTTGTTTTTTCCTTATTCTTAAGCTTTGTATTCATACGAATCCGCATCGAACTCGCTTCATAATCGACATCAACAGATATATCCTCACTAAATCGCTGATAGATCATACTTACAATATCTATCATGTTAACGTCTGTGTCGAAAAGTTTGTTCTCGTCAAAATCAATTGTCAACACAAATCTCGACTCGTTTACTCCAAGAACGTCTTTGAGTAACTCATTCAATTCACTTTCCTCTTGCTTTGTTTCATATTTGATTTCATGATTTCTAATGACCGTGTTAGCATCAGTCTTTTTAATGCTATTTACAACAGAACTCACGTCTTCTTTGTTGGTACAACTAGTACTAATCGTGACAGATACGTTTTTGGGATTCTTAGAATTATTGAGTAACTCGTTCAATCTGGGAACACCGGTAGTTACAGTACCTTTTCCACCTGTACCTGATGTGTGAAACGTGTTGAGAGTTAATTGTGTTGCTGGTTCTCCAATAGATTGAGCAGCTAGTGCGCCAATGTTCTCACCAATGTTGACAAAACTATCATAAAACTTGGTCTTTACACATTCAATAAATTTGTTAAACTTGCTCTTCGTGAACTTTTGCTTTGCAACGTATTTTGGATTTGCGTATATATATAGCATATATTTGAGAGTATTCATATTATGATTGTAAAACTTAAACTTCAATTCCTCAAACATTTCATTATAAGATTTGATTACAAATTCTTCATTGACAACTTCAATGTCAAGAACTTCTGGAACATTTTTGAGGATTCTTTCGATATTTAAGGGATAGGCGATGATATCTTTTCCTTCAAATTGCTTCGAAAGTTCTTTGATTTCTTTGTGAATTTTGATATTCGCAGGAATCTTAATGTTTTCAATGTAAATGCCGTCAAAGTTATCATTCCCATAAATGTATTGAATGATATTTCCATTGGAATCTGAACAAACTCCGGCTGAGTTAATATGAATATCTTCAAGAGTTTTCATGAGTTTTCTTTGCAAGTATCCAATTGTAGCGGTCTTGCACGCAGTATCAATAATACCTTCTCGACCGGAGATTGCGTGATAGAAGAACTCCGCTGGATTCACTCCATTCTTAAATGAATTTGCAACGAATCCACGCGAATACGCAGTGTCATCATACTTTGGAAACATAGGGAGCGTTCTATTATCTGAGAAGCTCACGCGACCACCATCAATTACTTGCTGGCCAAGGCATGCAGTCATCTGAGCAATATTGATAAGTTTTCCCTTAGAACCAGAATTGATCATATTCATGAATCGATTATCAATGATATCGTCATTATAAGATTTCAATATATTCTCACAATCGGAACGTGCTTTCATGACATGATTCATTGAGTTGCGTTCTCCTAAATTACTGTTAGTTTTGTGTGAAATAACGATATCTTCGTTTAGTTTCTGAATTCCGTTTTTGATGAATTTTTGGATATTCATATCAATATCATTCGGATTTACAAGATCCTCTACACCAACTGAGAAAGATGATGAAATGAGATAAGTACGAACTATGTTTTGTATCTTATTGAAGAATACACCACACTCTTTTGCTCCGAATTCCTTGAATATAATGTGAATCAAGTCCTTCAAAACCTTCTTGTCAATAGACCTTTTGGATTCAATGATTCCGTCGATGATTTCAATACTCTCATCACGTTTATTTTTCAATACACATGAAATATTTGGAACACAGAATGAAAGCAGGTCAAAACCAGTATAGGTCTCCTTGTCCAGAACGATATCATCATCTGGGAATTTAGAAATGAGATTCATGACATCTGACCTTGTGAATTCTTTTGTATCAATCGACAGCAAGTAACACCCCAATGTACAGTCTTGGACAAATGTAATAATCGGTGAATTGATCGCTGGGGATACGATTTGATTCGAGACGGCGCAAATTTCTTCCAATTCAGTCTGCGTTATAATTGACTGAGGAACGTGCATATTCATCTCATCTCCATCGAAATCAGCATTGTAAGGCGTGGTCACTGATACGTTTAGACGAAACGTAAGTCCAGAAAGCACTTTGACCTTATGAGCCATCATAGACATTTTATGAAGACTCGGCTGACGATTAAACAGCACCCAATCGTTGTCTTGAATGTGACGAATAACAACATCATCAATCTCAAGCATATTGGAGAATTGCTTGAGGTCGATATGATTCAAAGAAATGGTTTTATTTTGACGAGTTTTAAATACAGCTCGAGCCCCAGGCCATCTATCTGAACCATTTAGGATACACTTTTTCAGTTTGTTGATGTTCTTCTTTGTAACGCGCTCTGGAAATGTGAGCTTGATGGCAATTCTCTTCGGAACGCCTAGCTGATCAAGATCAAGTGTTGGATCCGGGGTAATCACCGTTCTTGACGAGAAATTTACTCTTTTCCCCATCAAATTCCCGCGAATTCTTCCTTCTTTTCCTTTGATACGTTGTCTCACACCTTTAAGGGGTCGACCGGATCTCTGAGAAGCTTGCATCACACCTGAGATCTCGTTATCCATTAAAGTTGACACATGATATTGCAAATTCTTGACATAATCCCGAATCAAGTTTGATTCAGGATCATTGGCAATTTTCTTCTTAATCATATTATTGTATTTTACGATATCCGCATACTTGAGAGTCAGGTCATCTTCCATTCTAGTTCCCGTCTCAATAGATGTAACGGAGGGTCGAGCACAAGGCGGAATCACTGGCAATACTTCAAGAATCATATTTTTAGGGTGGGTTGAGATATTGAATCCAAGATTCTCGACAGTCTCATTAGAAAGCTGTTTAAATAGAGGAAGCACATAATCAGCTGGTAAATCGAAAGAATTGTCATCTTCTTTGAAAGTTCCATGAATCTTGCACAAATCTGTCTTTACAATTTTCTCAAATGTGGGTGAGTTACAATTAGGGCAACAGCTTACTTTCTTGCATTTTTCGATGCAATACTGTAACTTCTTGTTCTTTTGAATTCCATTTGAATTTTCAATCAAAAGCGATCCGCATCTGAAACAAACACATCTGAGAATTTTCTGAACATACATAAAGAAATTGTTGTTGAATACTGGTGTTTCGAGTTCGATGTGTCCAAAATATCCAGAAGTTTCAATCGAATTCTTGCCATCAGTTGGAGTTATCTTTCCGTAGTCTAGAACTCCCATTCGAGAATCGAATAACCCGTTCGACACAGGATTCGACCCGCAGAACGTTTCATGAGATTTGATTTCTACAACACTGAACTGTTTGATATCATCTGTACTTAGAATTCCAAATTCAACCTCTTCAAGAACATCGTGATCGTTTTCTTCGTTAAAATACATCTTACTGAGTATCTTATAATGAATATGCAAATCATTTTTCATTTTTTTAATGCGGATAAATCAATATCAACTGTAAACAAACAACATTTGATTAAAATTATAAAAAAGCAAAAAATGGTTAGTTTCTACCCCTTGAAACTATATAATATTAAGCCTACACCTCTGCCAAAAACAGAGGATTTCGAAAAGCAAGACTTGGAAAAAACTTATCAAGAAAGATGTGGAACAAGTACGAATTCCATGCCAATTGGCCCTGTGTCGCTAGGAGAGACATTGAAAAGATGTTAGATAAGCATGGTCTTATTAACAATGGCTATGGCAATTTCGATGATATTGATATTGTTCCTACTAAGGATGTCATGCTGAAGATGTTCGACCAAGAGAGCAACGCTGCCGAAAGACGCGCGGCTCAGTTGGCACACCTGTGTGAAGTGCTCAAATTGAAGAATAAAAAACTACATGAGGAGTTCGAAAAGCTTAAGGAAGAGAAAGAATATTATAGACTATTATTGAAAGAAGATGCTTTAAAGGAAGCGAAAAAGTCTAAACAGGCATCTAACGCCTGACAGGCGATGCGCCCTTAAGCCTCAACAAGGAGGCTTCACATAGCTAAAAAAGGCCATTAAGCCACAAAAACAAATAAAAATCGAAAAAAGAAAAAAACCTATAAAAAAGGTTTTTTTAAAGTCCCGGTTGTATTCACCGCTAAAGCGCTACCGTTTCTGTATAAGGGGGAGTGTTATATTTTGTATATTCTATAATGAATTTTAATGCGGATAAATCAATATCAACTGTAAACAAACAACATTTGATGTATGAAATAAGCATATAAAAACAAGGTCTTCTAAGCAATATAAGGATAGGAATCATGGAAGCTGTTGCAGATCGACGACGTAGGGCACGAATTTTACGTAAGAAAAGAGAAGAAGATAAATTTCTTGAAGAGTTCTCAATAAAAATTGAGAACGATGTAAATGTAAATTATTGCTACTCTTCGAAGCACGAGCCTAGAATCGAAAGATATCGCATGCAAAATTCTAAAGGTACGTCGAGTGCCTTTATAAAGCCATGACGAACATCAGATAAAAGTCAACAGCTTCCGACTAGGAAAGGGCAGAAGTCAAATCGATCTGGAAAATATTGAACTCATATGAATTATAGTTTTAAAAATGACGTATTTTGAGCAAATGCCTTTAAAATACTGATAAAATACTGACAAATATGAAACGAAGCAACAATGATCTCTGGCATTTCATTTCATATTTTATCTGACGAACAAAAATATGAAATACCAGACTTTTCAAAGTTCTTCGAATCAAAAAATATATCAAAGATAGGAAATACCATTGTGCTACCCCAAGACTGCATGCCTTCTTCAAAAAACTTTGATGGGAATTACAAAGATAACTTGAAAGTCTTGTATGAACAACTGAACGATTCTTTTCTCAAGGAAGATGAGGACAACATCGAGAGAATTCGAGAAAAAATTAAAACGGAGTTGAAGTCGAGAATCGGGTCTGGAAAAACTGGACGGTTTCGCAAAGATATTGCTGGAAAAAGGACCGATTTCTGTGCAAGATCAGTAATGACTGGTAATACGTTTCTTAATTTCAACGAGGTGTCTCTACCAATCAAGTTCAAAAGAACATTAACTTTATCTGAAATATATGATAATCAAACTGATATTTTGTATACGATTGAAAATGACAAAAAGTTTGATATACGATTTAAGAAACCAACAAATGGACAAATGATAATCCGCACCTTGAAAGAGAATGAATTGGTTCTTGTAAATCGTCAGCCAACTCTAAGAACATCTAATTTCGTCGCAATGAATGTCAAATGGAACAAAACAAATACAATACAGCTACACCCCGGCGTTTTGTCATTGTTTGATGGGGACTTCGACGGAGATGAGCTGAATATTCATCTGCCTCAAATTGATAACAAATTACTCGAGAAATTACACATAAAACATGAATTGTTTGATGTGGCAAACAACTCGTTGAATCCTTCTATAATTCAAGACGCATCGGTTGGAAACTGTTTGAGTGGATCTTTCAATAATAAATACGAAGTTCAAGATGAAATCTTGCGAAATGATGATATTTTGGAAACAATGAAACGATCATATGAAATTGGTTTGCAGACTTCATATTTTCACGGTTTTTCTGTTGGTTTTGACTTGAAAGAAGTTGATTTTATGGTTGATACGAAATCAAAAGGAAATTCGAATCACAAATCAAAGATTCGAGAATATCTGAATGGCCTTCGAGATGAAAATTATTTCGATGAAATCCGAAAATGTCGCGTGAGTCAGATTTCGACTTCTTTGAAGACTGCCAAAGCTGGTTACATATCTCGTAGACTTGCGTATCATCTCGATGATGTCATAAATGAACATGGACAACTCAAGGATGGAAAGTTCATTTTACCTACGAAAATTCCAGACGAGTTCAAACACATTCGGAATATAGGACTTTACGCAGTCTCTTGTATCACTCCTCCAATTACACAATCAATTCTAGACAGCTTTCATTATGCATCTTCTGGCGAAGACTTCACAGATGCAACCGAAGAACTTGAAAAGATCTTGAATTGTTCTGATGAAAATATATCAGTGATTTACAAGGAACACGGAATAGACAAAGTGAATGAATATTTACTAGGAAAATTGAAACAATTCTTCAAAAAAAAAGTGGACGAATTCTGGTTGACGCTTCTGGCAGACTTTATATGTATCATTGGAAAACCGATCGGATTCTCAAGCTCTTCATTATACAAGAGGCATCAAGAATATTTGAAAATTGACGAAGAGCACAGTATCCCTATAATGAAAATTGCGAAGTTCAGTTCTCCCTTGAAAATTATCAACGAATCAATAAAAAACGATTACAAGGACAATTTACAAACGAATCATTCTAGAGAAGTTTTCCTAAATCCTCGCATATAACGTGTAACATATCTTTACGAATGATCTCTTTCAAGAACTAATAGTCTACCTAAAAGTTCAAGTGTGTTTTTATCCTTTTTCATATAATCACACAAATCTATATAGTGGTTTTCCCACCACCAGTCGCCTTCACCACTAATTAGACTTTCTAAGTCTTCTATATCAATCAATATATGCTGATACTGATCGTTAAAAGATTCTTCATCAAATGGAAATAATTCTGGTTCTAGACAAGCATTATGAATTTTTTGAATATGTTCGAACTTAGACTTTTCTTTTTCACTTTCATATAATGTCTTTAATTCATCAAGTTTTATCTGATCTTTGCAAGATTGTTCTGTAAAGTTGTCAATAAGAGCACGTTGATAATCAAAACTAAGATCACCATTAAATAGCACGCCTAAATATCCTTCAATAACGTGATTCATAAAATCTTCACGATTTCTATTATAGTCATTTTTGTAAGTAAGTAATGTTTCTTTGTTTTCTTGAACATATTTTCTTAAACCGAACAAAACATCGTACACATATTTATGTTTGATGTTTGAAGTATCGATACCAGCAATTTCAAATTGTGTTGCTTTTTTAACAGTATAATCCTTTGGTACAACCAAAAAGCTCATCTTCATAAAATCATATGGTAAAATTATATCACTATGTAAGTTTTCCATTATTGCCATATCTTTTTTTTCAAATATACCAGATATGTAAGATTTAATATAAAACACTATATCTTCTGGAATGTGATTTGGAAAATTTTTTAATTCTTGCTTTGTAAAGTTTCTCTTATTAGCAGACTTTGACAAATATTGTATGAAATCTTCATCTTGAACTTTGTCAAGCTTTTCAAAAATATCACATTTAACCTCCAAATCAACTAATTGTTCTATACTATTTATAAGAGAATCAACTTGCTTAGCTTTATACTCCTTATTTTGATATTCACTTTTTGATTCGATATATTCAAATGCATCAAGAAATGATCTATCATATTTATATTTTTCCAATAACATCATCATCTTTGTGTCCACTTGATCAATTCTATACGAAAGAGAACGAACATGACAACACATCTTGTGATCGATGAGAATCATTTTCTTCCAAGTAAATTCGTTGTTATTCTATTCTACATAGATTTCAAGGTCTTTTTTTCAACATTTTTGCAAAAACATGTCATCTTTTTATACGATTAATTCGTATTTTCCTCTTATTTCCTTTGAAAAATGGGGGAGGAATAAATAACTGTCCATTGATAATTTGTCAATCCAAAAATCTGCTTTTTCCGAATTCAAAAGTGGATGTACCTTTTTTTTCAAATGTATATTTTGAAGTCACAAACGAAGAAATTTCTGTGACCATTTCAGTGCACGTTTCTATTGTGTTCCACATAAATTATTAGCGTATCTTAATGTTGAAGTTATGTTGAACCTATTTTAGAGTAATTTTATGTTTCTTTCCCTATGTTTTCTTTTTTTATATATTATTTTGATTTGAAATTCTAATAAATAATAAGAAAAGGTACACCCACTTTTGAATTCGGAAAAAGCAGATTTTTGGATTGACAAATTATCAATGGACAAACTTAAAGTCACCCTTATATTTGCTTGGTATTATTATAAATTTATATGTATTTTATAAAAAACGCCTTACATTTGATTGACAATTTTTGTCAATCAAATGTAAGGGAAAACAAATTTAAAAACGCACACTTTTAACATATTATTCAAAGTAATAAGATCATCAGAAGTAATAATAGAAGAATCATAAATGATATAATCATCACTAAAAGTATCTTTTTTTTCTTAGTCCATTTATCCTCATTTTCATTATTTTTAGAATCAATCTCATTAACAAGAGCAGAAAGTCGTGCCGTGTTTCTTTCCTTATCTAGGGGATTACTGGTTATTACCGCCATATAAGCTAACAAAATTTGATTATCTGTTCTGGATATACCCAATGAATGATCACTTATTTCATCTTTATTCGGATGCGTGTTAACATATATGTTGACTTTATCCATTATAGAAATTAATCTTCTGTTACCAGTTGAGTGATAACCTTTATGTAACATCCATTTTAGTTCTGATAAAGGAAGACCTTTTGTTTTATAAAAAATTGAACGAACATTATCATCAACATTAGCAATATTATCTTTAATGAATGCTAAATCAATAAAACCTATTGTATTGTCAGTTTTAAATGAGTTATATTGATATAAATTTATATTCCAATTTTTAGAATTACGAGAACCCCGCTTATTTAGAGTATCTATATAATTTTTAGATTTATTTTCAAATTCATTGAACGACAAATCTTGTTTTAAATGTGTTAATATTTGGTCAATTGATTGTTCAAATATGAGTTTCGATCTTATATCATCATTCCAAAGAGTGTTCATACGAATTCTTAGAAAATATTCTATTACCGCATCTTGATCAAATGACATTCTTATAACTACATTATATATTTATTCTGTTTATTTGAAAATATTTTATTAGGAAATTAATATGAAAAAAACCCATACAATGGGAAACCTATAAAGGTTATTACTCAACACTCTATAAGCAAACTTCCTTTGCAATGTAGCCCTTTTCAGTCTGTTCAATCTTGCCAATTTTTACCTTGGATCCGATGTACGGGCGACGGGTAGTGTTGAAATCACGAATTTTCACGTGAACGTCTCGATCATATCCAGGAACGGTTAAGAAACCGTAGCTCTCATAACCAAACCATTTCTTAATGACTCCTTTGATCTTCTTTACTTTGTTTTTTTCCTTAATTGTAACTTCAGTGAAGATTTGCTCTTCTGCTTCAATAGCATCCGCTTCAATAGCATCAGCTTCAATAGCATCCATAACTTCTTCCATCTCACTTTCGTCATACCACGAGCGCACCCGTCCTGTTTCCATTAAGAACTCACCGAAAGTATTCTCGTATTCGGTAAAAGTCATCATTTTCATTTTCCAAGTTATTCCTTGATATGAATTCACATTATTACATACTTTCAAGTGTTTTTTTTAACCATTTTTCATATTTCTTCTTAAATAAAAAGTCAAAAATGATTGGTTTTTTTATGTAAGTATTGTTATTCATTAGAAAAAAACAAACATGTTTCTCAAAATCAAAACTATGTGTGATTATTCGTATGATTATTTCAAGAACGTTGTAAAGGTATCGGAGACCGAATCGGGTCTTGATTTAGTCGTAACTGATGACATTACCGTACCGGCAAAGACAAACGGATTCAAAATCGATTTGAAAATTCAATGTGAGCCCGTATTTGAAGATGGTGTAGTCAGAGGTTATTATCTTTATCCCAGATCTTCTATGGGATCCAAGACACCTCTTCGTATGGCCAACTCTCTTGGAGTCATAGATTCAAGCTATCGTGGAAACATTATGGCATGTGTTGATAATGTTTCTGATGAAGATTATAAGGTGACACAAGGAACCCGCTTGTTTCAACTGTGTTCTCCTGATCTTTCTCCTATTAAGTTTTCTCTTGCAGAAGAAGATGAATTATCAAAAACTGAACGTGGGGACGGTGGGTTTGGATCGACGGGATTGTATGCTCAAGCAAATTTTGAGCTTCCGAAACAATTTGAAGCACTATTCAAGTAGACACTCAAATTGTCCTTAAAGTGCTTCTATACATATATTTTATATACATATAGTATAAGATGCCTAAAGTGAAAAAGTCACAGTCCAAGACGCTTCGTCGAAAACCTAGTAACAAAAAGACACATCGCAAGAAACCAAAGAAAACTCGCGTGTCCAAAAGGAAAAAGAAGGGTGGCACGATGAGTGCACTTACAAAAATGAAACTCAATAATTATCTTAGAAATAAAGGTTACAGTGACTATCAAATAATGAGAATGACCCACGAGGAAAGAGTGAGTATAGCAAGGAATGAAAAACGGATAGAAAGTATGCCTTACGCTCCAACAACCCCAATCAACTACTAGATTCTCGCAATCAACCAAACCGGTATAAAAACAAGTTCATCTCATGTTCATAACAATTTATATGTATAATCATGGATGAAATTCTAGAAAGGCTGAAACAAATTGAAAACAAAATTTGTAGTAAAAATGAAGAAAACAAGCCAACGATCATTAATATTCTCGAAAAACGAAAGCGAAAGT
>MDSV01239100.1_pt1 | contig 21019 bp, 14 predicted proteins | sample 810851 | NCBI WGS metagenome assembly MDSV01 (sample SAMN05326640, study PRJNA326480) | marine metagenome | isolation source: seawater | place: Atlantic Ocean: North East | collected 2012 | reverse complement strand
TTAGGCAGTAATCCTGGATACAGTCGTTCTCAATGGTTTCGGGGATTGCGACAACGATCGAATCAATCTTTTTGCAATTCTCCACTCGGTCTAGAAGATAGCCAAGCAATGGCTTACCGTTAAGCTGTGTCATTACCTTTCCTGGCAACCTACCCGATCCCATCCGGGCAGGGATCACAGCCACGGTGCGCATTACTATAGTGCTTATGACGGGCTTAGCTCAGACTTCTCGACGAAATAACTTCCCAGCACTAAACAGTCGATGTTTGTGCCGAGATAACAGTCAATCGCTTGCAGTGGTGTATTCACAATGGGCTGACCTTTCACATTAAACGAAGTATTTAACAATACAGGACACCCAGTTTTTCTAAGGAATGCATCTAGCAAAGCATAAAATCTTGGGTTCATCTCCTGACGCACAGTTTGAACCCGGCAACTATTATCCACATGAACCGTGGCTGGTATCTCTTGCCGCGCCTTTTCACTGGCTTGGCACGCAATCAACATGTGCGGACTTTCCTGGCCAATCTCAAAGTATTCGGAGAAATATTCCACAAGTACCGCGGGAGCAAAAGGTCTGAACTCTTCTCGGAATTTCACTCGCGCATTCAAATAGTCCTTCATTTCAGCAGGAAACGGCCTGGTCAGAATGCTTCTATTTCCCAACGCCCTTGGCCCAAATTCAGCTCCTCCCTGGAACCATCCGATAATCTTTCCTTCCGCAAGTCTTGATGCAACAAGATCAAACAGATTATCAGGACGCAACGGGCTTAGTCCACGATGAAGCAGGGAGTCCTCTTTGTCGACATCTTCATAAACCGAGCCTAGATAAAAATTATGGTTTTTAGAAGGCGACAGCCTTGGTTCTCTTTCAGCTTGAGCAAGATAGCATGCCCCCACCGCTACGCCTGCGTCACCGCTTGCCGGCTGCACGAAGATTTCGTCAAATATTTGGGATTGCTCGATTTTTCCATTCAGAGAACAGTTAAGCGCAACACCTCCAGAAAGACACAAATACCTTGTGTCAAATTTTTCCCGCGCCTTAGTCAACTGAGATAAAACTACTTCCTCCAGTCTTCTCTGCAATGCGGCTGCAATGTTTTTGTGATGAATCGAAATTTCATCACTTTCGCTTCGCTTAGGTCCAAACACTTTTGTGAAATGATCACTTACCCACTTATCTCTAACCTGATGATAGGCAATCCACTTCGGGTCGATGATGTAGTCAAAGTCTCCGGTCTCCCGAATGATATCTCTGAACACTTCAATGTAACTACGTGTTTCTCCGATTACCGATGCGTTTGAATCTCCGTAGCAAGCAAGGCCCATAATGATTCCTTCATCACAATGGTGGCGCCAGCCAAGATAGTGAGTCACTGCCGAGTAGAACAATCCAAGGGAATCTGGGAATCGGTTCTCCTGGTGGAACACTTCTAGCGAATGCCCGCTTCCTAAAGCTAGGAGTCCAGTCTCAACTTCGCCGATACCATCATAACTAACTACAAGTGCTCGATCGAATCCACTCGGATACCAAGTGCTCGCCAAATGACATTTATGATGGTGGTAGTACTTTATACTGCCAGCAAATCCAGTTTCCGCTCTGATCTGCTCCTCAATGTATAGCGCTTCCTCGATTCTCTCAATATCCTGAACTAAAACACCGATGCGACTTGCGTCAGTAAGTGCTGGGCGAAGATAGGCTTCTTGAATGTGATAAACCGGTTGGAATGCGAAAGCTATTTCGTCAACTTCGTCGATACTAACGCGCCCTCGCAAAAGACAATCGTTGATTGCATCGACCGGAAATTTTCGACTATGTTTATCAAGCGTGTAGCGCTCCTGCTCGCACGCAGCTATCAGTTTTCCGTCTCGCATAAACGCCGCAGAGGTGTCATGTCCTCCATGGTTTACACCAAGAATGTTATAACTATTACTAATAATTAGGTCCTTCCGTACATTCCAGACAAATCACTATGTCTCGAAATCATCAAACCATAGATATTCTACTTACAAGATCGCCACAACTAACTTGCAAATTCAGCGCAGGTCTTCAATATCTGCAATAATCACATTAAACGGTAAGTGCACAATGGCCAATTCATTGGCGGGATCATTCCTGGGGTGCGTACATTTTCTCTTTTTTGATCCACAGCAACCTTCTCGGACACCGCCTTTTTTGAGGTTCTAGGCGCTGTGCTTCCTCTATGTCTGCCCACAGTATTATTCGGCAAAGTTGCAACATAAAAGCCTAGTTTTAGATCTATAGCAACACAATCTAACAGTGAGTTCTTGTCGGGGGCGATACATAGATCGCACCTGCGCCGCTAGAGCGTTAGCAAGTGTACGAGCAATGTCTGGTCTTCCATAGGTTAATACTGCCTTGTTACTTGAATATAACTCAGTCATGGAGTTAGCCGATTGCTCTAGTTGAGTTTAATGCCTCGCGATTAGAATGGCATCGCTGCTGATACAGATACTCCAAGGCAAACATTATCGAAGTCGCGCAATAACTGATCGCCATCAGGATAAACACCCACTCCATAACCACTATAAACCTAAATAGTCCGAACACTATGATGGTAATCAACAAGAAATTGAAGAAGATTAATGCTAAGGGCATTGGTATCAAATACTGACCTCCGCTTCGAGAGGCAACTCGAATACAATATAGCAATAGGCAAGAATAAATATAGATTGGACCAGCATTTAGCGGGCTAACGAAGATTGCACTGCTTAAAATGCCAATAACAGCGAGAACCCTGAAAAGCTGTCTAGCTTTCCCTCGGAAATATCTTGTCAGAGAAAAAAAGCACTCCAAGAGAAAAAATATCGAAGTAACATAAAGGGCTGGAGAATCAAAGGCCTGTCTTATCTTCTTGTGCACCAAGCTGGGCATCTGGCCCAAATGCTCTTTCCAAAACAACAAGACTTGGACAGATTCAGGCAAGGAACGAATTTCTGGTCTGTAATAAAAGCTACTTTCATTTTCTTGCCAAGTGTAATTATCTGCTCCAGTACCGCTAAAAGACCACTCGTTGTTGCCCCCTTTCAATGCGAGACCAGCCTGAACTGAAATAAAGACAGGCTTACCGACATGAAGACTTGCATGAACTGACCACGCCCCGGTTACGAGCAAGGCGCCCGCAAGGATCATCATCGTATATCGAACCGACCACCGAACATTACGTCTTCTCATATTCCAAACACAATAGGCGACAAACAAAGCTGGCAAAAAGATTAGCGACGTTTTAACCAGCAGACACGTCCCAAGCATCACGCCTAAGAAAAATGAGGTCCACGGTCCAGTATATTTCTTCCAAAGAATAAAAAAACAAACTAGGACTACTAGAAAGAAAGTAATTAATGTCTCTGTCATCAATCGATCTGCGAGTGTCACCCCTTCCGCATAGTATCGAAAGGCAAACACTGCACTCACGACTCCGCTGAGCGCGCCAATCAATCCCCAGTAATGGAAACCGATTAACGGTAACAATCCGCATGAAATAGCAATGAGGAGGTACTGAACCCTCTTTGCGGCCCATGGTGATATGCCAACAATCTTATATACGACACCCAAAAAGATCGGGTACCCGGGGGTTCGATAAAAATCTGTCCCAGCATCGTACCCCTCTCTTTCGCCAGATCTTTTGAAATTAATATAGTCTTCTTCAGAGAGATTGTGGAACTGATATATCTCAATATCCTCCATTCCACCGTATCTCAACCCATGACCTTTAGCCCAATTCACCGCTAAGGATTGATATTCCTTTATATCTCCGACGAATTTAGCTTTTGAATCAAACTCGTGGCTAAACATCGCCGATGCAAAGATCAAAGTTAGAAAAACGCAACCAACACACACCCATAGGTACGAGATCTTCCACTCAAGGGCTTTGATTACCCAGGGCAACCAAATATCGATTAGGATGAGAAGAACACCTAACGTGATGAAAATAAACTTTGTTTCCCTGAAAAAATACCACTCGCTATCAATAATGTATTCCAGATGGAGGCTGGCAAGGACACTAACCCCGCCAATGAGGGTCACCACAAGACCATACCAGTTGCCTGCTTTCAAATGATCTTTCGGCGTAAGGCAAGCTATTCCAGCATAAGCTAGAGCGCAAGCCAGAATTGTCAATACAGTCAAACTGATCCCTTGCTCCCGGGCGATCAAGTAGCAACTTAGGCCAAAGTAGCCGACACTCGTGGTGACTAAGATCAACCTTATTTCCAAGGAATCAAAACCGTTTCTTAGCATATGATCTGATCGTAATTGGACAGAACTCAACCATGCTGCTTTGAACAGTGAAATCATCACTCAAAGTCAATCCACACAGTTATATTTGCACAGTGTCGGGCATGATCCTCAATGGATCAGTTTCAAAAATGGAAAGTGACTCCTGAAGTAGACAGAATATTCCAATTCGGAATGCCTTCCGATAGTCCTGACGAGTTCCCTACACCTTTGCCTCCCAGCAGAGATCTTAGCAACAAAATTCTAAGCTAGCGCGCCCATGAAGTTGGCAGTGCTATGTCCCAGGATCTAGCGAAACAGTCGGTGCCCTTCGGATCGTAAGCTTGACCGGCGTCGTCGGATACACGAGATTCTCTGTCTTACTTTAAGCTATACCTCAATCAAACCGACCCTCGATAACTGATTTGCACAATCGTATATTCTTGAGGCTGCGAGTCCTGATCTTTCTGCGACGGTTACAAGATCATGCTGTCCATCTCCTAAGAAGAGCAACCACGTCACAGCATCAATATCCGCCTCAACTACTTCGGGTCGATCCGTGCCGGGCTGATTAATATATCCTCCAGTTGATGGATACAGGCCTCGCTTGCTGAGTTGAGGCTCACCATACGGCTCTGTCGACTTAAAGACCAGATTCCCATCTAAGATCCTGACTACATCGCGATACAACTCTAAGCTTTGCATAATTTGAGAACCGTTAACGAACTCCAAGTTATCTAAGGAGGTGTGATATTGCGGATATTCATAGTATTTGTCCTTTGTGATGCTTGCTACCGGTATTCGAAACCCCGGTGAAGAGTATTGACGCTCATCACTGCCATCGGGGACAAAGGAATAACGAATCGGCTCAATCTTGCGGTCTCGAAAGGCTAGGTTTATCGCCCGATCCACAAGATGATGCCCTAAAAATGTCTCTTTGTACCCTAAGGCTCCCGGACCCCCACAGGTCGTTACCACTAACCCTCCTTGAATTTTCTTCATTGCTTCTTCATTGTTGCAGAGATAAGCAATCGCGCCGATCGTCTCCGGCACAAAAATAAAGCGCCAACTATGCTTAGTATTGCCACGGAGCAACTCCCTAGCCAAGTAAGTTGTCGCCAAAAGGCCGCTGAGATTGTCATTCGCCATGGAGGGATGGCAACAATACGTCGACACCAGGTACTCTTGATCGGTTTGTCCCGGAATCCGGAGCTCCCCTACAGTCATGGATCCCTCCGGCTTAAACTCAGAGTCAATTAGGACGGTTAGAGGCCCTGATGCCTGTCTTAGCTGATCATACTGAATTTTGGACACACAAAAACTCCAATCTCGCTTGTAGTAATGCGTACGATATGGGATCGCATTGGATTTATCTTCTAGAACATGGAGATGAGGCGCCAACTCTGCGAACGTTATATCGGTGCTTACAGGAATACTGTAGCCGGACACATGTAAATTGGAGAGTTTAAAGTCGACTATCTTTACGCCGTTCTTATCTTTGATATAAGCATCTCGGATCCGCCATTCGTCCGGAATAATCCAATCGTAGACCTTCCCACCACTAGGGTATTCAATCATCTTCAGAGGAATTATTTCTCTGAGTATTTCAAATGTTTTTCGGTTTCCTTCTCCAGTGAGCGAACGGTTGATCGGGAAAAGCTTTGCTAGAACTCGATCTATCTCTTCAACTAAACTATCCTCTTCTGAAACTGAATCAGCCATATCGAAACTATCTAACTACCGCTGTCGGATTTAACATAGATAAATCAACTCCTGCACCCGCGCGCGCCCTAACTGGCTCCAGCAATAACGTTAAGATAACTTTTCCCAAGTCAGCACTTCGTCTTCGACAATATCAATTGCGGCACGTTTTCCAAGAACCTGATCTAGCTCAGCTGGACTGATTCCATGGCCCGGCCGCTTCCATGTGACGCTATCCAAGGCGATTGACGAGCCAGACTTAATGTTACGAGCGGCTACCAAGCTTCTTCTTGCATGCAAACGCGCGGGTCTTTCTGATTCTAAAGCCCTCTTTTTTTTCTCTCCTAGCAGCTCGCTAATTCTCTCCAAGTTCGTCCTAAACGCGATCAGGTCTTCTTTGTCCATCGCATGATAATGATCATTGCCCGGCAATGTCTTTTCGTGTGTAAAGTGTTTCTCGATAATCTCAGCACCCAGTAGCCACGCTGTCTCACATGTACGCATATCTTCTGGAAGCGTATGATCTGAATATCCTATTACTCGTTCTGGATAACGAAGCTTCAGGTCAGAGATCATTGCAAGATGGGCATCTTTATTTTCAGTTGGATAATTTAGGACACAATGGAGGAGGGCCACGGGGACCTCGCGGTTATCGATCCAAGATAGTGCTCGATCAATCTCATCGATGTTCGAGGCACCTGTTGAAAGAATTATAGGCTTTCCGAAATCTGCTAAGTATTCAACGAAGGGTTTATTTGTAATATCCGAGGAAGAGATCTTAAAAACGCCCATCAACTCATTAAGAAATTTTGCCGATTCCTTATCGAACGGGGTACTTAAAAACTCGATCTTCGCCTCATCACACCAAGTCTTTATTTGTTCAAATTCGCGTTTCCAGAACTTATCAAATTTTTGAAAGAGAGCATGCTGACTGGTAGTCGGCTCGCATTTCAAATCCCAGTACGCTGGCGAAAATTTAGATGCTATCGTGTTAGCTTTATAGGTTTGGAACTTAATTGCGTCTGCGCCACCTTCAGCCGCTTCCAACACAAGTCTTTTTGCAGTACCTATATCGCCTTCATGATTAACCCCAGCTTCCGCGATGATGAAGGGGTAGCGATACAGTTTGTTAGTGTCGGTTTTTCGGGAAATCGAACCATCAACTAGACCGGCTAATGTTTTTTCTTGGATTTTGCTTTTACCATGCATAAGCCGACTTTTTGTTGAGCAGTACCAACTCACCTGCGGTGTGATCTTGGCAACATTGGTTTCTTATTCCAGTACTAGCTACCAAATCGGTAGGCCGTACCGGTGTCATCTTTGGGTTGAAGAGATTGTTTTTTGAGACGTTGCCGTGCCAAATAGTTGCAATGAGGATTGTATTCGAACTTGGGCTATTTAGTTAACTTAGGGTCGTTTAAAACCTTCCACAACATATGGCCGAATACCATTATCCAGAATATTGAGAGACTCTGTACTAGTTCTCCACTGGGAACTGACTTGAGCCTATCTCGTCTTCGATCAAAAAATTATGACACTATAATTGTCAACCCTCCCCCACTTTTCTTGAAACCAAGTCATCCCATTCTTTGGCAACAGAAAAGTTTCTTGACAGCATTCATCAAGAAGTTTGCGTTTTGATCGACCGATCCACTTGTTTTCTTGTTATTACCGCTCCTAGCAGTTCTCCTTATTATTCAAGAGGAATTTACTCTTGTGCAGCTCCTCCTAGCTGAGGTAAACGGCCGTCCAACAGACTATATTCTTTCTCCACGCCTTGTACTGATCTGGATCGATCTAACAGACTCTTGTCCACAAACAACTCATATTGCGTCTATCGCAATTTATTTCGATAGGAGTCATGGCATAACACCAACTCACTCGACTGCTTTTCCCTCACGTTTTTGTGGCTACATCCCCCCCACCTAACGCTGATTCCCACGAACGATGGGTCATCCGAAAAAGAATGTGGTACCAAATTAAAAGCACGAGAAGTCTTACCGCCCCTTTTAGCGCTGATACTCCATGCCTTCGGAGTACCGTAAGTGCCATCACGCTCTTTTTCCATTCTAACGGGGGCCGAAACGAGGCAATAAGACACCGGCCAAGAATATGTTCATGCACTTTTGATTCACTAAGCATTGGCCTACATCGAATTACTGCCTCCACAAGTTGGACTGCATTTTTTAGGGATTCTTCTCCTGAACACTCGACGCCGCTTGGAGAGACTAATTGCCGGTAGATGTAGTGCCGGATGTTTTCGAAACGGTTCGGGTCCCAGTCAATAGTTTTTAGTTTTTTTGACGCGTATACGCTCTGCACTTCTGCCGCACGCCTCGACTGTACATGATGCTTTGAGTGGGACACTGAATTAGCATGGCGCCTCAACGCTACATAAGGTTGCATCAAATTCTTTACTTCGCCTCGAGAAAACAGTCGTATCCAAAGCTCATAGTCTTGCGTTACATCCAAGCCTTGTCGATACCCGCCTACCGCATTAAATGCTTCAGCTTTTATCATCACAGACGAATGAACGAAAGGATTCTCAAAAAATGCGAGCTCTCTTATTTCAATATCCGAGCTCGGAAGTGTTGTTCTAAAAAGTAGCCGCATCTCAGAATCCACATGGACTGCATTGGAACCACAAAGCACAAGATTTGGATGCTCATTGAACTCGCGGACCTGCGCTTGGAGCCGATCTCGGTATGCGACATCATCAACATCCATTCTCGCAAGTAACCTTGCTTTCGCACACGCGGCGGACCTATTTAGCGAACTCGCAATTCCCTGACATACTGGATTCGTGAGTACCCGGATTCGATGATCATTTTGCCGCAGGTTCTGCAAAACAAATGGGGTCTCATCAGTAGAACCGTCATCAATAACGATAAGTTCCCAATCGTCAAATGTCTGCTTAAGTATGCTAGAGATCGCACTTGAGAGAAATTTTTCTCCGTTATACACAGGCATAAGTATCGATACAGCGGGACGAGCACCTAATGATGACAAGATAGACTCCTAAAATGTCTCAGGCGAGGTATTTTAGGCTAAAAATATCACTGGACATCTGGCTTGAACAACAGCAATCTTTCAGCGTGAGCACAACCTCAGGCTTTTAATCTTTCCTTGCTAGTAGATAACCACGCTCCTGGTGAGCGCGAATCACGGTTGGTTAACAACAATTAAAAGCGTAAATTTGATCACAGACGACACGATCTTAGGAAACTGTTGCGGTATTTAATCGTCGAATATTACGATATCTCCTGAACGCTGAGACCGAGCGATATGCTGAAATTCCAAAGACAGGTCCTCCTTGGTATGAGCGCCGTCGAAAAAGAAAAAACACACCCGATCCAAGCAAACCCTTGGTGGAAGATCTCTTGATTTTCCTTCCAAGAAGACTCGATACCTCTCCAAAAGTTCTTTGCATAGCGCCAAGCAAGCAGCCACTTACCTACTCTCGGAAAGTAACTTCATCCACTTTGCCTTCTGTGCTTCCCATGAATATTTCCCAAGTACGAAACTTTTTGCATTAATTGCGAGAGTCTTCGCTAGAACTTGATCATTTAACACTAAAGCAATCATCTCTCTCATCTCATCTGCGCTTCCCGATCGAAATCGCAAACCAGTCTCCCCATGCTTTACCAACTCACAGTTCCCGTCAACATCAGATACGACGACCGGACACCCCAATGCCATTGCCTCTAGCAAACTGTTCGACATCCCTTCAAATGACGATGCGAGAACGAACACGGAGAGCCCAGTATATACAGGTCTAACATCCTCCAAATATCCAGTAAAATGAACTCGGTGTCCCACATCTAGTGACGTTGCCCGTGACGATAGCGCGTGTCTCTCTGGCCCATCACCGACGATCACTAAATGAGTATCTTTGTCGGGGAGAAGCGCAAACGCAGTGATGAGATCAACAAGACGCTTTTCTAAAGACAAGCGACCAACATACCCGATTAAACGCGTTTGAGGTGAAACTCCAAGCCTTGAGTGAATTGTTTCAAATGTTCCGGATTTATCGTCCGTCAACATCTTGAAACCGTTTTCGATAATGTGGATGGGAATATCACTGGGTACATACTTCTCGACACTAGATTGATAAGTGCAACTATTTAAAACAACGCAATGACTTTTCGCCAAAGCGTATTTCAACGATAGCTTGCGCATTACAGAATAGTGTCTGTTACTGGACACTTGTGATGAAATTCTCTTGGGGACCCGTGCAGTCGAGGCCAGTACATTACCCACCAAGTCCGCATTCGCAAGACAAGTCACAGAGACATCAAACGCGTCTCGTCGTATCACTCTCCAGATCTTAATCAACCCAAAAAGCAAAACCAGACTAACTCTACTAAGACAATAAACCGTTACTCCAGCTTGCTCGATTCTATCGAGCAGGGATTTCCGAGTTCGCGAGTTCAAACAAACTACAGCCTGTCTCGCACCACTCTCTGCCATTGACTCTACTAAACATGCGAGGTCTTGCTGCGCACCACCCGAATCAAGATGATCTATCCACCAAATTATTCCCATTTCCTTGAACTTGGAAGACATGATTAATTCACCATTAGATCTGTAATCCGCGGCTTAGATATCTTTTCACCACCCGTACCCACGAAAATTTCTGTAAGATCCGTTCACGTCTAGCACTACCGATTCGCTTGACTAATCTTCGATCATCATCGAGTCTTTTCAGCGGAAGGATAGATTCATATTGGCAACTCACCTTCGCAAGACAACTCGAGATCATGTCCACAATAATCTCTCAGTGCGCCGGAATATCACCCGCAATTCCCGGAAGGCAACGCAAAAAAGACTATGCTTAAATCGAATTGCTTTTTCTGGCGAAACACCCAAAGCATGGCAAAAAAAGTGATCACTAATATAGAGAAAACTTGCTTGGAATAAATATGTTAGGGCAAGGCCAACCCGAACGACTTCGAATTCATAAAGCGTACCCTCGGACGTCATCTGTCTGCCTTTTGATACCGTGACAGAATAGGGTATCGCCCGCTATACAGTTTTGTAACTTTCCTAACCTTATCAAAATACCATATCATCAATTATAAAAATAATTTCGACGTAGTCAGTATCGACAGATAGTCTTAATTCCCGATACCTGCTACCTACGACAAATCAGCAACTACTTCCATAATGCCCTTGGCCAGTACAAATACCTCCTCAAATTCACAGATAAATGAACTGAGCAAGCTCCTTTCAATTTTCGGAACCAAAAAATTCTGGGAATTCCCACATCATTACTTCGATTGCACACAATGATGCACAGAAAAAGCACCCAATATTTCAGACTTAACTACGGTTTCACTAGATAGAAGTCATGAGATCGGTTACCACCTCATCACGGCTAACCCCTGATCTCTATGGCTTAGTCGTATCATTGATACTTCTTCTTGTGTGTCACTTCATCATCAAGAAGATCGGCCTCGGACACTACATCGCAAATGATTTTTTTTCCATGCAAAACGCATTTTCATGGGAATGCACTTTTGAAAGTAACGACAATTTTTCTTTCCTGCCCCGCTGTGTAACCCTTCTAACCTCTTATATCTATCAAATACCGATTCTTTACTTGTCTGCAATTGCCCTGATTTTATTGCTCAAATTTTATTTTCTCTTCAAGGTATTCGAAGTGCTGGCTGGGAAGGCGACAGAACCAGCGCTCGCAATATGCATAGCCGCTTTTGCCCTTTTATTGTTGTCGGTTGGGGGTGCCGGACGATTCATTCTCGGAAGTGGCAATATTCTCGTCCTAGCGGATATCTACACCCGAACTTGGGCGCAGGTCTTTTTGCTTGCCACCCTTTACGCATTCGTCATTAATCGATTGGTTCTTGCCAGTTTCCTGCTTGGACTGGCGCTGCTACTCCAAGCGGTAAACGCTACTAACTTTGCCATCGTCTTAGGAATCGCATACCTGTTTTCAGCAACTCCGAGAAACCTTTTAAGGCTTCCGCTCCTCGGATCCCCATTCTTAATATTCTTTGCCTATCAGTACTACATGGTATACGGCATTCCATCTTTCTCCCTCGATCAACTCTATGTTGGAGACATAGACGAGGCCATATCAACCGCCGACTGGTACCGATATATCTACTCCCAAGATCCAGATGACCTCTCAATCCTTTATCAGTTCCGCCAAGGCTGGGTCAGCCTCGGATACATATTTCTCGGGTTTGTTGGGTTTTTTCTCGGCAACCTAGTAGAAAAAGCGGGATCTGTTCGCGCCACTCTAATGAGACCCGGCATAGCTATCATGATTGCCGGCTACATTTATATCGCGCTCTGCGCTGCGGTTGAATATTTCCAAACGCCGATCTTCATTCTGAAGCATTTGATAATACTCCAACCACGGCGGATCATGTATCTCCCCCAACTCGTAGCTACTCTCTATTTCGCATCCTACACAATTGAATTCTTTTCCAAGCGCGAGCACACTGTTGGTCGGCGCTGGATTACGCTCGTTATTCTCTACGCAATCTTTGGAATTCTTCTAGCGCTATCAGCCTGGGACACCGGCACTCCCCCGAATATTGCTCTTTTGTATGCTGCTTTTCTCATTAGCATAATTACCGCATGGTTTTTGGTATCTCGCCACAACTCGGAAGCCCTCTCACGCGTTCCCATTCCCTGGGCCCTCGCTTTGTTGAGCCTTCTGATCGTATCGGGCCAAACACTCCCACACCTATCTGCCAAGACACTCGCTGACTTCAAGTTGCTGTTCTTGACAACGCAACCACGCGATTATGATGGCTATCTTTCGGTAACCGCTAAATTGTCCGATCAATCTGGACAGATACAAGACTTCTTTGATATGGCGGCTGCAATCTCTTCACTTCCAGTAGAAAGTGGACCGATTGTCACTATTGGTATTGGCCAGAAAACGCAGAGAGATTTTTCTATTTTTTCTCAAAAAAGTGTTGCGGGAGTAGACCCTTTTACCGCGGCCAGAGGGGGAGCGCACTACGTCAAGAGTAGACTGGTAGGCATTGCACCGATACTAACTCAAACTTCAAATTTATCTTTGGATGAATTCATAAAACTAGGCCGCGAGAAACAAATCCGTTTATTTGAAGAATTCGCCAGAGAGAACATCGTAAGCTCACCAGCGCTTGTTCGAAGTATGGCAAAAGGCGAAACAGCGAAATACCTAGTATTCGCTGACTCCTGCCCCGATGCTTCTCCTAAGGACCATATCATTTATGAAAATGATCATTATTGCCTTTATCGATCCTCTTTTTGATCAATAAATAAGGTCACGACCGGCCCCCAGACAACGGATAGTTACATTCAGATATTTGGTCTACTTTGCAACGCTGCTTGCACCAATTGAGCAACTCCCAGTATGCGTGAGACTGGGCGACAAATCACAATGGACAAGCGTCTGCGGGATAGCGCAAGCAAGTATTCTGGCCAACAAACACGCCATGCCCACCCGGGACTCGATGAACTGGCACATCAGCCATTCACTCGGCTTACTCCCAAAAAAGATCTAGATTCGATCGACCACTAAAATTCCAGATTCCTGAAATTCCGCGCATACTACTATCATTAAGTCCTGATTCTGAAGCCCATCAACTCTACCGTTTCACAGCAACTACATACCCGCGATCAGAGTGAGCCGCTAGTTTTTTCGCGCTGTATCCGTATTTCTCACAAATCTCATCAACCGCAGACACGACCCCAGGGTACTGCGTTGGAGTGTAGTCATCGAACACCACAATATCTCCCGAATTCTGACATCCAGTAATATGACTAAATTCAAAGAGCACATCAGATTGAGTATGAGTAGCATCTAAGAACGCAAAATGTACTCTATCGATACTTACTCGCGGGAGTGTATTTCGGGTTTCACCTTGAACAAACACTATATATTTGTGGACCATGTCTTTCCATGGGGCAAGCAGTTCTTCACGTGACTTTTTACCCTCGAGATCATCAATACAATTCCAATACATTGACGATCGATGCGGCAGAATATCGAAGGTGACCACCTTGCCCGCGCGACCTGTATCTTCCAACGCACGAGCCATACATAGGCTGGAAAAACCTCTTGCAGTACCTGTCTCTACTATATTAATAGTTTCTGATGCAGCGATTGACGCAAGATACCTCGATAGGGCGCTATATAAAACACGGCCGTGGGCGTAGCAGAGTGGAGATCTCTTGATGACTACTTGTGTGTGAAGTGCTAGTTTATTCAACCACTCTGAAGCAATTGCATATCCCGTTTCCTGCTCGAATAGATCGATTTCAGGATAAACCTGCATCGCTGACGCTTTCGCAAGTTTCTGATAAGTCTCTCGACTTGCTCTAGGCTGACTTGTCAGCGTATTTTCATTTGATCCCAAATAAAAAAGGCGGCGATAAGAACGACTAAGAAGATCAACTATACGAATTCTTAGCTGTCGTAAAACGTTCATGGCGCCTCCTGCGCAGGTCCTATCTAGATTAATGAGTTGTAGGCTTGCCATTCAGCCTCAACTGCAGCATCCAGAGAGTGTTTCTGTATCACCCCTCTTCGGGCAGCTTCACCCAGTTTGAGACGAAGGTCCTGATCGCTAATCAGATCGAGTATTGCTCGACGCAACGAAGTCGCGTCTTGATCGACCAGAATTCCGTTCTTTCCATGATCGATTATTTCTCTCACACCCTTTACATCTGTGCCGATAACAGCACACCCACAGGACATCGCTTCAAGCAGCGTCTTTGGGTTTCCCTCATATCGTGAACAGATAACATAGACCGCACATTGTTGGTAGAAAGCTGGCAAACTGCGATTCGGGATATTATTCCTAATAACGGCTTCTATGCCCTCTAGATTGATCTTTTCCCGAATGATGTTCTCGTCGCCACCTGATCCAACAATAGTTAACGGTAGATTTGTCCCACTGACAGCATCAATAAGAAGTGACGGATTTTTCTGGTCAGTGAAACGTCCCAAAAATAGGATGCCATTACGCCTTTTGCTTTGATCAGAAGACGGGGAAAAGACCTCTGTGTCCACCCAATTCGGCTGAACATATATCTTGTGCTGTGGCACGCGGAACCGCTTGCCAATGATTTTTTTGTCATCTAAGGTCGAGACGTGAATACGATCCGCAAGCTGATAACTTAAAAAAGAAAGCGCCAATCCACCAAGCTGATGCCACCATTTAACCCGCCCTAAGCGGTTAAATTCAGACAGCTCATAACCGCACCGCACCAAAAGAGGCTTGCGAAAGCGAAGTTTTGAAACTACGCCAACCCAAGCTCCCATAATTTGGTTAGACTTGTAAAGATCAACCGCACTCAGTTCACTCGCCATTGCCCACGGCAAAGAGAAACTCTTCAGTAAGCGAACTAGTCTCCCGCGAGGTGTAGGTCTATTTTCGTAAGCAGGAAGAACCTGAATCCCTTCAATTTTTTTGAGCGAGTTTCGATCCTCTTTATCGCCGTAAGTCATAAACCTGACAGTAACCGCATATCGCCGTATCAATTCTTCGTAGAGTCGCGTTTCCCGGTCGATTATCCCCGCCTCATTCCAGTCCTCTAGGGATACTTCGAAACTGAAAAACAATACCATCCTCATGCTGGAATCAATAAGAAAGACCGCTATATAGGCTTCCTGGTAAGCCTAGGATCTAACCTTTACTGTTAGCAGGATCGATACACACATATTTATCCCTCCAATTCTTTTTTGATTGCCTCAATTCGTATTACCTATTTCCAAAATTCCATCAAAAAACCATCGCCATAGATCTGTTTGTGCGCCCCATGAATTTTTTTCTGCAGTTGAACGAGCAACTGACCTCATTTTTGATGAAGAATAATCTTTCTCCAGCGCTACCTCAGTCCAATGAGCTAGGGCCTCTACATCACCCACATCAGAAAGCCAACCATTTTCTTCGTGCGTTATAAGATCTAAAGCCTGCCCAACACGGGTAGAAATAATGGGCACACCTGTCGCCATTGATTCCAATATTGCTCTCGGACCTCCTTCTTCGCGCGACGTAACTACGTAGGCATCAATCGCATGGAAGTTTTGCTCTATATCCTTATAGTCCTTATGTTCTACATGGGTAAATGGAACACCAATCTTAGTCAGCCCTGTTTTTACATATCCTCGTGCTGGACCTGTCAAAAGAAAATATAGCCCCTCAATCCGTCCTGCAAGAATCTGCGCAACCTCAAGTAATGTATCCGGTCCTTTGATCAGCTTGGGTTCTTTGCCTAACTTAAACCCAATTCCATCTTTCTGGAATGATCCAATTACTACAGCAGATTTTGGGATTCCTAACTTTGTTCTTGCCCGCGCCCTAATCTCCCTAGTTCTCAAGGAAAAAAGATCCAAATTGATTGCGATCGGTATTCTGTGTACCTTCTCAGGAGATAAGCCAGAGTCGAGAAAAAGATGCTCAAGCTGCTTGTGACTGACTTGAATCCTGGAGATGTCATCTTTCCGACTCACAACTGATTTGAACAACGAAGCATTACTGGGATCAACCCGTGGATCACCATGAAAATAGGGGAAAGTGATGCGGTGGGAAGACTTTCGCCACTTCAGAAGAAAATACTTGCTGGTGAAAAAAACAACCTGACTTCGACATGTTTTGTAGTGCTCCGAGCTGACTGATTCGGCCCCTAAAACCTCAACCATTGCGCCAAGCTCCTTCGCAAACTCGTCTAGAACCCAACCAGAACTGTCACCCCGTATGATTAATCGCGAGTAGTCATTCCAGCGTTGACTCCTAATTAATGCTGATGGTAGTTTGACCAACTCTTTGGCGTAGCAAAAATAGTCCATGGGAGGATTAAATCAGTGGTTCTACCGCACCACCGGCTATATCCGTCACGATGTCTTTTATTCGATATTTTGCCACCCATCCTAACTCCCGCCTTGCCTTAGATGGATTCCCACAATTTTTCTCAATATCTACTGGTCGGAAATATCGTTGGGTAGAGACAACCCAGTTCTCCCAGTTAAGCCCATAATAAGAAAAGGCTGCATCAACAAAGGTTGACAACTTATTTGATTCTCCCGTTGCCAGGACAAAATCCTCCGCTACCCGGAACTGCATTATTCTATAAATCCCATCAACATATTCAGGCGCCCATCCCCAATCCCTTTCGATAGTTAAATCCCCCAACTCTAGGTGACTCATTCGTTTTTCTGCGATTAGCCGAGCACCGCTAACTATTTTTTGGGAAACAAACTGGCTTCCCCTAAAACGCGACTCATGATTAAACAGGATCGCCGAACATGCAAAAATTCCATAGAGATCGCGGTAGGTTTTCGTAATGGAATATGCGCAGGCTTTTCCGACTGCATAAGGGCTAATTGGCTGAAACGGAGTTGTTTCGCTCGCCGCGGCACCTCCTTGCTTACCGAAACACTCACTAGAGCAAGCATTAAAGTACTTTATCTCAGGCGCTTTTGTTCGAACATACTCTAAGCAATTAAGAGCAACCTTAATGTTGCTATCGACCGCAGACACAGGCTTTATGAATGACTCAGTGATTGAGGAATCGCCCGCGAGATTATATATCTCGACCGGCTTACACTCATCAAACAAGGCGTTTAGCTTTAGAGAATCCTGGGCATCAAAGTATCTAAGAGTTACATTCTGGCGATTATGTAATTGCAAATATGCTCTGTCCTTTCTCACCATTGGATTTCGGCATACCCCAATAACCTGATACCCGGCATCCACCAATTGATTTGTTAGGTATAGGCCATCTTGGCCTGATATTCCGAGAATTATTGCTTTTTTTTGCAATGAAGGAGAAATCTTTTGATGCGGATGCCATCACCCTAAGGGCGTATAACATTCCAATGGTATTTGCCAGGACAACAAACCTGGCCGATCATTACCAATGCCCAAACTAGCAACGTTGTTCCATGAAGATCAGCCTCAGCTAGGCCTCTAGATATGGGTAGTCCGTAGTACCATTTTTGCGCGTGACCAACCGAAAACGAGAATCCTCCATCACTATGGTGATGTCGTTTGATCATGCCTGCGCAATCAATCAGATAACTTTCTACCTCCCGTTTTTTGTATTCAGTTTGCAGGCTACATCTATATAAAACATAGACCGAATCAACCAGGTGGCAACCATCAGATCTTGGCTTTCTACTTAATGTTGTATCAATTAGTTCTTGTGAATAGTGTATCGGAATATTCAACCAATCCAATGCTGTCAGCACCTTCATAGCGCCATTAACCAAGAGGCCGTGCTCCGGAGTGCGGCTAAGAAAATAGCCGCCTGTATTTGGATCCGCTAAATTTTCGTAATGTTGAGCAATGCTCGCTTTCAACGTAACAATATCAGCACACGCTAGTGAATTTGGTGCCAATGTTGAAAGAAATACAGCAAGTGATGCCGTCTGACCGCCTGCACCCCAAGGCAAATCCCAATCAACACTCGTCATATACTTGTCCACCTCACTAGGTGTTTGTGGGTAGCCGGAAAACAGTGTTTTTATTTCAACCCCGATTTGTGCCAACGTAGCAATGGCTTGCTTAGTTTCTGCCATAATAACTCGCTCATACGTCTGTAACTGTTTTCCGGTAACACTCCCCCGCACAATTTCTACCAATGATGTTGTGCGAATCCGGCTTAATGTACGATGCAGTGATGGCTTTCGAAGAAACTCTATTAGAACCGGATCGACATACGCTCCCTCATATTTTGGGTCAATTAGATTTCTCGAAACTTGGTAGGATTCGATATGCTCGATCCACTCTTTTTTTCGTTGTCCGCTTAAAGAGTCCCACCAACCAAATGTATGGTATACCTTTAGCGCAAAACAGCTAAATCCTAGCCCGGCCGTCCTTCCATAGCGCGTCGCGCCATTTCGACACGGTAGATATCGGCCAGAAGTACCTCTTTTTTCTAAAACACTAATAAACCGGAATACTTTTCCTTCTAATCCACCAAGCCAGGAAAGCTCTTCGTTAGGACTCATTCCGGTACATCACTCTTGGATGAGCATTTCGTGTGCTCTCGATTGTCGTTTCTGGTCTAATCTTTCCATTTAAAACAAATTCCAGTCTAACTATCCTTGTCACGATAATTAATGAAGTAACGACCTAATCTCTTTTACCCACCGATCCAGGGTTCCAGAACTCTTCTCTGTTGAACGCCGCGCTAACACATGTTCGCGATGTAGGGTCAATTCTTGAAAAAGCGCGTAATACGCTGAACACATTTTGTCAGCGGTATAGGGATAGGACTTAATCCTCTCTACCCAAAACCCATAGTGGTCGATTACTTCGTGGAGTTTTTGTTCCAGATTTTCTTTGCCAAAACAAATTGCATGATCCCCGCAGTATTCCGGAATAGCGCCACTATCTAAATAAAGCACGGGTAACCCGCAACACGCTCCTTCAATATGGTGCATGCCCGCAGGCTCATTTTGTGACGCAGTCAAATAAATATCATGTTTCCTTAATTCATTCGCTAGGTCTATTCCAGCTAATGGTTTAATGTGATTGGCGTTCTTAAAGTGAAATCTTTCGGGTAAATTACCAATGTAGGTGAATTCGATTCTTTTTCTCCACCCAGCTTGAGATAATAATTGATCAATAAGTTGATACACCTCAAAGCCTTTTGACCAATTCGCACCCCAATGATGGGTTACCACCTTGTAGGGTAAGGATCTTTGACTACAGTCTTGATCTGTTGCTGGATAGAAAATCTGGGTGTCCGCACCGTTCAGAATTACACGTGCTCTAGTCATATCTATAGATGTAGTCGAATATATTTTCTTTAGGAACTCAGATATAAATACCGTGCAATCCGCACATTTGTTAGCTTGTGCAATTAACTGGTTCACATAATTAGTTCCTTTACGTTCATCACATTCGTTTATTCGATGCACCACAATCGCACGACCATTCGTTTTCTTTTGATACTTTTGAATGTTTCTATCGTTATAGGCGGAACTAGTTAATTTCGAGCGTGGTTCGGTTAGAAGAATGATATCAATATCTTCAGGCCGTAGATCCGTAACAACATAACATCCAGACTTTTCAAGATACGTTTTCAATACATTACCGAACTGATTGCCGCCCCCCCAAGGGGCTGTCGTCAGATTCATTCCAATACTAATTTTCATCTTTATATCGACTGTAGCAATATATTGAATTCACGCTCGAATTCACTGATTCTTATAACTAGGAAGATTTATGACTTTACGAGCTAAACTACATCGGGTGTCGCTTTATTTCGCTCTAATTCTGATTACTAACTCATTAGCTCGGCAACTTTCCTATCAAAAGCATCTGCAGCCAATGAGAGTTCTTTAAACTTCATTCGATATTGCAACTTGAGAGCGGCGGTTTCACGCATTAATCGGTTCAGACTACCTAACAGATAGTCGATATTCGAATTCTTCGAGTCCCTAACCGCATCAAAAATATTTTCCGGCTTTCCAATTTGTTCTAAGAAAAACCTATTCTTGTCATGTGAGCCAAGCGCCAAAAATGGGACTTCCTGGCCGAACGGAATTATGTTCGCGTGACCTCTCATACCCAAAACTAAATCCATCTGACCGTATACACCTGTCAGGAACCTCGCATTAATCAATGATGGCGGATATAGCCAAGCCATCTCCTCCTCAATGTTAACTAGCAAGTCGCCAAGCCTGGACCGAAACTTGTGCTCTACCTCCGCATCAACACCCGCAAGATGTGGAATCCAATAGAAGACAGCATCGTTCTTCTCCGCAAATATACGAAGAGCTTTCGATATTATCCCTATCTCTTTTTCTCTCGCTTTAACCCACGGTTCCGGAAATCTGTAGTAGTTTCTATCGCCAGCCCAGTTGAGCCCAATTTTTAGAGCCGATTTAGTCAGAATCGGTAAATCCGATGGTGTAATTGCCTGGCTAAATATCGCAGGATCTGGGATTACCTCGATATCAGTCTCTGAGAGGCCTAGCCTTACAAGCTCGGACCGCGACCCAGCGTCTCTGGTTGAAAACAACTTAGCATGAAGCTGTGTTTGTTGAAGATGGGGCGTTAATTCTTTCTTGAACCCTCTATCGTCGAAAAAAAAACGATTGTA
>MDSV01220628.1_pt1 | contig 21022 bp, 22 predicted proteins | sample 810851 | NCBI WGS metagenome assembly MDSV01 (sample SAMN05326640, study PRJNA326480) | marine metagenome | isolation source: seawater | place: Atlantic Ocean: North East | collected 2012 | reverse complement strand
GTGAGATTCGAACTCACGAACGAGTTGCCCCGTTGCCGGTTTTCAAGACCGGTGCTTTCAACCGCTCAGCCATCTCTCCGTATGAGGCTTACTACAGTTTCATCATAAAAAAGTCAAAATATTAAGAAATATATTATTTCCTTATTTGTGATAGTTTTGGTATTTTTAAAATATGTTTATTAGACTCTTATTATTTATTCTATTATTTTCATTTAATCTTTTTGCTAAAAATTGTGAAAAACCAAAAATGCCTTCTGATAAAGTTTGGACTGAATGGTTAGATAATATTAAATTAGAGGCAATTCATAAAGGTATAAGTGAAGAAACTGTCTTAAAGTTTTTAAAAAATGTTAAACCTCAATCTAAAATTATAATGAGAGATAGGTGTCAGCCAGAGTCCACTATTACATTGGATGAATATCTATTTTATAGAGTAGATAAAGCAAGAATAGTTTCTGGTAAAAATATGCTTAAAGAACACAAAGAATTACTAAATCAAATTAGCAACCATTTTAATATTCAACCAAGATTTATAGTTTCAATATTAGGTATGGAAAGTTACTATGGAAAGAATCAAGGTAAAGTAGATACAATTCAAGCAGTTACCACATTAGCTTTTGATAGAAGAAGAAGTAATTTTTATAAAAAACAACTTTTTGCTGCTCTTGAAATCTTAGATAGAAATTTAGTACCGAATGGCCAACTAAAAGGTAGTTGGGGAGGTGCAGTAGGTATGACACAAATGATACCAACAACTTTTCTTGAAACAGCTTATGATTGGGATGGTGGAGGAATAGATATTTGGAATAGTTTTGCAGATGCTTTTGCAAGCACAGCAAATTATTTAACTTCTTTAAATAAAAATCCTTGGTATATTGATAGTACATGGGGAAGAGAAGTCTTACCACCTAACAACATTGTTGAAATTTATGAATCTTTTAAGCAAGTTGATCCTAAAGGTTGCGGTGCTGTTAAAAGTAGATCAATATCTAAAACCTTGTTAGAATGGAGTAATTTAGGTTTTACTAGCATAAATGGCAACCCGCTCCCTTTTAGAGAAGATTTAGAGGCTAGATTAATTGCTCCTGATGGATTAGATGGAAGAATGTTTATTGTCTATCCCAATTATAAAAATATTTTATATTATAATTGCTCATCTTATTATGCTGTTTCTGTCGGAATATTAAGTGATAAAATTTCTAATTAGTATTGTTATTATATTTATATCTATTTCTTCTTGTAAAGAAGTGCAAAAAAATAACATTACATCTAAAGTAAATATTGGAATAGAAAAAATTGAAAAAATTATTGAAAAAAAACAAGATGAAGATTTAATTTTACCTAAATCAAAAGATAATATTTTCTATTATGTTGGTGAACCATATTTTATTGAAGGTGTAGAATATATACCTATGGAGGATTATAATTATTCTGAAATTGGCATATCAACATTCTATGGTAAAGAATTACATAATATTAAAACAATTAATAATGACTTAAATAAAGTAACAGAACTTTTAGGAAGGCATAAAACTTTACCAATACCAAGTATGGTTAAAGTCACAAATTTAGACAATGGACTTTCAATAAATATTAAAATCATTGATAGACATAATGATAATGCAACATTAATACAAGTTTCAAGAAAAGTTGCACAATTATTAGGTTTTTATAAAAATAAAATTGCTACTGTCAAAGTGGATGTTTTATCTGATGCCAGTAAACAATGGAAAAATGTATCATTAAGTTTAAATGAACCAGAATTTGATGAAACAATTACATCTGCTCCTACTGAGGTTGTTTCAATTTCAGATATTGACAATGTAAATGATAATAAAGAAAACAGAATTTCAAATGATTTTGAACCAATAGAGTTATCCTCTGAACAAGTAAATGAATTTCAATTATTTCTCAAAATCTTCAATTTTAATAATTACTCAGATATAAAAACAATAATGAACTCTATATCAACTAATAATATAAAGTATGTTTCAGAAAAAAATGGTTTATATTATGACTTAATACTTGGGCCAATTGATAAATCTGAAATAAATAATTTGGTTTCATACTTTATATCAAAAGGTTATAAGGAAACAAAAATTATATTAAATTAACCAAACAAAGGCCATAATTAATATATATATAAATTAATATGCATAAAATTGTTTTTTTATTACTTACCATTTTCAGTTTACAGGCTAATTCAATTGATACAAAAGCTGAACAAGCAATAGTTATCGATTATGATACTAATGAAGTATTATTTGAGAAAAATTCCAATATAAAAGTTATTCCCGCATCAATGACAAAGATTATGTCAATCTACGTTGCATTTGATCGAATTAAAAATACTGAATTTTCTATCACAAATACGTGTAAAATCTCACCTAGAGCTTATAAAATGGGTGGTTCAAGAACTTTTTTAGAAATAGACGATCAAGTTACTGTAGATGATCTTTTAAAAGGAATAATAGTTCAATCTGGAAACGATGCATCAATTGCATTATCAGAATGTTTAGCTGGTACAGAGGAAGATTTTGCTAAGTTGATGAATGTTTATGCTAAACGTCTTGGAATGATTAATACTAATTTTATTAATTCTTCAGGATGGCCTGATGAGAATCATTATTCCACAGTTAGTGATTTGGCAATTTTGTCAAATGCATTGATAAAAGATTTTCCTAATCTTTATACTTATTTTGCAATGAAAGAGTTTACATATAATGATATTAATCAACCCAATAGAAATAAACTATTAAAAGAGGTTGAGGGAGCGGATGGTCTTAAAACTGGATTTACAAAAAAATCTGGATGGGGCATTGCAGCTACTGCTAAAAGGGATAATAGAAGAATTACTGTTGTAATTAATGGAACTAATAGTTCACGATCTAGACTTAATGAATCTTCAAATTTAATAAACTGGGCATTTAATCAAACATCACAAAAAACATTATTAAAAAAAAATCAAGTTATAAGAGAAGTTGATGTATGGTTAGGTGTAGAATCAAGAGTAAATTTAGTAGCCTCAAATAATGTTATTTCAACATTGTCATTTGATCAAATTCAATTAATGAAGAGTAATATTAAATTTAGCAAACCGATCGAAGCTCCAATAATCAAAGGAAATGAATATGGTAAACTTTTTATTCAAATAGACGGTAGATCTGATATTATCATTCCACTAATTGCCGAAAAAAACATTTCTAAAGTTAACCCTTTTCTTAAAATTATAGCAGCTGCTAAATATTTATTATTTGGTTCTAGCCTAGATGAAAATTAATAAAGGAATATTTATTACCTTCGAAGGTCCAGAAGCTAGTGGAAAATCCTCTCAAATTTTACTTTTAAAAAGATATTTAAAAAATAATAAAATCCCATTTATTATTACTAGAGAACCTGGGGGAACTAAATTAGCTGAAAATTTAAGAAAACTTATTTTAAGTAACAAAACTAAGATAAATAATCTTGAAGAAATTTTTCTTTTAATGGCTGCTAGGTCTAATCATATAAATAATGTAATATTACCAAACATGATGAAGGGTAAAATTGTTATTTCAGACAGATTTGCTGATTCAACATTTGTATATCAAGGTTTTGTAAATAAATTTGGAATAAAAAAACTTAAAAAATTACATTCAGAAATGTTAAATAATTTTTATCCTAATTATACATTTATTTTTAATTTAAGTATTGAAGAAATATTAAAAAGACTAAAAAAAAGAAAAATTAAAAATAAATATGATAAAATTGATATTAATTTTCACAAAAAAGTTATTTCTGGATATAAAAAAATATCTAATTCAAAAAGATATATTAATATTGATGCTTCACTAAGTAAAAATTTGATTCATAAAAATATTTTAAACTTACTTAATATTTAAATGATTCAACTAATAGGTTTTGAAAATCAAATAAATTTATTATTGAATAATTATAAATCTAAAAACTTACATTCTTCAATTATCTTGCATGGATCTAAAGGTATTGGAAAAAAACTATTTATAAATAAATTTATTTCTGAAATTTTTAAAATTAATTATAAAAATAATAATTATTTACACCATCTAAACTTGCTGAGCAATAACACACATCCTAATATTAAAATTATAGAAAAAAAAATAGATCAAAAATCAAAAAAAATTAAATCAAATATAACTATTGATCAGATAAGAAATTTAAAAAGTTTCATTAATGAAAGTACATCTATCAAAAATCTTAGTAAATTTATAATAATTGATTGTGCTGATGATTTAAATATTAATTCGGCAAATAGTTTTTTAAAAACTCTTGAGGAACCTAATAAAAATACTTTTATTTTTTTAATATCACACCAACTATCTAATTTGCTACCAACAATAAGGTCAAGATGTTTAAAAATTAAATTTAATCAACATTGTTTTAATAATTTCAAACTTATCATAAAAAATCATATTAAAAATATTTCTGAGGATGAAACTAGATTTTATTATGATTTAACCTATGGATCACCAGGTATTGCTATTACTTTATATGATGATAATATTCTAAACATATTGGACTTAACTTTTAAATCGCTTGATTCAAATAATATTGATAAAAACTGTATTGAACTCGTTAATATATTATCAAAATTAGAAAATGAAAAATTTAAATCCTATTTATCAATACTTAAATCTATACTTATTAATTTAAATAAATTAAAAATTAATCAAATTGTCGATAAAAATTATTTATCTGATAAATTTAACCTCTTTAAACACTTATCTAATACATTATCTGTAGAAAAAATTATTGATAGATTTAATTTTATATCTAATAATGAATCTGATTTATTTACATATAATCTTGATAAAAAAATATTTATGTTAAAATTTTTAACAACCTAATATGAGTTATTATATTACAACACCAATTTATTATACAAACGATGTTCCGCATATAGGACATGCATATACAACTATTGCTTGTGATATTAGTGCTAGATACAATAAAATTAATAATGAAGATGTTCATTTTTTATCAGGTACTGATGAGCATGGTCAAAAAGTTGAAAAAGCTGCAAAAGAAGCAAATATTGATCCAATAAAATTTGTAGATAAATTATCTATGAACTTTGAAAAATTAATTCCTAATTTAGGATGTGAAATTAATGATTTTGTAAGAACAACAGAACAAAGACATATTAATGCAGCACAAGCTTTATGGAATAAATTATTTGAAAAAAATCATATATACCTATCAAATTATGAAGGATGGTATTCAGTAAGAGATGAAGCTTTTTATCAAGAAAGTGAATTAAACAAAATAGATGGCAAATATATTACTAAAGATGGCTCACCTGTTGATTGGGTCAAAGAAGAAAGTTATTTTTTTAAATTATCAGAATGGCAAGATCGATTAATAGATTACTATCAAAAAAATCATCCGATTTATCCAGAAAGTAGATATAATGAAGTTCTAAGTTTTGTAAAAGGTGGTCTAAAAGATCTTTCAATATCAAGAACTACATTTAATTGGGGTATCCCAGTTCCAAACAATAAAGATCATGTTATGTATGTTTGGATTGATGCATTATGCAATTATTTAACTTCTATTGGTTATCCTGACATTAATAACCATAAATTTAAGAAATTTTGGCCGGCCATTCATGTTGTTGGAAAAGATATTTTAAGGTTTCATGCAGTTTATTGGCCAGCTTTTTTGATGGCAGCTGAATTAGACCCTCCAAAAAAAATCTTTGCTCACGGATGGTGGACTAATGATGGTCAAAAAATTTCAAAATCATTAGGAAATGTTATTGATCCATATGAAATTATAGATAAATATGGTCTTGATCAAACAAGGTATTTTTTATTTAGAGAAGTTCCCTTTGGTAATGATGGAAATTTTTCTAAAAAATCTATTGCAACTAGAGTTAATGCCGATTTATCAAATAATTATGGAAACTTAATTCAGAGAATTTCTACATTTATTGTTAAAAATTGTGACTCAAAAATTTCACCCTCTAGCAATTTTATTGATGAAGATAATAGACTAATAGAATTTATAAAAAAAGTAACTGAAAAATATTTTGATCATATGAATAATATGAGAATTAGTATGGCAATTGAAGAAGTGATGAATTTACTTAGTGAAGCCAATGCCTATGTCAATTCACAAGCTCCTTGGAAATTAAAGTCAGATGATCCAGAGCGCATGAAAGTTACATTATTTTTAGTTTTAAATATTGTTATTAAATCATCAATTATGCTTTTTCCAATAATTCCTAAAAGTTCTACTAAAGCATTATCCTTTTTTAACATGAAAAAGGATCAAATAAGTTTTAACAATTTATCAACATTAATTACAAGTGAAATTAAAATAAATAATCCCGAACCTTTGTTTCCAAGAATTGAATAATGATTGATTCACATTGTCATCTTAATTTTAAAAATTTAGCTGATAATATTGAACAGATTATTGAAAATTCAAAAAAAAATAACGTAACATCTTTATTATCAATAAATACTAACCCTGAAAATTTTATTGATCATTATGATCTAGTTAAAAAATTTAAAGGAATTTATTTATCTTATGGTCTTCATCCATGCGAAATAAAAAATATTGATAATTTATCTAATTTAGAATTTGATAAATTTTGTAATAATCCTATTGTAGTAGGAATAGGGGAAACTGGTATAGACTTGTTTCATTCAAAAAATTTATTAAAAGAACAAATAAAATGTTTTGAACTTCATATTGAAGCATCAATTAAATATAATTTACCATTAATCATTCATCAGAGAAATTCAGAAAAAGAGATAATAGAAGTTTTAAATAATTATTTAGATTATGATTTAAGATTAGTGTTTCATTGTTTTGCTGGATCTGCTAATTTAATTAATTTTTGTTTAGAAAATAATTTCTATATTTCTCTTTCTGGAATTGTAACTTTTAAAAATGCTGACATATTAAGAAATACTATAAAAAATTATCCATTAGATTTGATATTAATTGAAACAGATAGTCCTTTTTTATCTCCAGTTCCAAAAAGAGGGAAAAATAATGAGCCTTCATTTATTAAATATACTGCTGAATTCTTATCTAATTTTTATAATTTAAGTTTAAGTGAATTTGAAAATATTACTGATAATAATTTTTTTAAATTGTTTAATAAAACAAAAAGAGATAATCACTTATAATGAAAATTACAATTCTTGGATGTGGCAGCTCTTTTGGTTCTCCATTAGCTTGGCAAAAACATGGAAACATAGATTTAGAAAATAAAAAAAATTTTAGAACAAGATCCTCTATATTAATTAATATTTCAAATAAAACCATATTAATTGATACAAGTCCAGATCTCAGAAATCAGCTTTATGAAGCTAAGTGCACAAATGTTGATGCAGTTTTATTTACTCATGAACATTCAGATCATACCTCGGGACTTCCTGACATGAGAGCAATGTCTTTAATTAATAAAAAAATCATTCCAGCATATATGCCAAATCATATGATATCAAAAATTGAAAATTATTATAATTATATTTTCAATGGTGAAAAAGATTATTTACCTTTCATGGAAATAAAAAAATTAAAAAATAACTTTAATTTTAATGGTATTGATATTGAAACATTCAAACATAATCATGGATCTATAGATGTTCAAACATACAAAATAGGAAATTTTGCTTATTCAACTGATTTGAAAAAATTTTATAATTCAGATATTGATAAACTAAAAAATTTAGACCTTTGGATTGTAGGTTTGCTAAGAGAAGATGATCATCCAGCTCATGCAGGTCTTAATAAAATAATAGAATATATTGAATATTTAAAACCAAAAAAAACAATTTTTACTCATATGACAGCATTATTAGATGAAAAGGAATTAAAAACTAAATGTCCCAAATATGTATACCCAGGTTATGATGGTATGGAAATTGAAATATGATTCTTGAAACTATTGGTTTTATTGGATTGGGTAACGTAGGAGAAAAATTATCTAAAAATTTAATAAATTCCAAAAAAAAAATTTTAATTTACGACAAAAATAAGAAAACTTATTTAAAATTTAAAAACAAAAATGTAATTTTTTGTAAAAATTTAGAAGAACTAGCTATAAATGTTAATGTAATTATAACATGTCTTCCTTCTCCTAAAGCAATTAATAACGTTATAAATTCTTTACTTCCATATATAAATAAATCTCATCTATGGATTGAAATGAGTACTACTGATAAAAATCAAATGATTAAACTTTCTAAAATTTTTTCAAAAAAAGGTGGCAGTGTTTTAGAATCTCCAATTACAGGAGGAGAACACAGAGCAAAATCAGGCAATATTTCAATTTTAACTTCAGGAAATAATAAAGATTTTAAAAGAGCTTTACCAATATTATCAAAAATTGGACATAAGATATTATTTTGTGGAAAATTAGGAAATGCTACAACTTTAAAAATTATTACTAATTATTTAGCCTCTCTTCATTTGCTAGGTATTGGTGAAGCTTTGGTAGTTGCAAAAAAACATAAAATTAATTTAGGACTTACTTATAAAGCTATTAAAATTAGCTCAGGTAATAGTTTTGTTAATGAGACTGAAACCAAGGTTATTTTAGGTGGAAGTTATGATGTAGGATTTACTATGGATTTAGTAAATAAAGATATTAGTTTATTTAATAAATTAGCAAAACATCACAAAATAAAAGTAGATTTAGGAAGTATTATTAATAAAAAATTTAAAGAAGGATTAAAAAACTTGGGTCAAAGATCATTTAGTACAAGTATAATTAAAATTATTGAAAAAGAAAATAATGTTAAATTAAGAGGTAAAAATTTTCCAAAAAAATTAATTGATCATGAAAAAAAAAATAAAGGATTTGAAATAAAAATTTAATGAGTACAAATAATATTTTAACAGCTGATAAAGATCCAAGAAATCCAAGTTATAAATTTAGAAATATGAAAAATAAGGATATTGAAAACACTGATGAATTTATCAAATATATAAATAATAATAAAATAAAAAAAATATTTACTGGAACATTGTGGGCAGAGGGACCGGCTTTTATACCTCACCTAAATAAGTTGGTTTGGAGTGATATTCCAAATAATAGAATGTTGCAGTTAATCAATGGAAAAGTTTCAGAATTTAAAAACCCATCAAATTTTTGCAATGGAAATACTATAGATAATGAAGAAAATTTAATTTCATGTTCTCATGGTGGTAGATGTATATATAAAACTTATGACAATTTAGAAACTGAAATTCTAGTTGATAATTATAAAAATAATAAATTAAATTCCCCAAATGATGTATTTGTCAAATCTGATGATACAATTTGGTTTACAGATCCACCTTATGGAATAGTTTCAGACTACGAAGGATATCCTGGAAATCAAGAATATGAAACTTGTAATGTATTTTCATACAATCCAAAGAATAAAATTCTAAATGTAATTATTGATGATCTTGATAGACCCAATGGAATAACGATATCACCAGATGAAAAAAAACTTTATGTTGCTGATACAGGAGAAAATATTAAACATTTATATTCATATGATTTAATTAATGACAAAGCTGTAAATAAAAAACTCATTTACGATTTTAAACCTTTTTTTTCAGATGGTTTTAGATGTGATAAAGATGGAAACATATGGACAAGTGCTGGAAAGGCAATTTACTGTTTTAATAGAAAACTAGAATTAATTGGTCAGGTTAAAATCCCTGAATTAGTTTCAAATTGTGAATTTGGTGGCAACGAAGGAAATATTTTATATATAACTGCAACAACAAGTTTATATTCAATTGAATTAAATCAACAAGGAGCTAAATTTGGATAATAAAAATTTATTACAGAGTAAGTGCAAACCTTGTTCAGGAAATACTCCTAAGTTAAATTTTGAAGAAATAAGCAACTATCTATCTCAACTTAATAATTGGTCAGTTAATGATAATCAAGAAATGATATTTAAAAAATTTAAATTTAGTAATTTTAATAAAGCACTGAATTTTACAGTAAAAATAGGTGATTTATCTGAAAATGAAGGACATCATCCAGATATATCAATTGGATGGGGGTATTGTTTAGTCATGCTTCATACGCACGCAATAAAAGGTCTTTCAGTAAATGATTTTATATTAGCTTCTAAAATAGATTTATTATAATTAATACTTATGAAAAATAGTCACTCTTTTGATAGATATAAAAATTCTATAAATACAATACTTTCAGACATTTCTGAATATCAATTAGAACAAACAATAAAAATAATTACAAAAACAATTAAAAAAAGTGGAAAAGTATATATCGTTGGTAATGGTGGAAGTTCATCAATAGCTAGTCATGTTAGTGTTGATTTTGCTAAAGTTGCTAAAGTACCGTCTGCCACATTTAATAATGCAAATTTGATTACTTGTTTTGCTAATGATTATGGTTATGAAAATTGGGTAATCGAAGCTATAAAAGCTTATATGAATAAAAATGATATGATCATCTTGATAAGTAGTAGTGGAACTTCTAAAAATATAGTTAATGCTGCCAAATATTGTAAAAATAAATCAATACAATCAATAACACTAAGTGGATTTAAAAAAAATAATCCATTATCAAAGCTAGGTAAAGTTAATTTTCACATTAATAGTAAACAGTATAATTTTATTGAAATGTCTCATCATATAATATTAGTTTATTTAGTAGATTTTTTTGCAAAAAATAAATTAAAAATATAATCTTATACCTTGAAATACTATCTATCAATTGATGCAGGTACTTCAATAATAAAAACAGTAATTTTTAATACAAATTTTAAACAAATTTTAACTCACAGTATTATTAATCCGATTATTAAAGATGATTTCGGTAAATCAGAATTGGATATGGATATTTTTTGGAATTTAACAGCTTCTTGTGTAAGATCTATTATTTTAAAATCAAAAATTAAATCAGACTTAATAATTGGAGTTGGAGTCACAGGTAATATGGTGGGATTATGGCCAATTGATAAAAAATTTATTCCAGTAAGAAATGCAATTTTGTGGAATGATACTAGGAGCAGTAAAATTTTTAATAATAAAAATATTTTTAATAAAATATATGATATTACTGGTTCTATAACACAATATGGTTGCACAATCCCAATATTAAAGTGGATGAGTATCTATGAAAAAAATCAAGTTAAAAAAATTAAATATATACTTAATTGCAAAGATTGGATTAGATTTAATTTAACTAATGAAATTTATAATGACGAAACAGAAGTCTCTGTGTATCCTGGTGATATCAAAAATAAAAGATTATCAATTAAAATTTTTGATATTTTAAAGCTAGATAAAAAATATTTAAATTTATTTCCTGAAATAAAAAAATCAAATGAATTAGGAGGTTATATAACTAAAAAAGCCTCACAAATCACTAAATTAAGAAAAGGAACGCCTGTCATAATAGGTTGTGGCGATGTAATTGCATCATCTTTGGGCTCAGGTGGTATTAATAAAAATCAAAAAGTAAGTATAATAGGAACAACTTGTCATAACATAGTAGTCAAAAATAATTCTAAAATACCCAATAAATATTCAGGGTTATTTTTTTCTTCACTTAATAATACATGGCTTGAAACTATGATAAATGTTGCAGGAACAACAAATATTGATTGGGTTATAAAAAATTTTTATAATAAATCATTAAAATATTTAGATAAAATTAAACTTATTGAAAATTTTGAAAAAAAATATTTAAATAAAAATTTTCCTGATACATCTATAATTTTTTTGCCTTATTTAAATTATGGGGGATCAATATCACCATTTGTAAATTTAAATTCCAAAGCTGAAATATTTGGTCTTTTACCACATCATAATAAATTTGATATTTTATCATCTTGCTATGAGGGAATTGCATTGTCAATTAAAGATTGTTTTGGTTCGAGAATTAAAAAAAATGAAGTTCTTTATCTTTCAGGAGGGGCTTCCAATAGTTTAATATTACCTCAATTAATTTCTAGTGTGCTAAATATAAAGGTCCGTACATTATCTAGTACTGAACTAGGAGCTTTGGGAATATCTTATTTGATTTCAAGTTACTTAAGTAAAAAAAATCTTAAGTCTATTATTAATAAAAATACAAAATTTAATAAAACCTTTTTTCCGAATAAAAAAAAATCTTTATATTTAAACATAAAATACCAAAAATATAAAAAACTAAGAGAAACGTTAGATAAAATTTGGTAAATTATTTTGAGTTTATCTTGCAACTTCATCTTAATTGATATTAGTTTAACTTATAAATAATAAATATCAGGAGGATATAATGAAAAAATTTTTACTATTTATAATAACTTTATTACTTTCATTAAATGCTTTTGCAGTTACAAATGTTACTTTCTGGCATATGGAAGGTGTTCCTCATAGAGTAGATAGAATTCAATCATTAATTGATGAATTTAATTCTTCTAATCCAGATATCAATGTAACTCAAGAAGTTCAAAACTGGGGTGAAATTTATGCAAAAGCACCTGCATCAGTAGCAGCTGGTACTGCTCCTGAAATATTAGTAGGTATACCAGATTTTACTCCAATACTTGCAGAAATGGGAGCAGCACAACCTGTAGAAGATTTTGTTGCTGAACTTGATTCAAAATACGGTTTTTATCAAAAAGCTTTGGATCAATATACATATAATGGTCATACTTGGGCTGTACCATTATGGAATATGGCACTTTCAGTTTGGTATAGAAAAAGTGTTTTTGAAGATGCAGGTATTTCACCACCAGAAACATGGTCTGATTTAAAAAAAGCAGCTAAAGCACTTACAAAAGATGGTGTTTATGGAATAGGTCTTCCCGGAAATAAACAACTTTATACAGATCAAACTATTTATAGTTTTATGGTCAATTCAGGTGCAGAAGAAATTTATAATTCAGATGGTTCTCTAAGGTTTGATAATCCTGAAACTGTAGCTGCATATGATGTTTATAAAGAGTTATATCAATATTCCGCTCCAGATGCAGCGAATTGGACATGGGGTGAGGCAGAAGCATGTTTTGCAAGTGGTGGATGTGCAATGATTTTACAATTTACTGTAATTTCTACTTATGATTCTCAAGCTGGAGGCGATGCAAGTGATCTTGGAGTAATTCAGATACCATATGCTAATGGTAAGGCTCATAGGGCTGGAACTGTATCTTATGTTAACTCAGCAATGATCATGACAGAAGATAGTGCTAAGATAGATGCTTCAAAAAAGTTTTTAAGCTTTTTGATGGAGCCAGGTAATTATGGTCGATTTATTAATATGGAACCTGGATTATTTTTACCAATTACTGAAGCGGGAAGTAAAGACTCAACTTACTGGGATGATCCTGTTGTGGTTAAATATAAATCTCAAGTTGAGACTATGTTAGATAATTCAACAAGAGGAAGTCTTTTTGGATTTACAAATGGTAATACATTTACAAGCATATCTTCGATCTCAGCTCAAAATTTATTAGCTCAAACCCTTCAATTAACTCTAATCGATGGGAAAAGTCCATCTGATGCAGTTAGTGAAGGTATGGAAATAATGACAGAAGCTATTGAATAATTTATTAATTTATCAGCACCTCTTTATGAGGTGCTGTTACTTTTGTGAAAAAAAATAATATCGAAGGTTGGTTATTTGTATCTCCATTAATTATTTGGATTTCTATTATAATTATAATTCCAATATATATAGCTTTTGAGTTAAGTTTATTTAATGTCAAGATAATAGGAACTTCAGGAAAATTTGTTGGTATAGATAATTATGTAAAGTTAATAACAAAGTCTAAATTTATAAATGCCTCTCTAAATAGTTTATATTGGATTATTGGTAATGCTATTTGTCAGACATTTTTTGCTTTCACAATTGCTTTAACTATTAATTATAAATTCCCTGGTAAAAAAATTATGGCTAATTGGATCATTTTATCATTTATTATACCTACAGTAGTAGTTGTAGTAATTTGGAAATTAATGTTGAGTAGTAGCAGTGGTATAATTAATTCAGTTTTAATTGATATAGGATTTTTAAATGAACCAACAGGTTTCTTTAGCTCTCCAAATAAAGCTTTTATTAGTTTGATTCTTATCAATTCTTGGAGATGGAGTCCTTTTTTAGCTTTAATTATTCTGTCAGGTCTTAATTCTATTAATAGAGAAATATATGATGCATCTAAAGTTGATGGAGCAAATTTTATTCAACAATTTTTTTTTATAACTTTTCCTAATCTTAAAAATGTTCTTTTTGTTTTAGGATTAGTAGGCACATTATTGTCATTTAATATATTTGATATTATTTGGTTGATCACAAAAGGTGGCCCATCAAATGCAACTACAACATTACCTTTATTGATATATGAAACAGCTTTTACTAAATTTAGAATTAGTCATGCCGCTACTTTATCTATTTTAACAAGCTTTTTATTATTAATTTTTTCAGTTATTTTTATTAAATTAATGGCACCAAAAGAAGATGATTAAAGAAAATAATATAAAATTTATTTTTTTAAGTTTATCACTATTAATAATTATTTTAGTATTTTTTTTTCCATTTTTTTGGATTATAACATCTTCATTTAAAAGTCCTGAAGAAATTATTTCTACAACTACTACTATTATACCGAGATCTTTTACTTTAGAGCACTATAGCAAAATATTATTTAACTCTGATTTTTTTATATATTTAAAAAATAGTTTAATTGTATCTTTTTCTTCTATGATAATTTCAATTATTTTATCAGTTTCAGCTGCATACGGTTTACACAAACTTAAATTTTATGGTAATAAGTTTGTTGAATATTCACTTCTTGTAACATATGCATTTCCTGGTGTAATTTTATTGATTCCTATCTATTTACTTTTTGCAAAAGTAAATTTACTAAATAGTTACTTTGCGTTGATTATAGTTAATGTATTATTTGCAACTCCATTTGCAGTTTGGATGTTAAAAGCTTTTTTTAAATTAATTCCAACAGAAATAGAGGAGGCAGCATATATAGATGGAGCATCAAGACATGTAGTTATTTTTAAAATTATTATTCCTTTAGCAGCTCCAGGAATTGCAAGTATTGCTATTTTTTGTTTTATTATTTCTTGGACTGAGTATCTTTTTGCATCAATACTAATTAGTTCAGATAGTTTAAAAACCTTGCCTGTTGGTCTCGCTTCAATTGTTGGTCAATATCAAATAGATTGGGGTTTTTTATTATCTGGAGCAGTTTTAGCTAGTTTACCAGTAATTATATTATTTATATTTATCGGTAAATATTTTGTTTCAGGATTAACTGAAGGTGCTATTAAATAATATTTTAGGTACCACAAAAAGTTTGAAAAACCTTTTCATGTTCCTCTGCTGGTTTTGTATAATTTTCAACATTTTTATTTTTTTTATAAGGTGTTTTCAGAATTTTATTAAATTCAAAAAGATTTGAGTAATTACCATCATACGTATTATTTATAATTTTTTCAATAATATGATTCCTTGGAATTAATAAAGGATTAATATTTTTATATTTTTTATTTTTTTTAAAATTGTATTTTTCTAACCAATTTTTAAAAATATTTTTATCTAATTCTTTTTTCTCTAAATTTATGAATGTATTCGTAAAATCTAATTTATAAATATGCATTAAATCTAAAAAATCTTTAACAATTATTGAATTATCATTTGTTATTTCTAAATTAAGTTTTTTACTCATCATTTCTAACCATGAACTTTTAAATCTTTCTTGGTTTTCATTTAAAATTTCTTCAACTAGTTTTATTGCTTTTTTTTCATTATTGTCAATTAAATGTAAAAAAGTTTCTGCAAAACGAGCTAAATTCCATAAACAAATTTTAGATTGATTTTCAAATGAATATCTTCCAGTTTTATCAATAGAGCTAAAAACTGTTTTTGGATTGTAATTTTCCATAAATGCACAAGGTCCATAGTCAATTGTTTCTCCTGATAAACTCATATTATCTGTATTCATAACTCCATGAATAAATCCAACCCTCATCCATTCAACTATTAATTTTATTTGTAATTCGCAAATTCTTTTAAAAAAAAATAAATATTTCTTTTCATTATTTTCTATATCTGGAAATAATCTATTAATTGTATAATTGATTAAATTTATAAATTCTTCATTTTTTTTTAAAAGACCTCCAAATTGAAAAGTGCCAACTCTAATATGAGATTTAGCTACTCTAACTAAAATTGCACCTGGTTCAATTTTTTCTCTAAATACTCTCTCACCTGTAGTGATTACAGCCAAGGCCCTTGTTGATGATATATTTAAGTGATGCATTGCTTCACTAACTATATATTCTCTAATCATTGCACCTAATGTAGCTTTTCCATCTCCATTTCTTGAGTATGGTGTTTGACCTGAACCTTTTAGTTGAATATCATACCTATTATGATTTTTATTTAAATGTTCTCCTAATATTAGAGCTCTTCCGTCTCCAAGTATTGTAAAATGTCCGAACTGATGGCCAGCGTATGCTTGTGAAAAAAAACTATTTGGATTTATATTTTTACCTAATAATAAATCACAAATTTCTTTTTCATTATTACTAATATTTAAATTAAGTTCATTTGCAAGATCTGTGTTGAATAATAATAGTTTAGTATTTTCATAATTATCTGGTTTAACATTGCTATAATAAATATTCGGTAATTTAGTATAACTATTTTGAAAATTCCAACTCATTAAAATTAAATATATATTATTTATTTCAATTTAACATTAATCACTTTAGTATATAAATAAACTTATATGAATAATATTAGTGAAATCATTAATTATAATGAACATCCATTGGATAATTATGATTATATAAATTTATGTAAAAATAAGATATCAAATAAATCGATATTAGTTTTAAATAATTTTCTTACTAAAAAATGTCTAAATGAATTAATTATAGAATCATTATATTTACAAAATAAAGCATTTTATTGTTCTCAAAATCATACTATTTTACTCAATAAGTATGATAAAACACTAGATGATGATGATCCTTTAAATATTGAGGTAAAAAGCGATAAGGGTTGTGTTCCTCATGATATGGTAAGAAAAAAATCTAAATTAAATATATTATATAATTCATTAATATTTAAAAAATTTTTAAAAGATGTTTTAAATTTAAAAAATTTATATCCTTATAGTGATACTTTATCTTCTATTAATTATAACTATTATCAAAATACTCAACAACTAGGATGGCATTTTGATAATGCTTCATTTGCAATTACACTTATGATTCAATCAGCTGAAAGTGGTGGTGACTTTGAGTATGTCAATAAAGGAAGGGATTATAATAAAAATTTTATAAATAAGTCTTACATAAAAAAAATACTTAATTCATCTATTAAAGCAAATAAGATTAATGCTAATGCGGGCACACTTGTTTTATTTTATGGAAGAAATTATCTACATAGAGTAACTCCTGTAACATCAGATAAACCCAGAGTACTAGTTACCTTAAATTATAACGAGGAAGAGGGCACAAAACTATCTGAAAATGCTAGATTAACTTTTTTTGGTAGAATTAATTAGTTATGATTAAAGAAAAATAATTGCTTCCCATTTATTTTATAGTTATTTATAAGTTCTTTTCCAGAATCTGAAATTATCCAATTAATATATTTTTTTGCATCTTTGATATTTAATTTTTGATTTAGTGATTTATTTACTAAAATTATTCCATATTGATTAAATAATGGAGGCAAATTTTCACATACTATTTTAAGGTTTTCTCTTGAATTAAAGGAAATCCAAGTACTTCTATCACTTAATGTGTAAGATTTTTTATTATTTGCTATTAATAATGTTTGACCCATACCTTGACCAACACTTAAATACCAATCCATATTATTATTAGTATTGATATTAATTAAATCCCACAATTCTTTTTCTTTTTTATGAGTACCACTATCATCACCTCTTGAGATAAAATTTAATTCATTACTCACTATTTCTTGTAATTTATTTCGTATTGAAGAGCATTTATTCATATCATTTTTGGGTCCAACTAATACAAAATCATTGTACATTAAGTTGTATCTAATTTTTCCATAACCTTTATTCATAAAGGCTAATTCAGATGGTGTATGGTGTACAAGCAATATTTCAACGTTTCCATCTCTAGCTATTCTTATCGCCTGCCCAGTTCCTGCAGAAATAATATTTACTTTAATATTATACTTTTTAGTAAATTTTTTATTAATTTCCTTTAATAAACCTGTATCGTGTGTAGATGTTGTGCTTGCAATCGATATTATATTTTCTTTTGCATTAATATTAAAATTAACTAAAATAATTAATAATATCAATAACTTATATATATATTTTAACATAATTTATTAAACTATAATAATTAATTTAAATTCTTTTAAATACAAAACTTATTATTATCTATTTAATAATATTATTATTTTGAAAGGAAAAATATGAAAATTTTGAAAGTTTTAGAAAATACAGAAATTGTTGTTGTAGATTTGGAAGTAAATTTAGGTAAAGAAAAGAGAACAGGTTTAACTTTATGTGTAAAATATAATGATGACTATTACCCCTTAAACACAGCGCACGATGGTAGACCAATATTAATGAATAAGGATAATATTATTAAAAGTTAAGACTAAATTTTTTTACTAAACTCATAATATTAAATGAATATTGATTTATTTCTTTAGAATATTGCTGGTGTATTTGCCCATAATATCACACATCTTTCTTTACCTGGATTATAAAATGTATGTTTTTTATTACTTTCAAATTTAAAGCTATCTCCTATTTTTAGATTGTATGTTTTTTTATCAATAGTTAAATCAATCATACCTTCGATTACATATCCTGCCTCTTCACCTTTGTGAGTGTATCCTTCTCTGTCCGAGCCTCCACCCGGCTGTATTTTTACTAACATAAGTTGAAGGTTTCCAGAAAATCTAGGTGTTAGTATTTCCTCAGATATTCCATCTTTTAAATCAACTTTTCTTCTTTTATTTGATCTAACAATTACATCAAATTCATCATTATCAATGTCTTGATTATCATTTAGCAACCAACCAATAGGAATATTCAAAATTTTTGTTATTGCAAAAAGTGTTTTCATTGAAGGAGTTGTTAAGTTCCTTTCTATTTGACTGATTACTCCAATGGAAATATCTGCTTTATTTGCTAATTCTGAGATTGTTAATCCTTTTTGTTTTCTCAAATTTCTAATATCCTGACCTAAAATTTTATTTTTAGAATAATTTTTTTTATTTTTTTTCATATAATATTCATATTTATATCACGTCCAATACTTAAGTGAATATAAATAAATTAAAGAATATTAGTATATTGAAACAATTCTTGATGGTAGAACTTTACTATTTTCTATGTTTAAACAACCAAATATTAAGTAAGAATTTTCTTTAATATTCTTTATATTTTCTACATTAATAAATAATATATCAATTTTTTTCATCAATTTTCCAATTATATCAGTACTAACATTTTGGTTAAGACATAAAATATTGAAATTAACATTATCAATTATTTTGTTTATTTGCTCTTCATTTAATTTCTGATTTTGTTCATATAATACTATTTCAGATTTATTATTTTTTAGTTCGTTTAAGTCATTAATAATATTAAAGTTATTAGATACAGGATTATTAAATATCATTTCCTTTACTGAATTGTCTTTTATAATGGCACATGTGTGTGTTAATCCATTTAAATAAAATCCAGTTTCCTGAACTTGATCACCATTTTCAAAGGATAATGTCAAAAAACTTTTAAATATATCATTGTTGACCATAATTGAGGAATGATCAATTATTTTATATTCCTTTTCCTCTAGACCAAATATAGAAATAGGTGTGCAATTTCCGCCATCTGCTTTTGGTAAGTTTATGGGTAAGCTAAATAAATAAAAACGACCTTCATTAATTAAATTCAATTTAACTGCATGTTCAACATGCATAATATCCGCACCTAATATAATTTGATGTTCTGTAAATTCTTTGTTTTTAACAATTCTAAATTGTAAATCTTTTGCTGCTCTATCTTGAGGAAAGTCAAATACTATTGCTTTAGGTTTTTTTTTAACTAACCATTTTGAGCCACTATCTTCTAAAAATGGAGAAAAATTCCAATAATCTTTTGAAGAATTTGGATAAGTATCACTTAAATTACTTCTTAAAACTATTATTTCACCTTCTTTTGTATTATTTGCTTTTTTTTCTAATAATTCACCACTTATCGGTTTGTCACCTAAGCATTCAGATACATCAATTAATGTTGCCCAACCACATAATTTGTCTAATTTACACTCTGTTAATGATTTTCCACTTTTAATCATATGGGCAGGAGCATCACAGTGAGTAAATCCATGCTTAGGTATTTCAATAATAAAATCTGAAAAATTGTTAAATCTAATATTTGATTGCCAATTCCAATGTTTTTTTATTAAATTTGAGTGAGTTATGGCTGTTATCATAAATATAAAAAAAATATTAATTATTCATAAAAATGAAAAAATATAGCTGTTTTTTTATTTTTTTATACAAAAAATAGTTTATCTTCAAAAAAAAACAGTTAATAAATTAGTTAGGAGAGTAACTATGAAAAAAAACAAATTAAATAGAAGAAAATTCCTTAAATATTCTTCAATAGCAAGCACTGCAGCTCTTGCTCCTAATATTTTAATTAAGAACGCTTGGGCAGCTAGTGAAGTTAATGTTCTTGCATTTGGTGGATATGAAGAACCAGGAATGTTAGATTCATTTGAACAAAATACGGGAATTAAAGTTAATTTAAAAATTCATGATGGTTCAGATGAAGAAATGGTTGCATTAATTAAATCTTCTGCACCAGGAACATTTGATTTAATAACACCTACAAGTGCTTACATTCCTCAAGCTGCTAAAGATGGTTTGCTTATGGAATTAAATGCTTCTGATTTTCCTCTTGAAGATTACTTTAGCATAATTGCAAATTGGCCACCGTGTTATGTAAATGGTAAAATGTATGCAATAGTAAACAGGTTTGGTTACTATGGTATAACT
>MDSV01034748.1_pt1 | contig 21023 bp, 20 predicted proteins | sample 810851 | NCBI WGS metagenome assembly MDSV01 (sample SAMN05326640, study PRJNA326480) | marine metagenome | isolation source: seawater | place: Atlantic Ocean: North East | collected 2012 | reverse complement strand
TTCATATTGCAAAAGAATTACTAAAAAGGTAAGAGCTAAAAAAACTATGGCAAAATCTTTTATTTTAAAATTTTTTATTATATAAAAATACGAGATAAATAAATATAAGAGGGTCATCCCTGCGATTGATGCTTTAGTGTTTATCAAAATAGCTAAAAAGGGTGTTGCATAAAATAAATATATTATTTTGTTTTGATTCATATATTTTTCTAAAAAAAATAATATCCAAGGAAATAAAGCGAACCCTAAAATTTCTGGCTTCATAACAGCACGTAGATAAATTGACTGAGGAAAGAATATCAGAATTATTAAAACTGCAAATATTGTCTCAGATTTATAAGTCTTGATTTTAAGCAATTTATATATTCCATACAGACCAATTAAAAATAAAAACAAATTTAGATTTTGCACTGCAGAATTAAGTACGAGTTCATAATTAGAAAAATCTATTACGTCTAAATTTGATTTTAAAAATAATGAAATTAAATAATAATACAAAACCCCTTGTCCATAATCAATTTCAACATTGAGGCCTAAGAAATAATTAATATAATCATAATATTTTGAAAAATCTACATTTCTTGGCGATAGATAAAATGAATTTATCCATACATGAGTTGTATAAATAGATAAAAACATTGTGAATCCAAGTAAATTTTTAAAATTAATAATTTTCATTTTGTAACATTTCTAGATTATGAATTTTTTTTCAACTTATAACCATTTAAATATACTAATTTGATTTAATCATATTTTGATAAAAAAATAAAAGTTGTTAAATAGAAAAAGAATTGGTACTTTCAAAATCTATAATCTTCAATAAAAGATACTGGATAGTGTGATAAATACGTTTGAAAATTAAAAATAAAAGTAACACACAAGATAAGAACAGTTATCTTATAAAGATTAGGTTGACTAACTTTGAGTTTATTCAGGTAAATTGATGCTATAAAGGCAATTAAATGAAATACCTGCAAAAGATAAGTGGCTTTAATTGTATCTCCTGTTGGTTCATAAATAGATAAAAGAAACCACATATATCCTAAGAAGGTAAAAATAACTGCAAAATTTAAATATTTAACAAAGAAACTATTTTTATATAATTTACAAGTTTTGTAATAAAGATAAATAATTATTAATGTCGATACTAAAGATATTGTGTTTACATTTGCTAAATAATCACCAATTACTTTTTGGTTTCTTCCAATATCAAGATGTATAGAAGTAAACGTAAAATAACCCCAGTAATCTCCCCATAAATCTGAATATAAAGTAGTAATAAACTGATTATCTAAATAGGGTCTAATCGGTTTGTAAAATAAATATTTCATATTCTCAAAAGTTGGTACATAAAATTCAACTGGTTTATTAGAAAAACTAAATGGCATCCTTTTTAGATTAAAAGCTGTAAAGGAACCATATTGAAAAAATAAATTGAAATAAAACCAAGATGAAAAAATAAAACCAATAAAAAAGCTACTTAATATAAACTTCATATAGTTTTTTTTACTAACAACTGTTTTGTGAAATACAATCAATACAAGGGGAGGAAAAAGTAAAAATCCCCACTGCCTACTTAAAGCAATTCCTCCTATTGCTAGCCCTACAATAAATATTTTTCTTAAATCAAAAGAGAATTCATTCTTGTTTGCTTGGTGTAGATAATATAACAAAATGCTCAGAAAAAAAACAATGTATGGCTCTCCTCTTATCATTGATATCGTACGATAATTTACTGCAGTTAGTGAAATCAACAATAAATAAGCCAAGTTAAAAATTGTATTTTGTTTATTAAAATTTTTTAAAATTTTTAAATTAATCAATATTGTTAACAAATACATAAATGACTGAAAAATTTGAGTATAAAAGCTGTAAAAAGGGCGGCAATCATTTAAAAAATCTGAGCTTTCAATTGTATTTCTGCATAAAATTTGAAAAAAAGATGGTACAAGATATCCTATAGGGGGATTAAAGAATTCGCGACTGTCATTATCTGATGGTAAGTTAATCCTATCAGGTAAGTATCTAGATAAATGATCTACATAATTTATATGTGCTTCAGCGTCATAACCTAAAAGCGGTGTGTAGTGAATTATATTAAAACCCAATATAAATAAGACAACGAAGGCAAGAATCAAAAAAAAGATTTTTTCAGTTTTTAATTGCATTCATATTATTTTACAAAGAAAGGTAGTTTTTTAAATTAAATATATAACAATTTACATATTTATTTTTCTATAATTAGAAAATGGAAGAAAAAATATGGGGTTTTACTGAAGAGGTTTTTAAAAACAATCAATTCGAAGTACATAGGTTAGATTATAAAAAAGATTATCACTGTTCTGAGCATGTTCACAAAAATAAGTTCAATGCATTTTATGTAGAGTCTGGAAAATTATTAGTTAGGGTTTGGAATCACGATGAAGCAGAGACAATTAATGAAATTATTCTAGAAAAAGGTGAGTTTTTTAAAGTTGAACCTGGTTACTATCATCAATTTCAAGGATTAGAAGATGGAGTAGCGTTTGAATTTTATTGGTCCGAATTTAATTCTGAAGATATAACTAGAAGATCAACTGGTGGAAAAACAAATTAAATAATGATAGTTATAGCCGGACCGTGTCAATATGAAAGTTTAGAAATGTCTATTGAAATTGCTGAAACTTGTAAAAATATATGCTCTGAAAATTCTGTAGATTATGTATTCAAAGCTAGCTTTGACAAAGCAAATAGAACTTCTGCTTCTGGCAAAAGAGGTGTTGGTTTAGAAGAAACTTTAGATGGGTTTAAAAAAATTAAGAGTGATTTAAATGTTGAGATTACAACCGATATTCATCTGCCATCACAGGCAGATAGGGTAAAAGATTTTGTAGATATTATACAAATTCCGGCTTTTCTAAGTAGACAAACTGATCTTATTGCTTCGGCTGTTGAGACAGGGAAAAAAATTAATGTTAAAAAAGGCCAATTTATGGCTCCTTGGGACGTAAAAGGAATAATTTCAAAATGTGAAAATGCTAAAGAAGTTTGGATTACCGAAAGAGGCATAGTTCATGGCTACAACAATTTAATCGTAGATTTTGCAGGAATAGATTATATGATAAACAATTTTAATGTCCCAATCTTTTTTGATGTAACTCACTCAGTTCAGAAACCAGGTATAAATGAAACTAGCAGCGGAGGGAATAGAGATTTAGTTCCCGGACTTGCTAGAGCAGCAAGTGCTTTAGGAGTAAATAACTTTTTCTTTGAAGTTCATCCAAACCCAGAAAGTTCACCAAGTGACGGACCGAATTCTATTTATTTAGACAGCTTTAGAGAACTTATTGAACAATTAGTTGAGTTCAATTTTAACAAAAATGTCAAATAGATCGGTAGGGCTTATTCCTTGTAGGTTAGCAAGCACAAGATTGAAAAATAAGCTTGTTAAGAAAATTGGAGATTATCCAATGTTTGCACATACATACTTCAAGTCAACCCAATCAAATTTAAACGATGTATATGTTTGTACAGGAGATACTGAAATTATAAACCAATGTAAAGAACTAAATATAAATTATATAAAAACTACTAAAAAACATACTAACGGCACTGAAAGATGTTATGAAGCAGCAAAAATATTAAGTTTAAAAAACAATGACATAATCATAAATATTCAAGGAGACGAACCTTTGGTTAAAAAAGAAAATTTAAACCTGCTTATTGAAAAATTTAGGGAAGACTCCAAAATAAATATAGCTACCTTGCATAAGCATCAAATTTCATTAAATAACAGTAATGATACAAAACTTGTAATCAATTCAAAAAATAAAGTCATGTATATAAGTAGAGCTGATATTCCTTTTTCAAAACAACTCACTAAAAAATTAATCCATATTGGAATATTTTGTTATGATTTCAAAACTTTATCAGAAATTTTAAAACACAAAAAATCAGAATTAGAAAAAACTGAAAATATTGAATTAATTAGATTTTTAGAAAATGACAAAAATGTATTAAGTTACGAAATAAAAAACAAATTAATTGGTGTAGATACATTAAAGGAATTTAATGAAGCAAAAAATTTAATTGAAAAAGACAAAAAATATTTAAATTCAATTAAGGCTTTTTATTCATAAATACAGTAATGAGTATCTTCAGCTATAAAAAAGTATATATAATTAAAATATGATTTATTGCTTTGATATTGACGGAACAATATGTACTCAAGAAATAGATTACTCTGCTGCAAAGCCATATCCAGAAAGAATTTTAAGAATAAATGAATTGTATGATGATGGACATAAAATTATTTTTTTAACTGCAAGAGGTTTTAAAACTGGTATTGATTGGAAAGAAATTACTACGAATCAATTAAATAAATGGGGAGTAAAATACCATAATCTTCACTTTGGAAAACCAAATGCAGATTTTTATATTGACGATAAAGGACGCGATATTTTTAATTGGTTTACTAAAAACTAAAATATTACTTGTTTTATGCCTAACGATATCGAAACTTAAAAATTTTTGTTTTTATTATCTCCAAAAACTTTCTTATTTTTAAATATCTAAAAATATAAATAATGATGAATTTAAAATTGTCTATGTTTGTTACTACATTTTTGTTATAAATATCTCTTAAAAGATTTTCAGTATAAATTAAAGAGCTACTATCTCGTTTAATTTCATCAAAATCTTTGGAACTTTTTTTAGCTAGAAGTTGAATTGAATTATTGAATTTAACAATTTCATAACCTGAGTTATTAAATAAATTTTTAATACTCTTTTCAGTAAAATGTGACACATGAGCAATATGAAAATAATTATTTAAATCTCCACCATAATCTCCATTGTTTACAGACTCAAGAGAAGGCACCTCAATGTAAACTAAGCCACCTTCATTCAATAATGAATCTGCTTTTTTCAATATTTCAATTGGATTTTGTACATGCTCCAAAACATGGCAAATAATAATTAAATCAAATTTTTTGGTGGTGTTAAAGTTTTCGAATGAAGTATTAATTAGATTTAATTCTTTTTTAATTCCATAATCGAGAAACCTTTGGTCTAAATCAATTCCTAAAACTTTAGAAAACTTATTTTTTTCAAAATATTTTAATATTCCTCCTGGTCCACAGCCTATTTCTAAGGTAAAGTCATACTTAATATTTCCTACAAATTTATCGATTTTTTTAGCTGCTTTAAAATATTGTCGAAAAAATAATTCTTCTGGCGTTCCTGTTTGATATATATTACGGTAGTGACTTGAGTAAAAGATTTCATGAGCTTCTAAGTTGAGATAATTAAACTGCTGAACGTGTCCACAAGCTAAACATACACCTGTATTGTAACTCAAGCCATACCTGTCTGTTTCGTTAATGGTTTTATAATTACTGCCACTACAGATAAAACAATCTAAAGATTGGCTATATTTTTCAAAATTTATTTCATCAACAAATTGTTTTACAAATTTTTTTGTTTTGGGGTCTAAGTAAATACTTTTTATTCCAAACATAATTTATATATTAAGGTAATAATTTTTTGATGTACATATTATAAAAACATATAGTTAAATAATTCATTATTTATTAGGGGTAGAATACTTATCATGTTTCAGGTAAAAACTAAAATATGGAAAATTTAATTATTATTTGTCCTGCTTACAACGAAGGAAGTAAACTTCCTGTGTTAATTAATGAATTCAAAAGTACTAAATATACTAGAAATTTATTAGTTGTTAACTCAGGCTCAGACGATGATTCAGAAAATATTCTGATAGATAAACAAATAAAACATTTAACACTACCCGTTAACAAGGGTGGTGGTTACGCAATTATACAAGGAATTAAATACGCCATAGAAAATAATATTGAAATATGCTGTGTTATGGGTGCTAATGGAAAAATGGATCCAAAAGAAATAGAAAAATTTATCAATAAAATTCAAAAAGGTGGCTTTGAATTTGTACAGGGCAGTAGATATTTAGAAAATCAAAACAACTATCTTCCACCTTTTAGAAGGGTAATGATACCAATTGTCACTAACTTATATAGAAAAATATTTAAAGTTCATTTCACTGATGCAACATGTGGGTTTAGAGCATTCAAAACAGATCTTGTTAAAAGAGCGGGGTTCAATATAGATTCAAGACTTTTATATACCTACGCGTTCGAACCCTATTTCTTCTCTCAGGTAATGCTTGATGCAAATATAAAAAAAACTGAAGTTCCTGTAAAAATGAGATATCAAAAAGGAGATAAAAGATACACGAAAATTAGACCTCTTTTAGATTATCCAGCTTTGTTTTTACCATATTTGATTGCTTATTTGTTTCCTAAAAAGTTTAATTAAATAAATAGCTCGATCCGTAGATGTATGTGGGTATAAGAAAAATATAAACAATAAACAAACTTACTATTGACATAAAGTAGTAATTTCTATTTCTTATTTTATATATTGCATAAGCCCCAAAAAAAGGAAATAAATTTGTGATTTGAAGCATGTAATTTGCATTAATTGAAGGAAGATACAAATACATCCAAAATATATAAAATAAGAATGTGCTCAAAAAATTAAAAATAATCAATCGTAAATAAATAATTTCTGAATTATTTGCAATCTCACTTTTATCTATTTTTATAAATTTATACACACCTAAAGAAGAAAGCAGTATCAAAAAAATGCCAACTACATTAACAAACCCTAAATATTTTTCAAAATTTTCATTTCTTTCAATATTTCTTAAATGGGTGTAGGAAAAATATCCATTCGGATCACCCCATATTGTTGATAAAAATGTTGGGAAAATACTTTCACCATGTATTTTTTTTGAGTATTCATCATTTGATATTGTAGGATTTGAAAATAACCCTTCAGAAAAACCGGTTTTATAAAAAAAACTTGATGGATATCTATCTAAATCAATTTCATAAGAATCGCCATTCCATGCTGCAATAGAATCTTCTTTTTCCTGAAGGCTGATGTAAAAAGGAGCAGCAATAATAAATCCGACTAAAGCGGCCATAGAAAACATAAAAAACATCTTTTTTTTATTTGATTTGGAAGATTTATTCAGTATCCAAAAAAAGAGGATTGTTGGAAGAAAAAAAACAGCCCACTGTCTGCTTAGCAACAATAATCCAATTAAAATTCCAATATATAAATAGTCTAAAATTTTAATATTTGAACTCTGAAATATTTTTAACAATAAAAGAAAAAGTATAGAAGAAAATAATAAAATGTAGCTTTCTCCTCGAAAGTATGAAAACATTTGATAATTGACACTAAGTGAGAGCGTTAGTATTAACAACGGTATAAAAAATTTTAGATAATCTTTAAAAAGTCTTTGTGAAATTTTCATTAAAACATACAAATACACTAAAAATATTGTAAAAAGAAAAAGTTGGCCCAAATTGTCATAAAAATCGATACAGTCAGTTTTATAGTCTTCTGATTCAATAAGGTTTCTGCAAAGAACTTGGCTTAAAGCTGGGAATATATAGGCTATAGGCGGAGAAAAATATTCATATGTGTCTCCTATTGAAGGTAGCTTAAGGGAGTCCGGTAAATATATGGATAAAAAATAAATATATTCACTATGCGCTTCACCGTCAGGACCCTGATAGCTGTAATAATTCAGAATATTGTATATAAAAATTGAAGAAGAAATTAAACCAATAAAAATCAATATATATTTTGATAATTTATCTAAATTTACATCCATATAAAAACAACATTAATAGATGTTCAATATAATTTATTTATTTATTTGGTCAATATGTAATGCAATTAAAACCTTTAAAATACAAACTGTGAAAACAAAGTTTGTAAATTTAAATAATTTAAATTCATATATATTAATTTTTGGGTTTATTTTTTTAACACAATTTGCATTTATTCAATATGAAGTTATTGATTGGGATGAGAGTACATATTTTCTAATTTCAAAATATGTTTCTGAAGGAAACATTCTTTATGTGGATTATTGGGAAGCGAAACCGCCCATGTACTTTATTTTTATGGGGATAGTATTTAAAATTTTTAATTCGACTATTTTAGTTGGAAGGCTTGCTGGAGATTTTTTAATTTTTATAAGTACACTTTTTGTCTATAAAATTTTAAGTAATCAGTATTCAAAAATTATAAGCCTAAGTGGTTCGTTTCTAATGATTTATTTATTTAGCTATAAATCATCACAACCAACAATGACAGAACATCTAGGAATATTATTTATTGTCATTTCTTTTTATTTAGTGATAAATCATAAAAGGGATACGAATTTTTATTTTTTAGGAATTTTATTTTCGCTAGCATACAACACTAGAAATAATTTGGCTTTTGCTTGTCTAGCTATATTTATCTTTCTATTTATTAAGAATTATTTAAATATTCAAAAGGTTGTATATATCGGTTTAGGGTTTTTAACTCCAATAATTTCTATTGCAGGATATTTTATTTATCATGGAAAGCTTGCAAACTATATATATATGCTTTGGGAGTTTCCTTTACAATCAACAGACTCCTACAGGATGAATTTCAATGAGTTTAAAATTGCATTTTTGAATAAATTGAATTTAGATGAAACAGTTTCTTTTGAATTAATTTTGTTTATTGTATTATTAACGATTCTTATATATTTATTTAAGAATATTAATCAGCTGATTGAATCTGACATAAGTTTTTTAAATATTTTATTATTAATTTTTTTGGCTATTTCAATTATTTTTGGAGGGAGATTATTTAATCATTATCTTATTCAATTGTTTCCATTTATTGCAATTTTATTTGGAATTGGATTAAGCAAAATTAATAATAAAATATTTATCAATATTGCCCTGGGTTTAAGTTTTGTGATCAATCTCAATCTACTTATAGAAGGGGCGCAAAATTTAATTAACTACGAAAATATTTCCTCAAACTATCCATTGAAAAATATTGCTAATGAATTAAGTAATAAAGGTGCTGTAGGAAGAGATGTTTTAGCATTAGAGAACCATGTAATATATATGTATAACGATGATATTGTTCCTTTTAAGGTAGTTCATCCAAGTAATTTGGCGAATGTCGAGAGGTATACTGATATATTAAATTCTCTCGCTAATTTAGGACTTACTTACAAAGATGAATTTAGAATATTTGTTAACAATAAGCCAAGTTATATATTTTGTGAAAACTACTGTTATAGTCATATAACAATGAATTTCTTTGAAAATAACTACGAACTTATATATAAGATTGACAACTATAAATTATTTCAAAAGCTATCTAGATGAAGAACCTGTCTATAATTGTGCCACTATACAATAAAGAAAATGTTATTTGTAAAACTTTAGATTTAATTGTTAAAAAGTGTAATCAAGAATCTATAAATTATGAAATTTTAATTGTAGAAAATGAAAGTACTGATAATTCTTATCAGAAAACCAAAAAATATATTGAAAATAAAAACGATATGTATCTTTTTAACTCAAGCAAAGGTCTAGGTAATGCCTTGAGGAGGGGTGTTGAGCTTTCTAAAAATGATTTTGTTCTATTTATTCCTGCAGACTATACATTTGGAGAATCCGAACTCGAATACTTTAGTAAAAACAATCAAAATTTAAATGAATATATATTGGGTTCAAGGGCGCATAAAAACTCTTTTTCTAAATCGAGCTTTGATAGAAAATTAATAACATTTGGGTTTAACTTTTTAAAAAAAATTATTCTTAATCTAAATATAAAAGACACTATGGGCACTTTCATAATTGAATCAAGCTTAGCCAAAAGCCTTATGTCTAATACATACTCAGAACATTTTTTTATTACAACAGAGTTAGTTTTTAGAGCTATAAAAAGTAATGAACATATATGTGAGATTCCGATAATCAACAAGGTGGATGAAGACAATCAAACTACCGTTCGTCACTTTTACGATTCTTACTATGCATTTGTTGATTTAATCAAATTAAGAAAACTTGAAGGAAAGCTTAAGTAAGTATTACCTTAGAGGCATCAACTCAGTTAGTGTTTGTGTAATATCAATAATTTCATTAAATCCATAATTTATTTGACCCAACTGAGTTCCATAAGATGCATAGAAAGACTTAATCGGTAAATATTCATAGATTATTTCTTGACTTAAACAATTAAACAATGATCTAAAAGTATTGACTCCATAAAATACTGTTTTGTCAGCATTCTCGCAAAGATTGTCTATTCCATAAACTGATGCAAAAATTGTATATTTGTTCTTTAAATCATCATTATTGAGATTAGAAAATGTTTCAGTAGAATTTTTGTACCTAGGGCCATGATCAGATTGTGCAATAATGACACTAGGTGTTTTTATATTGCTTGATAAATACACCAACTCATTTACATTACATGCATTTGCATCGATATACTCTTTTTTATTAAAAATAGCCGGATCAAATTTTGTATTGTCTAAATTATCACAATTCTCATCAAGCCTAAAAGGTTTATGTGCGTTGTTATTGTGGATCAACACAAGATTAGGCCTTGAAGGATCGTCGAGTTTTTCTATATTGCTTAATATCTCCTTGAAAGTAATTTCTTTACAATCAGGACTGCAGTCTATTTTTAAAAATTTGTTTATAGATTTATATAAAGAAGGAATCGAACTTCTATTATTTACCAATATTGAATATGGGGTATTAATCAACAAATTGTAGAGAAATCCATCATTTACTTTATAATTGATACAATTATGTCGTTTATTATCACACGGAAAATTTTCCCCAACAATGAAAAGCTCATAATCATTTTTTTCAAATGTAGAATAAACTACTGAATCAGTTGTTAGATAATTATTTACAATTTGTTGTCTTGTACTAAAAGGTACATCCCCCTCGGGAAATAAATATTCCAAATTCAGAATGCTAGACATACTCAGTCTTGTTTGGCCATAAAGAGATGTACTATTTTCGTAAACAAAATGTTTATTATTCGAAAGTATCTCCCTTAGCTCGGAGGTTTCATAATCATAGTATTCGTCAAGTGTCTTAAAGTTTGCCATGTTGTCAAAAACTATAAAATAAACATCTGGGAGTAGCGTAAAGTTAATATCTTCTTCAGCAACTACAGATATTTGATCGCTATTTGACTTCATTATCTCCGAAAATAAATAATATGATGAAGTAAAAATGGACAAAGCAATAAATATATTTAATAAGATACCAAAAAATTCTTTTTCGAAATACGATTTAAAAAGGTAAGTAATTACTATAAAATTTAATATATAAAAATAAAAAGCATAATTTCCAATACTTGTTAAAAATGGCGGAAAATTATTAAAAGCAAAATTTGTAATTGAATAATAATTAAAAAATAAGAAAAGCCAAATTAAATAATACTTAGTTATTTTATATTTGGTTTCAATACGATGAAGCAAATACCCAACAATGTAAATTATTATTGTTATTAAGTATAAATAATATTTTTCAGAATTTGAAAGTATATAAAAGTTTTTAACAAAAATATTCAGTAAAGGTAAGACTGGTAAAAACAAATAAATATATATTCTTTTTTTTTGATAGTTTAATTTATCCATAACTATATTTATTATTTAGCTTTGTGTAAAAAGTTTTTTTCCTTTTTCAATCCAAGAACTAATAACAAATTTTAAATTTTTAAAATAAATACCTACAGTGATTCCCGCAGCAATTAAAACTTGATAGAGATAAGATCCTGTTCCGGGATCTAAATAGTGTAAATTGTCAGTCAAATTTATCATAAAACTACATTAATATAGATAACATTTTTTATCACTAAATATAATACAATTTTGATTTTTGAATTATCTCTTTTACAACACTACTATTTAATTCAAATCTGAAATTTTCATATCTTGAATTATTAAGTGTATTTTTTGTAATGAGTTCTACATCTAATTTATCTAAGTATTGTTTATAAATTTCTGAGAGAGAAAGATTCTTGATAGCTTCAGATGCTTTTATTAAATATTTTCCGTAGCTTTTATCTGAAATTTCATTCTTAAAATATTCAACTGTTTCAATAACTGAGAAAGCGCAGGCTAAACCATGTGGTAATTCATAATAATTAGTTAATGGATAGGATATAGCGTGGTTTAATGATGTCCTCGAAATGTTAATTGCCTTTCCTGCTAAATTAGATGCATTCAATATACTTGTTCTAAGATTCTTATTATTTAAATCATTTAAAAGTAAGTTTAGGTTTTCCGATATTAAATTAATAGCTTCAACTGATAAAGATATTGATTCATTATTTGAATTCTGATTTAATATACTATCTATACAATGACATAAGGAATCGAGGGTAGTTGTGAGGGTTAATTCATAACTTAAAGATGTTGTATATTCAGGTATTAAGTAAACATAATTTGGAATAAGATTCTCATTTTCAAATGATAATTTCTCTTTAGACTTTTTAGACCAAATAGTTGCAAATTTTGTACTTTCTGCACCACTTCCTGCAGTAGTAGGCACTGCTACAGAGAAAATACAGTCTTGAGGTTTACGATTTAATAACTGAGATACATTAATTAGGTTTTCTTCGTTTAATATACAAGATGAATATAGTTTCGCAATATCAATAGAACTTCCACCTCCAATTGAGATTACTAAATCAATATCAATTTGTTCTACATTTTTAAACATAGTTTCTATGTCCAATAATGTTGGATAATTATTAATTTTCTGAATAATGTAGCTACATTTATTTTCTTTTAATAAATCTACAAAAGGTTTATGATAATCCCTTTTTATATTTCCATTTGAAGTTACAATCAAACAATTTGTAAATTTTCTTTCATTTAATAATTTATCAAAATTATTAAAGTGACTTTCTTTAATAATTAGTTGATTATTCATTAATTTTTTTAACGAAGCTAAATTTATTTTCAAGTGGGCTTTTATCAGGCCTCATCAAATTTTTATCAGAAGTGTTTTGAACATTTACTTGAATAAGAGCGGGGTATTCTATGTTTGATATATCCAACCGTTCAATATCATCCAAATTTTGTATTTCAATAACTTTTTTATAGCCTAATGATAAAAATAAATTTTTACTATCTAACATACTAAATATTGTTGGTTGACCACCTACTGATTCATGGGCAGAATTATTGAATATTACATGCACAAAATTTTTTATGTTGTTGTTCGTAAGTATTGCAAGATTTCCCATGTGCATCAATATTGAACCATCCCCATCTAAGCAAACTAATGTTTTTTCTTTAATCTTTCCCAGCATACCCGTGGAAATAGCAGACGCGTGACCCATTCCACCAACAACATATAAATCATTGCATTCTTCATTTGAGTTCTTCCTAATTTCATAAAGTTCTCTTGATAATTTCCCTGTAGTAGATATAAATAAAGCTTCTTTACTAAATTTAGATACAATTTTTTCTAATACATCTTTTCTTTTTGGTAAATAATCAAGTGCATCAAAGCTTCTTTCGTCTTTTTCAAAAGTTCCCTTTTTAACAACTATTGCAATTGGTTCACCCTTGGTAATAAATTCTTTTATTTTATTTATGATTTCACTCACAGTTGAATCAGAATCAATAATTATAAAATTGATCTCAAGCAATTCCAATAACTCTAATGTAATTTTTCCTTGGAAATTATGTTGTGGTTCGTCAGGAATTCCAGCTTCTCCCCGCCAGCCTAAAAGTAAAACGAAAGGTATTTTGTAGACAGACCTATGTAGCAAGGATGTGTATGGATTAATAAAGTTTCCTAGACCTGAATTTTGCATATATATTAATGGTACTTTTCTAGTTGCTAAATTATGCCCCATTCCAATTCCCAGAGCACTACCTTCATTTGTTGCGATAATATGATTTTCATTTTTAAAATCAAAATGAAGACTTTTGCTAAAGTCTGATAATAAAGAATCTGGAACTCCTGAAAAGAAATCTACTTCTATATTTTTTAACTCATTAATAAGTTTGCTTGCGTTTATCATCGTTTTAATTTAAAGGTATAAAATTGATAATTTCCTTAACACTCATTAATTCATTTTCAATTTCGCTAGTCCTTCCATTATCAAGAATTAATTTAGCAGTTTTTAACATTGCAGGATAAGCACTTCTTAATAAATGATTAGCATAAATTACAACATCAACTCCTAACTCTTTGAATTCACTTAAATTAACGTGATTATAAGTAGTTGGAACAACAACTACTGGAAGATTGCTATAGCTTTTATAAGTTTTTACAAATTCAAATATATCTTTCTCTGATTTATCTTTAGAGTGAATTAAGATACCCCCAGCTCCAGCTTCAGTATATTTTTCAGCCCTTAATAAAGCATCACTAAGTCCTTTGTCAAGAATTAGACTTTCAATTCTTGCAATTATTAGAAAATCATCAGTTTTTTTAGATTTATTTCCTACTATTATTTTTTCAGAAAAGTTTTCAATAGAATCCTGCTCTTGAGGGACAGCTGTTCCAAAAAGAGAATTCTTCTTTAAACCTTTTTTATCTTCTATTACAACTGCAGAGACACCTAATCTTTCAAGATTTTGAACTGTGTAAACAAAATGTTCAGGCTTTCCTCCGGTGTCTCCATCATAAATTATTGGCTTGGAACTTACTTCCATGATTTCATTTAGAGTATTTAATCTAGAAGTAGTGTCTACAGCTTCAATATCTGGCTTTCCCTTTGCTGTAGAGTCTGTAAGGCTGCTAGCCCACATTCCATCAAATTCATAACTTAGGCCATTCTTTTCGACTTTAGTGTTTTCGATAACAATAGCTGAAAGTGCATTGTGAATATCTAAAAATGTTAATGTATCTTTAATATTTAAAGAGTTTCTAAAGGACTTTCTTCTCTCCTCCGTTGTAATTTTTTTTCCTAGTTTTTCTTTAATACTTGAGGATGATATTCCCTCCGTGTAAGGAACTTCTACTAATTCTCCATCCCAGCTTTTTAAAATATCAATAACTTTTTGTCTTACATTCTTTTGGATACCTGTAGTCCAATCATCTCCATGAACTACATAATCGGGTTTTAGTTTCATAAGATTATCTGTGTAATCCAATGTGTCTTGCTTTACTATTTTTGAAATATATTTAATTCCCTCAATAATTTCATATCTCTCTTCATAACTCATTAACGGAATTTTCTTATAAGAGGCTATTGCTTGATCTGTTAATAGACCGACCGTTACCTCGCCGTAAGAGCTTGCTACTTTAAGAATATTTATATGTCCTGGATGAAGTATGTCAGCACTCATTCCCACATAGACTTTATGATTTTTCACTATACAAGTACTATAATTCATTTTGCTATTAGAACTAAAGACGCAAATAAAATAATTTTTTTTATAGAAAATTTAAGCCATTTTAGGTTTATAAAAAATATTTTTGAATACTTTGTAAATGAAGGTTATGCAATTGACGTAATATGTTTTGAACTTCCCTTCAATGCTGATAAGTATAAGTACGGAAATATTAATATAATTACTTTAAAAAACGATATAGAAAAAATAAAACTACTTAAAAATATTAAAGGAAAGATCTTCATAACAACCACTCCGAGCATTGGAACAGCTATATTTCCAAAATCTAAAATTATACCCAAATCAGATAGGCCAAAATATTTATATTTTTTTCACTCACTAGTAAGCCCTAATGAAATGTATGTAAAAAATTCATTTAAAAATTTTGATTTCATCTTTTCTCCATCACTAATAATCTCTGCACAATTAAAAACTTTAGTTGGGATTAAGACCAAAGTATTCACAACTGGTTATTTAATGTTTAATAATATAAAACTTGGAAAATACTCTGATACATACGATAATAAAGTTCTTATTGCGCCAACATGGGGAGAGGGAGGTGTGAATCAAATAATCAATAATATGAGTAAGATAATTGATTTTGTAAAAAATATTTCTCTTGATATTGTTTTTCGACCACATCCTATGACAAAAATAGAAAGATTTAAATTTAGTAAAGAAATATCTGTAGACAGAAATAAGGATCTAGATGACCTTCACAGATACAAATATTTAATAACTGATTATTCTGGCATTGCTTTAGAGTTTTTTTATTTAACTAAAAGACCTGTACTGTTTTTAGAAGTACCAAAAAAGATTAAAAGAAGTCTTAGTAAAAAAGAGCAAGGTTTCAATTTAATTGAAAATGAGATGAGAAATGTTATTGGAAATGAAGTTAATATGAATGACTTAGTTAGTCTAAAAGAGTTTCCATCAGTTAATAATGACTCCGGCATTAAATTTATTCAAAATAGTAACTTTAGTGCTAATTCTTTAGATAAAACTATACAAGTATTTAAAGACGAGAGTTTAATTTAAAAATATATTTAGCAAAAGATAGCAATTTTTCATTAAAATTTAAATTTGTAAAAAATATTTCATTACCATCTATATTTTCCTCAAAAGCACATATTGAATTTGTATGGTCAAAATAATCATTGTGTATATACCAGTCTTCAAAAATATGATTATTGAACTTAATATTTTTCTTCACTAATTTAAAATTCTTATCTTGTAAATAATTCCGTGATTGTTCAGCATAATGTTCATTTTCGCTTGATACATAAAGATCAGTTTCAAAAGTAATTACTTTAATATTAAAAAATTCAAATGGAATCTTTTTTAAAACCTTTAAGTTAAATTGTGCTGGTTCAATATCTATTTGTAAATAATCGATTGTTTTATCAGGAAAATACTTATATAAACTTAAATAATCAAACTTTAATGCATCTAAATTCAAAACTGGATTTTGCCTAAGATCGCTATATACAAGTGACATCTCCTTGTTTAATTCAATCCCAATACCACTCCAGCCGTATTGTTTTTCTAATAAGTAAGTATTGTTAATTTTTATAGGATGTGAAGAACCTATTTCAAGATATGTACCTTCCTTTTTTCCATTTAAAACTGTTAAAACGAATATATCTTGAAAACATTGAGAAAAGTTTTTTATTAGTTTTTCTACACCAACAAAATCATACTTAAAATAACTTCTATTATGAGTTCCGAATTCGTACTTTTGATTTTTATTTAAGTTTTTTAATCTAGCTTTTATGAATTTTGGTATAATTTTTTTTAAATATTTCAATAAATTTTTCGACCTCTTATCATAAGTTTACATTTACACTCAGTAAATGTCACAAACCTATTTTTAGCCGCGTAGTATTTTTATAGTTTTTACTTTGTATTAAATAATAAAAGTTATAAATAATTTATAATTACTTATAACTTTTATTCTTAAAAGATAATTTATGAAGAAAAAAACTAAAGTAATCATTAACTCATCAACTTTTCAGGAGTATGATTCTGACGATGTAACGGATGTTATCAATAATCTCACCGATGCCTTACTAAAGTCAAATAATTCATTGGAGTTCAGCATTTTAAAACCAATGAGCGAAATAGGTAACAAAATTATACAAAAAGACAAATACAACATTTACTGTTATAGATATACATGGCCAAAAAAAAATCATATTTTTCATACTACGGGTATTGTTCCAGGGCTAAAGTTGAGCAAATTTAATTACATTAATTTAATATTTCTCTTTATAAGCCAATTTTTTAATTTACTTATGCTGTCCATTAAATTGAAACCAGATTACATTTACGCCCATTGGGTTTTGCCTCAAGCACTAGTTAGTGCATTTGTTTGTAAAATATTAAAAATAAAGTTGGTTTTTACAACACATGGTGCAGAAGTTTTATTAATTAATAGATTAAAAATTGGAAATAAACTTTTACTAAATTTTATTACGAAGAATACTTATAAATTTACTGCAAACAGTGAGCTTACCTTGTCAGAAATTACTAGAAATTGTAAATCGAAATATATCAAAGATAAATACAAAATTATTCCAATGGGTATTAGAAACGAAATATATACTTCAAGTAAAGTAAATAAAAAATATAATAATAATTTTTTATATGTCGGAAGATTAATTGATTACAAAGGTGTTGATATCTTACTTGACAGCCTAAGTTTGTTTAAAAATTCAAACAGGGAAAATTTTAAGTTAGAAATTTTAGGTAATGGCGTAGATGAGGAAAACCTAAAAAAACAAGTTAAAAATAGCGACTTGACTCAATATGTAAACTTTAATGGATTTAAAAATTTGGAAGAAAAAATTAAATTCTATGAATATGCATCTGTTACATTTATTACCTCAAAAATTTCTAGCGAAAGGCTGGAAGGTGGTCCTTTAACTCTAATTGAAGCCATGGCACAAAAAAATATATGTATAGTAAGCGACACTATTGGCTTCAAAAAATATTTAAACAAAAACAACTGTATTCTTTTTGAGTCTGGAAATAATAAAAGCCTGTTAAGTGCAATCTATTCTTATACAGAAATGACTAAAGAAGAGAAAGAAAATATGGGAAACGAAGCTTATGCTACTTCTGAATTTTTTAAATTCCAAAATATAGCAAACATACATAATAATTTTTTATTTTCTAAATAACGAGTATATTCTTTTTCTAAGATTTTAAATTTAATTTTTGTTTCATTAATTTACTTTCAAATTTTATAAATTATCAATTGCCCTAAGTGGTTTGGAACAACAAATAAATGTTTGTTTAACTTCAATTCATTTCCATACGTTGTAACTCCGTCAGTAAACCATCCACCATAATCGTCTAATATTATAACTGCACCTTTTATTGCATTCGATAATATGTACTCTAAACTTTCTTTTGCGGAAATATAAGTATCAACGTCTATGTGTGCAAATGAGATAGGTTTATCTAAATTAATTTTTTCCATGCTCTCTGGAAATACTCCTTTGATAATATTAAATTGTTGACTTGATATATTTTGAACCTCTTTTACATCATCAATGCTTGCATTACTATATTCAGTATCTTTAAAAAAAGTATCATGTTGAGATGAATTAACTACACCAGCAAAAGTATCACAAATAAAATAGTCTACTTCTTTGTGTTTGTTCTCTAGTGCAACTAAGCCGGTTACTCCTCCTTTCCAGCATCCCACTTCAACATAAGAAGTACCTGGTATTAAATATCTCTTGGACATTTCATATATAGTAAAAAGCCGTGACTTAGGATTTAAGGTGTAGTATTTAATTGATTCAAAATAATTATTAAATTTTTCTTCTACTTTCCAAGGTAAGTAAAAATATTCGAATAGTTCTATTCCATAATCTTTTCTTTTTTCTTTATATCTGAGATTTATTTGAAATAATTTAAACAGTGTTGATGTAATAAAGTTAAGTCTTTTCCTTGCCTTTATAACTTTTTTTATATTAAACATTTGTGGCCAGAGGCAGAATCGAACTGCCGACCCCTTGTTTTTCAGACAAGTGCTCTACCGACTGAGCTATCTGGCCAATGGCGGGGACGACGGGATTCGAACCCGCGACCTCCTGCGTGACAGGCAGGCGTGAACTCCAGACTTCACCACGCCCCCGTAATTACTAAATTATAACTTAATTAAAAAAATCAAAACAATAATTTTTATTTAAATATCATATATATAGATGAAATTTTCTAAATATATAAAATATGGAATCAGGTTTTTATTCCTTCAATTGACACTAACTTTTTTTACTACATATTATTTTGATAATTTTTTATTGCCTAAAGGTGAATTAAGAAATGAGTACAGAATAAGAATTGATGCGAACCTAATAGAAGACAAAAATAGATTTTTAGGTTTTATAAGTGATGATTTTATAAAAATTGATATTTTACTTGCGATTTTTATTTTTTTCTTCTTAGTTTTTCTTTTTGCAACAAAATTTTACACATACGTTAACGAACTTAGCTTTTCATTGGATAGTAATTATCTTGGTGAATATTTTTCAATTTATTTAGTTTGGGCTTCATCTGTAATGATTTTTATGACAATGTTTAGATTTGCAAATCTGATTTCCAGAGGGTATTTATTACTTTATACATTTTTGATACCAATATTTCTAATTATTTTTAGAAACAGTGAAATTATTTCATCAATATTTGGAAGGTCAGTAACTAATGAGAGTTTTATAGCAGTAAATTTAGAAGAGGATTCGATTTTCAGAAAATTAAGAATTATGACTTTTCGAAATAACATTGGAAATTACAATCTTAAAAATATTAACGATCAAGATGAATTGATAAACTTAGTTGACTCAATTAATAAAGAGAAAGAAGTAAATCTAATTGTAATAAATTTAGAACAAATTGATTTTTTAAATAGTGAATTAGAAACCTATCTTATAAATTTAAACAAAAAGATCTTACTGATTTCAAAAAATAAACTTACCTTCAACACATTTTTTATCCATAGAGAAGTTGTTATATCAAATTTTTATTTAACCTACTTTAATAATGATATTCAGTATGGTTCAAAATTTATTTTGAAAAGATTAATGGATATTAGCCTTGCTTCAATTTTTGTTATTACTTTATCGCCACTATATTTATTAATTTCGTTTTACATTTTATTTCTAGATAAAACTCCAATTATTATTAAACAAAACCGAGTTGGTTTGCACGGTAAACAATTCAATATGTACAAGTTTAGGACAATGTATGATGATGCTCATTCTCTTAGAGATGATTTAGCAGAACAAAATACTCAATCTGGGCCTTTATTTAAAATTGATAATGACCCAAGGATCATAAAGGGTTGTGAGTTTTTGCGTAAATATAGTTTGGACGAACTACCACAATTTTTTAATGTTTTAAGAGGACATATGTCACTTGTAGGTCCTAGGCCATTATTTGAAGAAGATACTAAATTGTTTGAAAAAGAGTACATGAGAAGACTTAATGTACTTCCAGGAATAACTGGACTACTTCAAATAAATGAAAGAAACACGAGTGAATTTTCTACTTGGTACAAATATGACATCACTTATATAGAAAATTGGTCATTGCTTCTAGATTTGCAAATAATACTTAAAACACCATTAGCAATATTTAAAACAAAAATAATCGGTAAATAACTGTGGGTCGGGTGGGAATCGAACCCACGACCTTGAGCTTAAAAGGCTCCTGCTCTGCCGATTGAGCTACCGACCCAGTTAATTAATAACAAAGAATAGTA
>MDSV01170764.1_pt1 | contig 21024 bp, 14 predicted proteins | sample 810851 | NCBI WGS metagenome assembly MDSV01 (sample SAMN05326640, study PRJNA326480) | marine metagenome | isolation source: seawater | place: Atlantic Ocean: North East | collected 2012 | reverse complement strand
TCGCAATAAATATATTCGCAATCATTAAAGAATAATTCTTCCCCGACTCCATAAAATACACCCTCGTCACTATAGCATCCTTCAATATTCTCTTCACAATCAAAACCTATTTCGGGGTATTGACAAGACCCATCTTCAAATTCTGCTAAGGGATCATAATTGCATGCAAAAGGATCTGTACATCCAACCGAAATACATGAAATAAAATCGCACAAAGAATTATCACTCTCAGTAGCATTAGGGTTAAAGTTGCACGCTTCAAAAATTGTACATCCGAGTATTTCAAATTCGTCACATATACCATCACCATCTGAATCAGCCAAACATTCACCACAATTTTCGGATTCTATTGAAGTAAAAACCGTGTTTAATCCACAATTAAAATTCCAATAAGTCGCCGTGACATAATAAATCCCCGAAAATTGATATAAATGCTGGGCTTGCATCCCTGATTCAAAGTCAGAACCTCCGTCGCCAAAGTCCCATACTATTTCTGCAAGTAAATTTCCGTCAGCATCAACAAATTCAGAATCTGTCATCAAACTAAATTCAAACAAACATGGTGACTCAGACGATTGATTCATCATGATCTCGACATCACAATCAAAAATACAATCTTCAATAGTCTGAAGGTCCGACCAATTATTAGCTCCATTACATAAATAAAATTCACAATCTGAAACAAACCATTCTGAACCTATAGAATAAAAGTCCCCATTATCATTAAAACACCCTTCACCTTCCTCACCACAATCAAATCCAAATTCAGGGTATTCACAAGATCCATCCTCATATTCAGCAGCAGGGTCATAATTACATGCATTAACATCTGTACAACCTAAATCTAAACAAGAAATAAATTCACAGGTTCCATCATTCTGATTTGCAATTGGATTAAAATTACATGCTTCTAAAATTGTGCATCCGTTTATAATCTCATCAGTTTGTTGACAATCAGGGTAGACCTCCCAATTTTGAACAAATTGATAACCAAACCAATAAACACATGTATAATTCTCACAAAATTCTTCTGCAACGTCATATATATCACCTAGAGAATATAGTACTCCGTTGGCATCATAACATCCCTCATCTATCTCGTCTTCATCACCCTCGTCTTCATCACCCTCGTCTTCATCACCCTCGTCTTCATCACCCTCGTCTTCATCACCATTTTCCCACCAACAATATCCGTCACATTCTTCATCACATTCATCGCCATGCCACCACTCATCGTTTTCACCGTCCTCCTCTTCTATATCTTCATCTTGATTAGACGAGTCCCCAGAATCAATATCTGTAAGGTCACACGGACCAGAAGACCATGAGATTACACCACCATAATTAATTGCTTCACAATAATTGATATATGTAATTCCATTGCAACCACAGACAGGGTCATAAGTAAACTCACAATCAATATCAGGATCAATTAGAGTAATGTCAGTACATCCATCACTGGTAGAAAAATTTATTAGAAAAGATATGTCTATTAATTGACAAAGCTCAATGAAATCATCACATGAAGGGCTGTAAAACTCTACACAAATGTATGCTGGTTGAAGAAATGAAGAAATACTTAGAGATAAAATGTCAGACGGAGTGAAAATTGTTTGTCCATCAATTGTGAATGTCAAGTCAGAAACATCTACTAAGTTGTCAACTTCAATATTTACCACTTCATTTTCAATCGTATAAATAAAGGAGTAAGAACATTCATCCTGAGCAATTACAGAACTTAAAGTAAAAATGGTAACCGTAAATAATAGGAGTATTTTGTTCATCATCTTTTGAAAGCATTCGTTAACAACTAGATAACGTTGAGACAAAATAAAAGGTTGCATTCATAAAATATTATAAAAACCTTTCATCAACCGGCATGACTTCTCCTGTCACCGGGCACGTTCTTAGCTTTTCATTAGAATAAAATCTTTTAAAAACTGGTAAAAAATCTTTTTCGATATTTTCTAAATGAAAATATTCTTCAAACAGTAGAACATTTTTTCTATCTGAATACCAAAGCAGCCCATCTTTATGATGATCTTCTCTTTTTCTCTCAATCACAAGTCCTATTGAATTTTCTGATCTAACGGGAGAATGAGGAATCTTTGCAGGTAATAGAAACATCTCACCTTCATTAATGGGAATTTCTACCATTTTACCATTTTGTTGAGTTTTTAGTATAATATTACCCTCAATTTGATAAAAAAGCTCTTCCGTTTCATTGTAGTGATAATCCTTTCTTGCGTTAGGCCCTGCTACAATCATGACGATGTAGTCGCCACTGTCCACGTATAGATTTTTATTCCCAACGGGTGGTTTTAAGAGGTCACGATTTTCCTCAATCCACTTTGTTAGATTAAACGGTTTTTTAATTGCCATGCAGCAATTTACAGATTATTTGGCTTTGACAGGTATCCTCTGGGGACACTCACTAACCATACACCTGTAAATATTGCTCCAGCACATGCAAGAATAGAGGTTTCTAATTCTCCATAAGCCCATATCGCAGACAAAACAGTTACAAGAATGGGTTGAAGGTAGATATAAATACTAACAACGGTTGGATCTACCGTGCCGAGAGCAAAAATGTTTAGTAGGTACGCAAGAAAAGTAGTACCTACTATTACATACAGTAGTGACCACCAATTTTCAGCATTAAAGCTAGCCCAGTTAATTTCGAGGACCTCGTAAACACCAAACGGAACTGCAAATAAACCTCCAAACAAGAACACCCATGAGAGAACGGTAATAGGCCTGTACTTAGCCATCAGCGGCTTCACAACAACTAAATAAATACCATAAGAAATCGCATTAATAAGAATTAAAATATCGCCCTTAAAGCTGGGGCCATTTGCCGTTGCAGATTCAGGAGTGTTTAATAACAGAAAAATCGCACCGGCACCACCTAAGGCTATACCTACTAATTTTCGACGTGTAATTGAAGCACCTAAAAGTGTAGCTGAAGCAAGTAGCACAAAAATTGGGTTTATAGTCATTATCAACGAAGCGTGAACGGGGCTGGTTAATGATAATCCATTGAAAAAGCAAAGCTGATTAACGGCTACACCTGTCAATCCACAAACAGCGATGCGCAAAAAATCAGCTCTTTCAACTTGTTCAATTTTACTTAAAAATCTTACAACCCAAAGCATAAAGACGCCACCTAAAACCCTAAGGACGATAAATCCGGAAGGGCCTATTTTATTTGGCATTAATCCCTTCGCAATAAAGTAGTTTAATGCGTAAATGACCCCTACTATAAAAAGGGCTAAGTGGGCATATTTGAGAGATTTAGACAAGGAGCTCGCGCGCTCTTTCTACTTCGACTTTTCGAGAACCAACAGTTACAGCCTTATCGAAAAGGAAGACTGGACGTTTTAAGAAAGTATACTCACCTAGAATAAGCGCTCTATAGTCTTGCTCTGAAAGGTTCTTCTCAGCAAGCCCCATACTTCTAAATTTCATTGCTCTTCTAGAAAAAAGCGCTTCGTATGATCCCGCTAACTCCTTCATAGTGTCCAAGTCTTCTGCTGAAATTCCCTCTTCTTTAATATCTACAACTTCGCAACCTTTAGACCTAGGGCTGAGATCATCAAAGATTCTTTGGCATGTCTTACATGTGGGTAGAGTAAAAGCTTTTTTCATAATACTAGTAAGATTCCATTTTGGCTATAAGATTTGACAAACCTTCAGTCAAATCATTTTCATTATTGATAACTACATCGCACTTTTCCTTCCAAGGCTCAATGTGCGTAATATCAGCAGGCCTAACGTGATTAATCCATTGATATTCAACTTCATCAGGGCTATAACCCCTCACAGTCTCATCTCTGTATTTCCTGCGCTCAAGTCTTGTCTCAGGCTGAGCATCAATAAAGGCGCTCAAGCTAAACAGCTCTCTAATCCTTGCATCATACATCACAAATAACCCTTCAACAATTAGCCAATCACTCGGCTTAATCGTGATCATCTCTGACTTCATCGCATTCCTATTATAAGTGTAAGTTTTTAGGTTAACAGACTGTCCTTCGAGCAATTGTTTCAGATCGCGAAATATGTTGTCGTGATTAATTGCTTCTGGCACATCGTAATTCGTCTCACCGTTTTCATCGGTAGGAAGCTCTTCACGAGGCCTGTAGTAATCGTCTAGAGAAAGGATAGAAGCTCTGCTAGAAAAATGATCTAATAGTCCGTTGAGAACAGTGGACTTCCCTGAACCACTCCCTCCCGTCAGAGCAATTATTTTCATAGCTGATTAGCAAACGTTCTGTCGTTAGACAAACGTGGAATTTTATTTTGGCCGCCAAGTTTCCCATTAGCTGCCATAGCCTTATTAAAGCTGTTTTTCTTTAACGGCTTTACAACTGCAGTCTGAATCACTTTCCCTTTTAATAGGTCTGCATAGTACGTGTTTCTTTCCTGAAGAGCTTGGCATAAGTCTGACGAAAACTCTTTAAGCGACTTTGGTTTAGTCTCAAACTCTATAAACCATTCGTGATAAGGAAGGCCCTTTTTAGGTGCTACTTCTGGCGCCAAATGGAAGTCTATAACTACTGCATTATGTTTTTTACTTACTTCCGCTATTGAGGACTCTACTTCTTCTCCAATTACATGCTCCCCAAAGGCAGATATAAAGTGCTTAGTTCTTCCAGATACAATAACTCTGTAAGGAGAATCGCAAACAAATTTCACAATATCGCCTATAGAATATCTATAAAGCCCGGCCTTATTCGTTATAACTACAGCGTAATTAACGCCCATATCTACCTGATCAACTGTCAAACAAGGAGCGTCCTTCTCGCCAAGTTTATCAGCAGGTATAAACTCAAAGAAGATTCCTTCAGCAATATTCAACCTCATGCCTGCAACATCTGGTTTATCTTGATATGCAAGGAAGCCTTCGGATGCTGGGTAAAGTTCTACTCTAGCTATATCTTCACCTATTAATTGTTTGAAACGTTCTGCGTAAGGATCGTATGAAGCTCCACCATGGACGAATAAGCTCAAGTTAGGGAATACGTCAAGAACTGTTTTAGCCTTTGTGTACTTTAGCAGTTTTTCAAAGTACATCTGTACCCATGTAGGGATTCCACTAATTAACCTTAGGTCCTGATCAGCAGTCTCCTTAACTATAGCGTCTATCTTCTTTTCCCAATGCTCAATACGGTTCGCTTCCATTGAAGGCAATCTGTTTCTCTGTAAGTAGCTTGGTACATGGTGAGCAACAATCCCCGAAAGCCTTCCAAGTTTAACTCCTCCCTTTGTTTCTTCAAGAATTGGTGATCCTTGAAGGAACATCATTTTACCGCTAACGAAATTCGCATTTCCTGACCCTGCAATTTGAGCTAGTAGTGCATTTCGAGCGCTGTTTAAATGGTTAGGAAGACTGTCCTCAGTAATCGGGATATACTTCATTCCAGAAGTAGTTCCACTAGTTTTGCAAAAGTAAATAGGTTTCCCCGGCCAAAGAATATCCTCCTCTCCCTTTACCGCTCTATCAATATATTCTTTTAATCCTTCATAGTCTCTAATTGGAACATTTTTTTGGAAGGATTCAAGACTCATCCCCTCTCTAAGGTTATGATCCTTTCCAAAGACTGTTTTTTCAGCTGATTTGAGAATTTCGTTAAGTTGTTTTACTTGCGCGACACCTGGCTGTGACGTGCGCATTCTAAGTTCAACCATCGCTGCTCTAGCGAATGGTTTGCTAAGTGATGCTTTAAGTCCCATTCTGCGAAAGTAAGGAAAATTAAAAAAAGGCACCTCATAGAGGCGCCTTCCTTTAATATTCAGTCAGTTAGGCTTATTACTTAACTGTCATTTTCTTAGATATTGACACACTGTTTGCAATTAATGTGTAAGTGTACATCCCGCTTGAAAGTGAGTTAACATCAAAATCAATAGTATGTGTTCCTGATCCTAGAACCCCTTTGTTAATGTTTGCTACAACACGTCCACTTAGGTCTCGGATTTCAAATTGTACATTCTTGTTGCTGTTAAGCTCGAATGAGAATGTAGTCATGTTTGTAGCTGGATTCGGACGATTTTGAAGAAGAGTAATCCCGTTTAAGCTTGCTATCTCATCTACTGACACTCTTTCACTTAGGATAAGGCGAATCCCTGGAGTGTAAGTTTGAGAAGTAAACCAAACGTAGTCACCATCACCTGTTACGTTGTATTCTCCAGTTGAGTTATCTGTATCGCTGTCAGGCTGGACAGAAACTGTAAGTGCACCTTCACTTTCGTATTCAGCGATAACACCTACGAAGTAAACAGTCTGTGCGTCAAGTTCAATTGGATCTTCAAATGCTAAGTACTGAGTTGTCCCGGCCCAATCTGGGTCGAATGTCCAATAAGTGCTTTCGAAGTCACTATCAGTAATACCAACAGTATTATCGTAGTAATATAGGCGAGTTTCAAACTCTAGCTCAGCTATTTCTCCATCTTGATTTGTTCCACAGCTAGGACCAAATGCTACAGTAATACCATAAGCAGTAGATGCTACGTTTACAGTGTGGTAAAAGTTACCTTGTCCCGTTGGATCGTAAAGACCAGGAATAGACTCAGACTCACGTGGGAACGCCTCATTTAAAAGCTCAGCTTCATCATCATGGCCATATTCATCATCAGTAAATACGATAATTTTAGACATTACATTGTTATCAGGAGTAACATCCTGATTCCCTGCATCGATAGTAGCTCTAAGTATGTAGTTTCCTGTTTCAGATGGCTCCCATCCAGTTGGAATATAAATCGTGTCTTGAGCGTTTGCAGGGCAATCAAGCGCGTTAGCATAAGAATATGCAACGTCGATAGACTCAGTTACAGTATTTAGTACTGTTGATCCGTCGCCGTTTAGCACATCAATGATAATATCTACGTTCTCTTGGTTATTCGTCCCGCTGTTACGGTAAAGTATGCCAGCAAGAACACCCCCATCAGCAGCAGCATATGTCTGCTCCATTGGAGTTACCCTATATTCCCAAACATTATAAATGTCTCCATTTGTAAGCTGAACAATTTCAAGATCATCAGCGTTTGGGTTAGACGTTACAATAACATCATCGATTCCCCAGTAGTAGTGGCTATATGCGTTACCTGTTTCAGGTGCTTGAGTATAAGTAAATCTAAACTGGACTTCACTTTGGTAAGCTGCTACACAGCTGATATCAAGAGAAGTTGGAAGAGGATTAGCTGAAGCAGTATTTGCTGCTTCGATAAATGAACCGTGAGCATCAAAAGTTGTCCAAGTCTCACCACCGTCGTTAGTTACTTCTATGTAGATCGGAGCATATGGGAAACAGCAGTAACGGAAGTATTGAATCCAGTTAAGTACTACAGATCCGTCGTTAGAGAAATCAATAACAGGGCTAGTTAAAGAACCATCCATATCCTGGTATCCCTCAGCAATTGGAGTGTTATAGAAGTCACTGTCAAAAATCATCCAACCGTTATCTGGAGTCTCTGACTCTAATGGTCCGATGTTAGTTGAGTACTCCCCTCCTGGGTGCTCAACGCCTGTTACGTTTCCGCTTGAATAAGTGCCGAATCCATTAGCACCTACGTAAACCCATCCACTATCGTTCGCGTTGTCAAACGTAGTCCAAGCTCCGTTTCCGTTTGACCCCTCAAAACCATTTGAAAAATCTTCTTGGAAAAGAATAGAACCTCCACCGCGCTGGCTAGCTAATGCCTCAACGCCTGCAAGACGAGAGTTAATAAGCTCTTCTTCAGAAGCTTTAGTGATAGTGTGCTCAAAAGTGTGAAAAGAGCTAACTCTTTGGGCTGAAGCAAACGCAACAAAGCAAAATGCTCCAAGAAATAATGTCAATTTTTTCATATCTTGAATTTGTTTGAACGACCAAATTACGCAAAAAAAAAGGAGGAGAACCATAGCAGCCTCCTCCTTTCAAAAAAAGTTAATACCCTGTCACTTAATTAGTAGGCGATCTGTTGCGCGCTCACCGTTTACAGTAAGAGTATATGTGTACGAACCAGCAGCATATTCAGAAGCATCAACAGTGATGCTATTCATGCCTGGAGCTTTTGTCCCGATATCTTGACTAAACACAACTTTACCAGTGATGTCGCGGATTTCAAACTGAACATCTGATGCAAAATCAAGGTTGAACTTAACTGTCGAGATAGCGTTGGTTGGGTTAGGGTAGCTTGGGAACATCTGAAACCCTTGAGTATTTGCTACTTCATTAACATTTTCTGTTACATTTGGATCAAGGTTTAGTCGAACCATAGGCACCTCATTTGAATAGTACCAATCGTAAGTCTCTCCCGCGCCGAAAGGACCGTAAACGAATGCTGTTTGGTCTTGAGTGTATTTAGACTCACCAATCTGCATATTAGCACCACCGTAGTGCTCGAAACCAGCTCCAATCCAATCACCGGCAGCCGCTTCATATGGCTCTTCAAGAATGAAGTGGTACCACGTAGTAACTTCTTCACCAACAGCGTTTGTGTTACCAGGAACCAGGTCATACTCATCAGAGCTAACTACAAGACCGCCTAACTGTTCATTAAGGAACGTATCGTCAGAACCGTCGAAAAGGTGGGCAACAACTGGGGTAAAGTCCTCAGAACCTTCCATTATAGCAACGTCAATTGCATAAATTGTTACGTCTTCAACTATGTCATAAAGACTTAGGCCAATGTAGTCTACCGTGCCGTCACTAGGGTAAGCATTGTATGCAATCCCATCATCGCGACCGAACGAATAATCAGTCACTTCAAAAGATTGAGCAAGAGTGTTATTCCCTGGATTCTCATCCTCGTTGTCCATAGTTACACTGTATGCAAGATTAACCGAACCAAGGCCAGCAGGCTGATAAGGAACTGCAAGAGTATCATTAGCTTGATAAACAAGATCGATAGGATCAGAAGAAGCAACTGCACCATTGTTGTCTAGGTCTAGAGTAACACCGCTCTGATCAGCGTAACCTAAATTATATACCTTAACTGCTGCTTGAAGGTCAGCAGGTATTTGCGACTGTGCCCATGCACCGTACTCGTAGACTAATGTACGCTCGTAGTCCGTGTAAGATGCGTAGTTGTCAATTCTTACGTCGTTCTCTGGAGTGGCGTAAACCTGGATATCGTCAATCTCCCAGCTGTAACCCCAAGTACCAGCCCAACGGAAACGTACGTAGACTGTTTCTTGCCCGCCAGCAGCGCTAGTAATATCAAACTCAGCAATAGTCGGATTATCAGATCCGTCACCTGTTCCATAACCTTCGAATACTTCCCAACGGCTTTGTACAGGGCCGTCACCGTAATCTACTGTCCCCTCTGCTTCAGAAAAAGTAGAGATACTTGGCCAATTAACCCCATCACGGCTAATCTCAATTAGACACTTTTCAGAGTCATCAGAAGATCCATTATCCCAACAACGGTAACGAGTCTCGATAGAAATACTTACATATGGTTCAGCAGAACAATCGATAGGAGATGCTGTTTGTACCCAGCAGTTCTCTACCCAGTTAGCATCGTAGTTCGCGTCTGCACCAAATAGGTCCGAATCTACCATCAAAGTACCGTTAGAGGAAGTTGTTGAATTCATTGCGCTTGCAGCAGAACCGTCACCAGAACCTCCAGCCCACTGGTTGTATGGCCCTGAAGGACCTGCAGTAGCACATTCAAAGTTAATCTCTATTTCGTACCAAGGCTCACCTACAAGGTCAGAACCGTTGTCAAAAACCCAGTCAGAACAGTTGTCCACGTTACAGTCGTTGCTCCAAAAAGCATCACGATCGATCTGCGAAGTAGCTGTTGCTTTTTTGTGCGACAAATCTTGTTTTGCCGCTTGCACTGGACTAAGTCCCTGTGCAGATGCAAATATTCCTAAGAACATTGCTGCTAAAAAAAAGTATACGTGCTTCATATATAAGCGTTTTAATGATTATTGTTTCAGGATTGGATTACAAATATAGAATCTAGATTGGTTTGATCGAACTATATTCTTACATAAAGTCTTCAATAGGTGGACAAGAGCAAATTAAATTTCTATCTCCATGCGTGTCATTCACTCTTGCTACTGGAACCCAAAACTTATCTACGTATAATCCATTGACTGGATATACTGCTTTTTCTCTTGAGTACTTGTGAGTCCAATCAGTTGAAGCAGCTTCCTTAGCTGTATGTGGAGCCATCTTAATTACGTTGTCCTCAGGGTCAACCTTACCATTTTCAATGTCTCTGATTTCTTCTCTTATAGAAAGCATTGCTTCAGCGAATCTATTTAGCTCGTCTAATGATTCACTTTCTGTTGGCTCAATCATCATTGTTCCAGCAACCGGGAATGAAACCGTGGGCGCATGAAAACCATAGTCAATTAATCTTTTTGCAATATCTGCAACTTCAACTCCGGCTGATTTGAATGATCTACAATCAATAATCATTTCGTGAGCAACTGTTGAATTGCCTCCTAGGTAAAGGATCTCATACTCGCCTTCTAATCGTTGTTTTAGGTAATTAGCATTGAGAATTGCTACTTCAGTTGCCAGCTTAACACCCTTGCCTCCAAGCATTTTAATATAGCCATAGGGAATCAAACTAATTAAGGCAGAACCATATGGTGCAGCGCTAACGGGAGAAATGGAATCGTCACAACCTTTATGTACGATAGGGTGACCTGGGAGAAATTTACTAAGGTGTTCAGCAACGCCAATTGGTCCAACTCCTGGCCCTCCACCGCCGTGAGGTATAGAGAAAGTCTTATGAAGGTTAAGGTGACAAACATCAGCACCAATATTCCCTGGACTTGTAATGCCTACTTGAGCATTCATATTTGCTCCATCCATATAAACTTGGCCACCGTATTTGTGAATGGTTTCTGTAATATCAAGGATGCCTTCTTCGTATACTCCATGAGTAGATGGGTATGTAATCATAATTGAGCTCAGGTTTTTGCTGTGCTCTTCTGCTTTTAGCTTAAGGTCCTCTAAGTCGACATCCCCGTTTTCTTTACAATTAACGACAATGACTTTAAGACCCGCCATTACAGCACTTGCTGGATTAGTACCGTGAGCAGAGGAGGGGATTAAGCAAATATTTCTGTGACCTTCATTTCTGCTTTTGTGGTAGGCTTGGATTACTAGCATGCCTGCATACTCGCCGTTTGCTCCTGAATTAGGTTGTAAAGTAACTCTATCGAATCCGGTGATTGTAGCTAGATCTTTTTCTAGGCTTTGGAGAATTTCAAGCATCCCCGTTGCCTGTTCAGGTGGACAAAATGGGTGTAATTCTGCGAATTTATACCATGCAATTGGAAGTAGCTCTGTTGCTGCATTGAGTTTCATTGTGCAAGACCCCAGTGGGATCATCCCGTGAACAAGAGAGAAATCTTTGTTTTCTAGATGCTTTATGTAACGCATCATAGCAGTCTCAGAAGTGTGGGTGTTGAATACCGGATGGTCTAAGTAATTAATCTCTCTAAACAAAGTGTTGAAAAACTCTCTTGTCACTTCAACACCTCTGATAAGAGGAACCCCAAAAGCGTTACACAGATTCTGTAAGTCCTCAAGGTTAGTTCTTTCATTTAAGCTAACCCCCACGTGCTCACCATCGTTGTAGTAACGAATATTAATTTTCTTCGCACGCGCTCTTGCAATAAGTGCATTTATCTCGTCATCACCACCCTTTACCTTGATTTTCAAAGTGTCGAAATAGCAAGAATTTATTACTTCGAATCTATCATTTGAGCCTAATGCTGTTGCGAATGACTTTGCTCTATTGTGAATTCTTTCTGCAATATTTCTCAACCCCTTTGGGCCGTGATATACTGCGTACATAGATGCCATTACTGCAAGAAGAGATTGGGCAGTACAAATGTTAGAAGTTGCTTTATCTCTTCTAATGTGTTGTTCACGCGTTTGTAGAGCCATTCTTACGGCTGGATCTCCGTGACGGTCAACACTTACACCAATGATTCGGCCAGGAAAGTTTCTCTTATAAGATTTATCAGCAGCAAAAAATGCGGCGTGAGGGCCTCCATATCCCATTGGAACGCCAAATCTCTGAGAAGATCCCACTACTACGTCAGCGCCCATTTCACCTGGACTCTTAAGCATAAGAAGAGCCATAAGGTCAGTTGCAAACACCACCTTAATGCCAGCTTCATGAGCTTTTGCTGTAAGATCAGTGTGATCGGCAGCTTCTCCATTACCATCAGGATACTGAATCATACATCCGTACATGTCATCAGTAAAATCCCATTCTGATCTAGGTTTTTCAATAATGTTAATCCCCATTGATTTTGCACGAGTTTGCATTACTGCAAAAGTCTGAGGGTAGACGGCTGTGTCTACTAGGAATGTCGAAGCTCCGGCTTTTGTTTGAGATCTAGAGCGAGCAGAAAAAAGCATTGCCATCGCCTCTCCTGCAGCTGTAGCTTCATCAAGAAGAGATGCGTTTGCGATATCTTTCCCCGTAAGGTCAATGACCATAGTTTGGAAATTTAAAAGAGCTTCTAAACGACCTTGAGAAATCTCCGCTTGATAAGGGGTGTATGCCGTATACCAACCGGGATTCTCAAGGATATTACGTCTGATTACAGAAGGAACCTCTGTTGGGTAATATCCCATTCCAATATAGTTTCTGTAGATGACATTTTTTGATGCTAATGCATCTAAATGTTCGAGATACTCGCTTTCCGTCAAAGCATCAGGCAAATCAAGGGTTTCCCTAAACCTTATTGCAGGTGGAACTGTTTTATCAATGAGTTCGTCAATAGTACTGTAACCGATTGCAGTTAACATTGAGTTTTGATCTTCAATACGAGGACCCATGTGCCTTGAGGCAAAACTTCCAATTTTCATGCTTATAAAAAGAAAGGACAAAGATATCGTCACACAAAGATTTCTCACCTTTGTAAGATGACTTTTTCCTCACACGCTTTGAGACTCGTTGTTAGATTCTTTGGGTTTTCTCATTTTCTTATTGCTTTTGGATCTGGAGCATGTGTTTTTATAACCTTTACAGTTGCAGGAATTGAAGGTGAAAATGATTGTGACAATTTGCCTGTTGTTTGTTTCATCACGGCGTGTACTGGCCTAGGTTATTCGATCCAAAGGCTAATAAAAACAAAAGTTTCCCCTTCGAGCATGCCAGAGGGCAGACTGGATTTTTTAGAGAGATATGGGGTTGCTTTAGTTGTGGGGTGGAGTATTGTTTGGGGTTGTAGCTTCTTAAATATTTCTGGAAGTTTTACAAGTTCTGTTATGTGGATGTTAATTGCCCTCGTAAGTGTGGGTTTGAGTTACGCAATTTTGCCAAGTTTCTTTCATGGTCTTGCGAGATCAGTAAGAGAGATCCCTGGAGCCAAACTTCCTGTTTTGAGTCTTGTTTGGGGTGGAGCGACTGTGATTTTGCCATTAATGATGGTCGACGCAGACTTAGACTATGAATTAATCTGGTGGATTTTCATTGCAAGGATAATTTATATAGCTGGATTGACAATCCCTTTCGATGTTAGGGATTTAAATATAGATAACTACGGTATGATTACTCTACCGATGATGATGGGAGTTGTTAGATCACTCTGGTTTGCAAGTGGATTAGTTGTGGCAAGTGGTCTTGTTTATGCTTACCTAAAAATGTACAATCTGGTATTTCACGCCCTCTTTACGGCAATTTTAGTTTGCCCCAAGGTATACAAGTCTTATTGGGGAGAGTGGTATTACAGCCTGCTCCTTGACGGCATGCTTGTTTTACTATTTATTGTCTAGCCTAAATTTGCGCTTAATTAAGTCAGACCATGAAAGTAAATTCAATTTCAATTTCTGAGGCTCAAGCTTTGGACACGGTAGATTCGCTAAGAGATTTCAGGGAGAAGTTCATCTTCCCTCAACACTATGGTAAGGATGCACTTTACTTTACTGGAAATAGTTTGGGCTTGCAGCCTCGTTCAGCTATTGATGTGATTAAAGTAGAATTAGAAGATTGGGCGAAGCATGGCGTTGAGGGACATTTTAGAGCAAGGAACCCTTGGATGCACTATCACGAACTTTTTTCTGAAATGCTTTCAGAAATCGTGGGGGGTAAGCCTTCAGAAGTTGTTGCTATGAACGCCTTGACGGTAAACCTTCATCTCCTATTAATAAGCTTCTATAACCCGCAGGGTTCTCGTAAAAAAATTATCTGTGAAGCAAGGGCGTTCCCATCAGATAGATACGCCGTTCTAAGCCAAATCAAATTTCACGGGGGAGATCCAGAAACTGACTTAATTGAAATCCAACCTCGCGATGGCGAAGAACTTATCCGCTTAGAAGACGTTCTTTCAGCAATTGAAGAAACTGACGACGAACTCGCTACTGTAATGATGGGTGGTGTAAACTACTACACTGGCCAACTCCACAATCTAGAAGCTATCACTAACGCCGCACATAAAGTCGGAGCAAAATGTGGATTCGACCTTGCTCACGCGGTAGGTAACGTACCTCTTAGACTTCACGACCTTGGAGTGGACTTTGCTTGCTGGTGCACATACAAGTACCTCAACTCAGGCCCGGGATCAGTTGGAGGGATTTTCGTTCACGAAAAGCACCACAATTCTGAGGATCTTCATAGACTCGAGGGCTGGTGGGGTCACGATAAGGCGACTAGATTCAAGATGGACCCCGAATATATAAGCATGGGGACAGCTGAATCTTGGCAGATGAGTAACGCCCCAGTATTTAACATGGTAATTCACCTAGAATCACTTAAAATTTTTAAAAAAGCTGGAGGAATGGGTGTTTTAAGAGAAAAATCTCTTAGGCTTACTGACTATTTAGAAACTACCATTAAAAAAGTAGCCGAAAACACAGGAGCAAGCCTTGAAATTATCACACCTACCTCTCACGAAGAGAGAGGATGTCAACTCAGCTTTGTAGCGCATGGTTACGGTAGGGATTTATTCGACAAATTATCAGATCAAGGAGTTATTGTCGACTGGCGCGAACCTGCTGTAATCAGAATGGCACCAGTTCCGCTCTACAACAGCTTCGAAGACATTGCTAGGTTTGGGCTAATTCTTAAAGACTCTCTAAATTAGCAACATGGTAAAGTCAAGATTCGCAGTTTTTGGGACTGGTAGATATGGAACTCAAATCGCTCTATCGCTTGCTAAACGTGGGGCTGAAGTGTTCATTTTTGATGCTAGACCGGAAAGAGCAGAGCACTTAAAAGATGAAGTTGCACTGGCTGTTACTCTAGACGCTACAGATAAAAAGGCACTTTTAGGGCAAAACGTCCAAGGTATAGAAGCTGCTGTAGTTGCAATTGGAGAAAATTTTGAGGCTACCGTTCTCACGACGCTTAACCTTATCGATTTAGGCATCCCAAGAATAATCGTTAGGGCTAACGACGCAAACCAACACCGCATCTTAAGCTCATTAGGCGTAGAAGAAATTCTAAGCCCTGAAAGTGAGGTAGCGGCTGTTGTCTCTGAAAGATTAATCAACCCTAGCATCAGAGGTTTCCTTCAACTTCCTGACGAATACGAAATCGCAGAAATCAAGGCGCCTAGGAACTGTTGTGGTAGATCACTAAGGGACATCTCTCTAGGGTCTAAATATGAGCTTCGCTTAATTACAATCCGTAGAGAATTCGAGGAAGAAGTAAATGGGGAGAGAACTATTACCGAGCACATTATAGGTGTCCCTCAACCAGATACAAAAATTAGAAATACGGACACGCTAGTCGTTTTTGGCCCCCTAAAGTCTGTTAAGAAATTCCTAGAAATTAACGAGTAGCTTCTAGGATGTCCCAACTCACTTCGTGAGTCCAATCGGCCTTTACCTTAATGTTGTTCTGCATTACTCGTGCAGGCTCAGGAAGTCGCCACTCCTCTAAACTCACACCATCCCAAACCCCATTTTCATTAGGGTCACCAAGCCATCTTAATGCATAAGATCCTGGAGTGAGGTTTTTAAATGTTATTTGAGAATAGTTATCATACAGCTCTACTACCTCTACTACTGTTCCGTTTGCAGAAATAAGCTCGAGCCACCCTTCAGCATTAATATCTACAACCAATTCTGAAAGTTCATCTAGCTTAAACGTAGACCACTTTTTAGAAATAGTGTCTGTGAGAATCATCCTCCCTGCTCCCTCAATCGCCCCAGGCAACATTGTCAGTTCAAAAACGTCTCCTCTACCAAAGGAGCTAAAAACATCAATGGCAAATGGGTTTGTATTACTTACATGTACATCCTTCACTTCAACATCAATGCTGTCAGTTCTGGTCAAAATGAATTTGTCTGGCTTAACAAAAGTGATGGGCCTCGAAAATATAAAAGTAGCTGACTGCCCTGAAACTTGCTTACCTTCTGGAGCCTTTACAATTTCTAAATTGATGAGACCTCCAAGTGATTCTTCGGACACTATTAAAGTGTCTGAATTTTGCCAAATAATGGTGCTTTCTTCCACTTCATCTTTCCTACCCCAAACCCAGAGATTCGTTCCCGAGCTGTACTTATCGAGCCCACCAACTTCGATTTCGCTCATCTTATCAAGCTCTCCACTCAATTCTAATTTCAAGAGCCCTAAGCTATCTCTGAAGGTGTTAACAAAATACTTTACTTTTGTGTCGAGAGTCTTCTGCATTTGAAGAGCAACGTCGAGGGTGTCATTTGAATCTACAACTATAGGATCCTGGTATAATGCTAGAGATTCTCCTTCAGTCCAAACATAATTTCTATCTATATCATCAATAGAAAGCGCTCGATAAACTCCTTCAGACATGTAGTTTACAGTAAACTCCCCTTTTTCATTTGTCGTGGTAACAAATAGCGGCAAAGCTCCAGCAACAATAGAATCAACTGCTAGGCCCCAATCATAAATAAACACACGTCTCTCTTGCTGTTTTTCATCAGTAAAGACATCCTCTACACTTCCAGAAACACTCAATGTGTCTAATTGATTACCTGTAGAAAAGGCAACCATCAAATCACTAGCAGCATTGCTCTCATTGACATCGATTATCGCATCTCCAAATTGGAAAATATAGGTTTTATCCTCTTGTAATTCTTCGTTCCAAGAGATGTAAACAGTCTTACCCTTCATATCCCAATCCACAGGTTTGCTTAAGGGTGGAGAAATTAAAAGTTGGCCACTAAGTTGTCTGACGTTAACATACTCATCAAATTCAATTGCGATTGTACCCCCGATTTCTCTACTAACATTAGTAGCTCCAATTTCAGGCACTGTAGAAATAACCTGTGGAGGAGTTTTATCATCTACTCCACCTGTAGGCACTCCTACCTGAGCACAAGAATGTGCTAAAATTGAAAAGAGAATTACAAGGACTACCCTACCCATCTTAATTCTAATTTCTGAATTATTCTTTCTAATAGATTCACTTCTTCTTCTGGAAAATCATCAAAATTTTCACTGTCAATATCTAAAACAGCTACGACCTTGTCTTCATATCTAACGGGAATTACTGCTTCAGAATTGCTCAAGGCAGAACATAAAACGTGGCCATCAAATTCATGAACATTAGGAACTACAATCGTTTTATTGTCTTCCCAAGACTTAGCACAAACACCCTTGCCTCTTTTAAGCCTGGTGCACGCAACCGGCCCCTGAAAAGGTCCAAGCACTAATTCATCAGCAGAAAAGTCAACTGTATAAAATCCCACCCAATGCCATTTCCCTTCAGACATTAAATGCGCGCTAACATTTGCCATGTTTGCAACATTGCTTGTCTCTGATGATATCAGCGATTCTATCTGGGTTACCGTCGTAGAAGAAATAGGCATAAGGCCAAAGATAGCTCAGAGGTTAGAATGTGTACTCGACAAACTCACTCGAGTAGGCCTTAGGTTTGTAGAGTGAAATTTGGTAAAGTAGATAGTGTAAATGAATTGAATTCAAGAACGTGGGGTTTACCTCATACTTCAATTGAATTTCAAAAACTCAACAACCTTGATAAAGTTGAAATAAGTACTGGGGGAACTATGTGGACCATCAGGCCTTGGAGAGGGTTAGTATACCCCAAAAAGGACCCAATGAGGACCTGGCCTAAACACTACGGAAATCAGTTTGGCACCATTGAGTTCAATGCAACTTATTATCGAATTTACTCACCTGTGAAAATGAAAGAATGGGCCAACAAAATGCCTGATGGATTTAAGTTCTGCCCTAAGTTTCCTGCAATTATTTCGCATTACCGCAGTTTCAAAAATTGCGAGGGGCCCACGGACGATTTTATTGAAGGCCTTCTTGCTTTAGGTAGTAATCTAGGTCCTGCATTTCTTCAACTACCACCAAGCTTTTCCCCAAAGAACTCAGCAAATCTAATAGATTATTTGAAATCTTGGCCTAGGGCATTAAAGATGGCTGTGGAGTTCCGGCACCCACTTTGGTTTGAGGGAGGGGATGATGCAGAGGAAGTGTGGTCTTTACTCAGTGAATTAGGAATTGGAGCGGTTATAAGCGACACTGCGGGAAGGCCTGACGCTTTACACATGAGAATAACTGCTCCTTTTTTAATTGTCAGGTTTGGCGGCTATGACGGCCATAAAAGCGATGAGGTTCGCATAAAAGAATGGACAAAATGGATAAGAGAATATTTATTCTCAGGAATTGAATCCTTTCATTTTTTAGTGCACCAAACGGATAGCTTTCACACTCCACATACTTGTGTTCAGTTTGCTGATTTAGTATATGAAGCAGCAGATATCAAAGTGAAATCCCCAAAACTATTTATTTGATGAGCTAGTCACAAGAGTCCATCCTTGGTTTAATAATATTTCTGCTTTTTTATATTTTAAGTTTTTTACGTCACCACCTTTTTGAATTGTGACAATTTGATTTCGACCAATTTTTTTCTCTGTTCTGATCGGACTAACTTTTTGTGGCTTAGCAGGGCCTCTACCTGGAGCAATAACACCTGGTCTCATACCTCTAGCGGCATGAGACCTCTGCTGAGAAAGGTTTTCAACTCCTTCTTTTGAGGTCGTTCCTTGAGGTGAATTATCCTGTTTACGAGCTTGAGTGATTCTCTGCTCGTTCGGGTTTGAAGGGATAGTACACTTCATTAGGAATGAAGCAACTTCAGCATTAACCTTGCTCACCACCTTCTTGAAGAGCTCGTATGATTCGAATTTATAAATAAGAAGTGGATCCTTCTGCTCGTGACGCGCGTGTTGAACATTAGAACGCAGGTCATCCATAGATCTTAGGTGTTCTTTCCAGTGCTGATCAATGACTGCTAGAACAACCTGCTTTTCTAAAGACTTCATTACGCTATTTGCCTCAGTTGCTACGCTTTCTTCAATGTCAGTGCTAACTTGAATAGTCTTTCTACCGTCAGTAAACGGAACAAGAATACTCTTAAAGTCATTTGACTCGTCATCGTGGACGCGCTTAATCACTGGGTGAGCTCTCTGTGACAAATCATCAAGCTTAGACCTATAGTGAAGTTCAGCTTTTGAGTAGATTTCGTAAACCAAGTTGTCTGCTTTCTCGTCCATGTACTGCGCCTGTTCTATAGGTGATTCTATCCCCATGTTTGCAAGCATGCCAAGCTTAAAGCTTTCGAAGTCTTTATGCTCATGAGTAGAATCCACATTCATCTCAACAAGCTCAAAGAACATGTTAGCAATATCTGTCCTGATCCTGTCACCGTGAAGAGCGTTACGTCTACGCTTATAAATAACCTCACGTTGAGCATTCATTACGTCGTCGTATTCTAGAAGTCTCTTACGTATACCAAAGTTGTTTTCCTCAACCTTGGTTTGGGCTCTCTCGATAGACCTAGTAATCATTTTATGCTGAATAACCTCGCCCTCTTGGTGGCCCATTCTATCCATCATTTTTGCAACTCTATCTGAGCCAAACAATCTCATCAAATCGTCTTCAAGCGAAGCGTAGAACTGAGATGAGCCTGGATCACCCTGACGACCAGAACGCCCCCTAAGCTGTCTGTCTACACGACGAGAATCGTGGCGTTCAGTACCTATAATAGCTAGACCTCCTGCAGCTTTAACCTCATCACTTAACTTAATGTCAGTTCCACGACCTGCCATGTTTGTAGCAATCGTAATAGTTCCTGGTTCACCAGCCTTAGTAACAACCTCAGCCTCTTGTTGGTGGCGCTTAGCGTTAAGTACCTGGTGCTTTAACCCTCGCATGTCAAGCATTCTAGAAAGAAGCTCACTCACCTCTACCGTAGTTGTGCCCACAAGTACTGGCCTTCCTTCATTACTCAGCTTTTCTACATCCTCAATTACCGCGTTATACTTCTCTCGCTTAGTCTTGTAAACAAGATCTTCCATATCCTTTCTAGCGATAGGTCTATTTGTAGGAATTACCTTAACATCTAAGTTGTATATATCCCAAAACTCACCAGCCTCTGTTTCAGCCGTACCAGTCATCCCACTCAGTTTATGGTACATCCTGAAGTAGTTCTGTAGAGTAACAGTAGCGTAAGTTTGGGTTGCAGCCTCAATCTTCACATTCTCTTTAGCTTCAATGGCCTGGTGAAGTCCGTCGCTGTAGCGACGACCGTCCATAATACGGCCCGTCTGCTCGTCAACAATCTTCACCTTGTTGTCCATGATAACGTACTCAACATCTTTCTCAAATAATGTATACGCTTTAAGAAGTTGATTCATCGAGTGTATCCTCGCAGACTTCACACCATAATCTCTAATAATTTCTTGCTTCTTTTCTAATTTATCTTCATCAGACGCTTCTGAATTGTCCACCCCCACTAGCTCTGTTGCAAGGTCAGGCATAGTAAAGAAAGCTTCATCATCCATGCCTTTTGTCAGGAATGCAATCCCCTTTTCAGTAAGTTCTATCTGATTGTTCTTCTCATCAATTACGAAGTACAATTCAGCATCAGCCTTATGCATCTCCCTTTGGTTATCCGCTAAATAATAACCCTCAACTCCAAGTAGGATTTGGCGCATGCCCTCATTACTCAAAAACTTAATAAGAGGCTTAGACTTTGGAAGACCTCTAAAAGCTCGGTAAAGCGAAAGTCCTGCTTCCTCACTTTCTGTCTTCGAAATGCCATTA
>MDSV01117842.1_pt1 | contig 21024 bp, 20 predicted proteins | sample 810851 | NCBI WGS metagenome assembly MDSV01 (sample SAMN05326640, study PRJNA326480) | marine metagenome | isolation source: seawater | place: Atlantic Ocean: North East | collected 2012 | reverse complement strand
TAAAAAAATATGTTGAAAAAAATCGTTGTAAAAGGCGCCAAAGAACACAATTTAAAAAATGTTTCTCTTGAAATACCAAAAGAGAAATTAGTAGTAATAACTGGTCTTTCTGGGTCAGGAAAATCATCATTAGCATTTGATACAATTTATGCAGAGGGTCAAAGAAGATATGTAGAGAGTTTATCTTCTTATGCTAGGCAATTTTTAGACAAAATGAAAAAACCTAAAGTGGATTTAATAGAGGGTTTAAGTCCAGCTATTTCGATAGAACAGAAAAATACATCTAAAAATCCGAGATCTACCGTCGCAACAGTAACAGAAATTTATGACTACATGCGAGTGCTATTTGCTAGAATAGGTATTCCATATTCTCCGTTCACAGGTAAACCAATAGTGTCCCAACCTATTAGTGAAATGGTTGATAGAATAAAGAAATTACCAAAAGATAGTACCATATTTCTTTTAGCGCCAATTGTAAGGGGTAGAAAAGGTGAGTATAAAAAAGAAATTTCAAATTTTAAAAAAAGAGGATTTAGTAGAATTAAAGTTGACGGCAATTATCTTAATATTGATGACTTTCCTAACCTAAATAAAAAAGTTAAACACGATATTTCTATCGTAGTAGATAGAATTATCTTAAACAAAAACTTAGGAAATAGGTTAGCAGATAGTGTTGAAACTGCTGTCAATCTTTCTAATGGTTTGCTTATAGTAGAGTATGAAAATGAAACTTTACCAAAGAAATTTCGAAAATTAGAAAGTGTCACTTTCTCATCTAAATTTTCTTGTCCAGAAAGTGGTTTTACAATTGAGGAGATTGAGCCAAGACTATTTTCATTTAATTCACCATTTGGTGCCTGTGAAGAATGTGAAGGAATAGGTCATAACCTGAATGTAGACCCTAATTTAGTGGTTACAGATACAAAAAAAAGTTTACAAGATGGAGCTATTGAACCTTGGGCAAAATCTACATCCATGTATTATGCTCAAACTTTGTCTTCACTTGCAAAACATTATGATTTTTCTCTTACAGATCAATGGAAAAGAATACCAAAGAAAATTCAGGATATAATTTTATATGGTTCAGATGAAGAAGAGATAAAATTTACTTATGATGATGGGTATGAAAAATACAGCACTAAAAAAACTTTTGAGGGTGTAATAAATAATCTAGAAAGACGTTATTTGGAGACCGATAGTGAGTGGAAAAGAGAAGAAATCGCACAATATCAAAGTGAGTCTAATTGCGATAAATGTAAAGGAATGAGATTAAAAGATGAGGCATTGTGCATTAAGATAGACTCTTTAAATATAAGCGAAATTACAAAAAAATCTATAGATGAGGCACAAAAATGGTTTGCAAATTTAGTTAAAATTTTAAGTGAAAGAGAAAATAAAATAGCTCAACACATTTTAAAAGAAATAAATGAGAGATTAAATTTTTTACTTAACGTAGGTTTAAATTATTTAACATTGTCTCGAGAATCTGGAACACTATCTGGAGGCGAAGCTCAAAGAATAAGATTAGCTTCTCAAATAGGCTCGGGTTTAACTGGTGTATTATATGTCCTAGATGAGCCTTCAATCGGTTTACATCAAAGAGATAATAAAAAATTAATAACTGCTCTAAAAAAATTAAGAGACCTGGGAAATACTGTTATTGTTGTCGAACATGATATCGAAACAATGGAAAACTCAGATCATATAATAGATATTGGTCCTGAAGCTGGTTTAAATGGTGGAAAAATTGTTGCTGAAGGTACGGTAAAAGAAATTATAAAAAATGAAAACAGTATAACTGGAAATTATTTATCTGGAAATAAATTTATTCCAATTCCAAGAAAAAGAAGATTAGCAAAAAACGGAAGGTTTATAGAAATATCGGGCGCAAGTGGAAATAACTTAAAAAAAGTCAATTTAAAAATCCCAGTTGGAACTTTTACTTGTGTCACTGGTGTTTCTGGTAGTGGAAAATCTACTTTGATATTACACACTTTATATAATGCATTAAATTTAATGCTTAATAAAAATAAAAGTAGAAAAGTACCTAAAGCTTTCACTGGATTTAAAGGTACAGAGTTAATAGACAAAATTATTGATATTGATCAATCTCCTATAGGAAGAACTCCTAGATCTAATCCTGCAACATATACTGGAGCTTTTGGTCCTATAAGAGATTGGTTTGCAGGATTACCAGAGTCAAAAGCAAGAGGATATAAAGTAGGACGTTATTCATTTAATGTAAAAGGTGGAAGATGTGAAACATGTGAAGGAGACGGTGTAATAACTTATGAAATGCACTTTTTACCAGACGTATTTATTCCTTGTGATACTTGCAAAGGAGCTAGATATAATAGGGAAACATTAGAAATTAGATTTAAAAATAAAAATATTGCTGATATTCTTGATATGACAGTAGATGAAGGATGCGAATTCTTTGAAAATATTCAAAATATTAAATCTAAGTTAATTACCTTAAAACATGTAGGCCTTGGTTATATGAAGATTGGTCAACAGGCAACTACTTTATCCGGGGGCGAGGCACAAAGAATAAAATTAGCAAAAGAATTATCAAAAAGACCAACTGGAAGAACATTGTATATATTAGACGAGCCAACTACAGGATTACATTCTCACGATATCAAAAAACTCTTAGAAATTTTACAAGCTTTTGCTAACACAGGAAATACAGTGGTTGTTATTGAGCATAATTTAGATGTTATTAAAACAGCTGATCATATAATTGATATGGGTCCAGAGGGTGGTATAAATGGAGGTAAAATTATTGCTGAAGGATCTCCTGAAAAAGTGTCAACAGTAAAAGGGAGTTATACCGGCAAGTTTATTAGAGAAATTATCGGGAATGGCTCTATGAAAAAGACTGCTTAAAAATTAATTTTATGTTATAAAAGAATCATGACTAGTATTTTACAATCACTTTCAAAAACAGTTCATTTATCTTTAGGTCTTGCAATTTTACTAGTTTTAGGTTTACATTTTTTTGGCGATGGATTTGCTTTTGATAGATATTTCTTTAGTTGGTTATTCCGATACTTGCATGTTTTAACGGGAATAATGTGGATAGGTTTATTGTGGTATTTCAACTTTGTACAAATTCCCTCTATGCCAAATATACCTGATGAGCAAAAACCAGCAATAGGAAAAGTAATTGCGCCTAAAGCTTTGTTTTGGTTTAGGTGGGCAGCGTTAGGAACTATAATCACTGGTCTAATAGTTTCATATCTTCAAGGATATGTTCATCAAGCAATGATTTTAGGGTTTGGAGGTGGAGATCCTAAATCTACTGCTATAGGAATTGGAATGTGGTTAGGCATAATAATGGCTTACAATGTCTGGTTTGTTATTTGGCCTAATCAAAAAAAAGCTCTAGGGATCGTTGAATGTTCTTTGGATGAAAAAGCTAAATCAGCAAAAACTGCTATGTTATTTTCGAGGGCAAATACATTGCTTTCTTTTCCTATGTTACTTTCAATGGTTGCAGCTCAAAATCTTTATTAATTAAGGAACTATTTTTTCTTCTTTTTTTTCTAAAGTTTTATAACTAATTTTAAAAAATTTTAATATTGGTGATGCAACAAAAATCGATGAATACGTTCCAATTATAACTCCTAAAATCATGGCAAAAGAAAAACCCCTTAATATTTCACCACCAAGGATATAGATTGATAGTAGCGCTAATAAAGTTGTAACAGAAGTTATTATTGTTCTCGCCAACGTTTCATTGATTGATATGTTCGCTACGTCACTAATACTAATTTTAGTATATTTAAATAAATTTTCTCTAATTCGATCATAAATAACGACTGTATCGTTCATAGAATAGCCAACTATAGTCAAAACAGCAGCAATAATAGATAAATTTATCTCTAATGATAATACTGAAAAAATCCCTAAAGTTATAACAACATCATGAAATAGAGCAATTATAGAACCAACACTGAATTGCCATTCAAATCTTATCCAAATATAAAAAAGCATAGCTGCTAAAGCCAGAGATATTGCAATGATCGATGACTCTAATAGTTCAGAACTAACTTTAGGGCCTACATTTTCTACTCTTCTAAAGTTAACTTCAGAATTTAAGTTATCTGTTAATTTCTTTTTTATTTGTGGAATAAGGTTGTTATTATTATTTTCTTTTTGCTCGACTTTTATTAAATAATCCCCATCCTGACCAAATTTTTTAACATTGACGTCTCCTAAATTCATAGAATTTAACGAAGACCTGATTGAAGCAGCGCCTATATTTTTTTCTGTTCTTAGTTCAATTAAGGTGCCTCCTTTAAAGTCAATACCATAATTTAAACCTTTAAAGATTATAAAAAATATACTTAATAAAAAAATTGTTATTGAAGCTATATTCGCTTTTTTAAAATTTGATACAAAGTTAATATTACCAATCATTACAGTTTGATTTCTTTATTGTTATTCCTAAAAATTATTATTGATGTTAAGTGCCTAGCTAAAAAGTAAGCAGTGAACAAGGTAGTGACAATTCCAATGCCTAATGTAATTGCAAACCCCTTCACTGGTCCAGAACCAAAAGCAAATAATATAACTGCAGCTATTAAAGTAGTTATATTAGCATCAAGCACAGTAATTTTTGCTTTAGAATAACCAGTGTCAAAAGCATGAATTATGGATTTTTCAGTCTTTAATTCTTCTTTAATTCTTTCAAAAATTAATACATTTGCATCAACTGCCATTCCTACGGTTAAGATGATTCCTGCAATACCTGGTAAGGTTAATGTTGCTTCTAAAATCGTTAGAACTCCAATTAGCATTAACAAATTAGCAATTAGTGCGATGTTTGCAACTATTCCAAAAATTTTATATTTATAAAACATAAATAAAATTACTAATAGAAATCCAATTATTAATGATGTTACTCCCGATTTTATAGAGTCTTCACCAAGATCTGGGCCTACTGTTCTCTCTTCGACTACGTTCAATGGCGTCGGTAAAGCTCCAGATCTTAACAATAAAGCTAGATCTGTTGCCTCTTGAAAACTAAAATTTCCTGATATCATACCGCTTCCTGATGTAATTGGTTCATTTATATTTGGAGCACTAATTATTTTTCCGTCTAAAACTATAGCCAATCTTTTACCAACATTATCAGTAGTAGCTCGACCAAATTTTTGAGCGCCTACTCTATCTAGTGTAAATGAAACTGTAGGTTCATTTCTTTGATTTTGAATACTTGGTTGAGCGTCAATAAGGTTATCACCACTCATCACAATTCTTTTACTTATTTCCAGTGTTTCTCCCGACTCTGAAACTAAACTGTCAACACCAAATTCTGAATTATCACTCACTAATCTAAAGTTAAGTTTAGCTGTTTTTCCTAATAATTTCTTTATTCTTTCTGGGTCTTTAAGGCCAGGTAATTCTACCAAAATTCTTTTTTCACCTCTTTGTAATATAGTTGGTTCTTTTGTGCCAACGTCATCAATTCTACGTCTAACAATTTCAATAGATTGTTTAAGAGCAGAATTATTAATAGTTAGTAATCCATATTTAGAAAATAAGACTTCTATATACTTGTTTTCTAACAAATTAAATTCTAATTCGAATGATCTATAATCATCAATATAAGGATTAACTAAATTGTCTTTTTTAGAAAAAAAAAGTAATTCAAACTTTTCTCTATCATCTACTTTAAAAGATAAAGTTCTGTCATTAATTTTAAAATTTGAATAATTTAAATTATTTTCTTTTAATAATTTTTTAATTGGTATTACTTTAGATTGAATCTTTTCCTCTATTAGTGAGTCAGAATTTATTTCAAGTAAAAGATAAGATCCTCCTTGTAAATCTAATCCTAAGTTTACCTTTTTGTCTATGACTAAATTATCTTTATTTTGAAGATTTAAAGTTGAAAAAATTGAAATTAAAAAAAAAACTAAGTAGATCAAAAAGACATTTATTTTAGAAAAATTTAACACGAAAAAGAATTATTTTTTTATTTCTTCTTTTTTAAGTAAACTTGTAATAGTAGATTTAATTATTTGAACCTTAACGTTTTCATCAATGTTGACTACGATCCTGTCATCTTCCATTACCTTTTCTATTGTGCCTATGATCCCGCCTGAGGTAATTATTTCATCTCCTCTTTTTAAGGATTCAACCATTGCTTTGTGTTCTTTTACCCTTTTTTGTTGTGGTCTAATTAAAAAAAAGTAAAAAATTACAAATATTAGTATTAGAGGTATGAATTGTGCTATTCCTTGGCCGCTCATTAATGGATAAATATAATAAAAGGCTTAGTTTAACAAGTGAATAATTTTCAAATTTTATCTAAATTATTCATATATTTTTTTAAATTATTAGGAATAGAGATAGTGCCGTCTTCATTTTGATTATTTTCTAATAAGGAGATCATTAATCTTCCAACAGCTAAACCAGAACCATTAAGTGTTCCCACTAGTTCGTTGCCGTTTTGTGACCTATATTTGGCATTCATTCTTCTTGCTTGAAATGTTCCACAAGATGAACAGCTGGAAATTTCTCTATATCTTTTTTCAGATGGAATCCAAGCTTCTATATCAAAAGTTTTTTCTGCACTAAAACCCATATCTCCTGAAGACAAAAGAACTACTTGATAAGGAATTTCTAGTTTAACCAAAATTTCTTCAGCGCAACTTAACATTCTATCTAATTCTGACATACAATTTTTTGGTTCTACAATACTTACAAGCTCAACCTTGTAAAATTGATGTTGACGTATCATTCCTTTTGTGTCTTTGCCATAACTACCAGCTTCTTTTCTAAAACAAGGAGTTGAGGCAACAAATCTTTGTGGCAAATCATTTATATCTATATTAGATTTTCTTACTAAATTAGTTAATACAACTTCAGCAGTTGGGATTAAAAACTTTTTTTGTTCCGAATTTTCAAATTTAATTTCAAATTGGTCTTCCCTAAATTTAGGTAGCTGGCCAGTACCAAACATTACATCCTCATTTACAATCAACGGAGGCGAGATTTCGGTGTATTTGAACTGATTTACATGGATATCTAACATAAAATTAATTAATGCTCTTTCTAATAATGCAAATTTATCTCTTAAAACTACAAATCTACTTCCTGATAATTTACTAGAGGTTTCAAAATCAATATTTTTGTCTTTAATGCCAAGCTCAACATGGGATTTGCTTGTGAAATTAAAATTTTTTATCTTTCCTACTTTTTTGATTAACTTATTGTCTTTTTCATCTTTTCCTATAGGAACATCTTGGTAAGCGATATTGGGCAACACTTCTATGATTGAGTTTAATTCTTTTTGTGTTTTTTTTTGATCTATTAATATTTTTTCTAACTCACTAGAAATATTTTTAGATTTTTCAAAATTTCCTTTATCTTTTGATTTAGATAAAGATTTTTTTTCATTTTCCAATAATTCTTTTTTAGCAATTAATTCTCTATTTGCTTTGTCTATCTTTTGAAAATTATTTAAGTCAAAATCTAAATTTCTATCTTTAAATTTTCTCTCATATACTTCAATATTTTTTCTTAAATCTTTAATATTATGCATCTTCTAGATCTTTTTCTTTAGTTTTTGTTTCAGTAAATCTAACAGTTACGATTGACAATTCATAAAGTAATAACAAAGGTATAGCTAGACCAATTTGTGTAACTGGGTCTGGGGGTGTTAATATAGCTGCAACAGTGAATATAATTACAATTACATATCTTCTGGTGTTCTTTAAATAATTTGAGTTAACTATACCTATTCTAGCAAGTAAATTAAGTAATATAGGAAGTTGAAAACTTATACCAAAGGCAAATATAAGTCTCATGATTAATGATAAATATTCATTTACCTTAGCTTCTAACTGAATAGGCAAATTAGAACTGGAACCTACTGTCTCGAATGACAAAAAAAACTTAATGGCTAGAGGCATAACTAAATAATAGACTAATAGTCCACCAAATAGAAAAAGAATTGGAGTAAAAATTAAATATGGAAGAATAGCTTTTTTTTCGTTTTTATATAAACCAGGAGCGATAAATTTATAAATTTGAATTAGTAAAATTGGACTACCTAGAAAAATTGCAGCAAAAAAAGCTACTTTTAAATATGTAATAAAAGTCTCATGTAGAGCAGTAAAAATAAGTCTTCTTTCATTTTGATCATCTTTTACTGCATTAGCATATGGCTCAACTAAAAAATTATAAATTTGTTCAGCAAAAGTATAAGAAATAACAAATATTATTATGATAAACAAAATCGATTTGATTAATCTAGATCTTAACTCAGTAAAATGACTTGTAAATGAATTAGGATTCGTCATTTTCTTTTTCTTTCTTCTTAGACTTTACTTCTTCATCTTTAGAAGTGTTTTTATTTAAATCAATATCGTCTGTTACAGATGAAACTTCTCTTTGGAGGCTGCTAAAAGTATTCTTTATCTTACCAATATACGAGCCTATTTTTTTTAAAGCTATCGGAAACTCTTTAGGGCCTAAAACTAAAATAGATATAATGACAATTGCTAATATCTCTAACCAACCAATTTGAGGCATCTAAGATTATTTGTTTTCGGAATTTGAATTATCTGAATTATCGTTACTATTGTCTTTAGAAGAGTTTTCATCAGACATACCTTTTTTAAAGCTTTTAATTCCCTTAGCTAGATCTCCCATAATGCTAGAGATTTTTCCTTTTCCAAAAAGTATAACAACCAAGATTGCAATAATTATAATACCTGTCCAACCAATATTTCCCATGATTTATATATATACAAATTTCAGAATTAAATAAATATCTTTATTCATCCTTTTCAGGAGCTTTCTTCATTACGTTATCTATGTCCTCATAAATATTCTGATTTTCATTCAAAGACTGTTCCTTAAAAAACTTTCCTGTACCAAAAATTGATTTATCTATTGTAGAAGAGTCAATCAAGCCAGCAGAGCTTAATTCATCGATAGTGGGCAAATCAGATAATTTTTGAATATTAAAGTGATTAAGAAAATTTTCAGTCGTCTCATACACTATGGGTTTACCAGGAATTTCTTTTCTGCCTGCTGGTCTTACCCAATCAAGTTCTAATAAAGTTTCCAATGTATTTGATGCGAAACTTACTCCACGTATTTCCTCTATTTCAGATCTGGTAACAGGTTGGTGATAAACAATTATAGCAAGTGTTTCTACAGTTGCTTTAGAAAGTTTTTTTTGAGTTGATCTTTGAAGAGACATTAACTTTGACAAATCTTCTGCTGTTCTAAAAGACCACTTATTTTTAATGCAAACTAAATTTATTCCTCTTTTTTTATAATTTTCTTTAATTTTTTCTAAAACTTTAGATAGATTAGAATTAGTTTTTATTCTATCTTCAATTGTTTCCATATCAAGGGGTTCAGAAGCAGAAAAAAGTATTGCTTCGACTTGACGCTCAATTTTTGAAATCCCTGAAGGAAAGGAAATTATATTATTTTTATCTTTATCTTTATTTTTCATCAATCAATATTCTTTTTAATCATTATTTTTTCAAATATTTTTTCTTGCAAAATTTTAATAGTACCCTCTTTTGTTAACTCTAGTGATGCTGCAAAGATTCCAGTATAACCTGTTTTTTTCTTCTCATTATCAAAATATTTTGGAATTAAATCATTGATATTAGTCCAATCATTAATTGAGTCTAATTTTCTTTTAATTTGTTTAATTCCTTCTTCTGTTGAAAAAACTGGCAATTTTGGAATATTAATTTTTTGAAACACTTTTTGCATTTGAATATTTGAATAAGTTTTTAATAATTCATACAAAGAGATATTGTATACAGGGGTGTTAATAGATCTTATTCCACCTTTCATGCCTCGGGTATAAATATGAACACCCAATCTTTTTTTTTGTAACATTTGATCAGAGAGAATTCTTATTAATTCAAGTTTCTTTAATTGTAGTTTTAATTTTTCAGCAACTTCAGATGCTTTAAAATCATCTTCCTCATCTTCCGGCAACAATAATTTTGATTTTAAATAAGTTAACCATGTAGCCATTAATAAAAATTCAGAAGCTGTTTCTAAATTAAGATTTTTGTTGTCTTTAATGAATTCTAAAAATTGATCTGCCAATTGTGAGACCGATATTTCAGTTAAATCAACTTTTTGCGTTTTTGCTAAATCAAGTAAAACTTCGAGAGGGCCGTTATAATTAGGAATATCAATTGAGATAGTATTATTATTGTTTGATTCCATAAGAGGATTTTATCTTAAAAATTTGTAAAATTCTGAAGTTTTTTTAGCAGTAAATTTGTCAATAAATGGAAGTTTTTTTAGTAACTTTAAATTATCTTTATAATTTCCAGAACAGTATAAAACTAGATTACAACCTGCGGAAAGTGATTTTTTAGCATTTGTTAACAAGTCATATTTTAGAGCTTTCATTGATATATCATCTGAAATTAAAATTCCTTTGAAACCAATTTTTTTTCTAATGATTTTTGTAATAATTTTTTTTGAAAAAGTTGTAACATTTTTTTTATCGATACTTTTGTATAAAATATGGGATGTCATAGCAAATTTTGAAGTATTAGATTTAAAAGGTAAAAAATCAATTTTATTTAAAGCCTGAAATTTCAATTTGACGTATGGGGTCTTTAAGTGACTGTCTATATCAGTGCATCCATGGCCTGGTATATGTTTAATAACTGTAGCTATTTTATTTGACTCATACTCTTTTACACATATTTGACCAAGTTTTTTTACTATATTCGGATTATCTGAAAAGCTTCTATTGCCAATAATCTTATTTTTTTTACTCCTTATGACATCAAGAACAGGAACGGTGTTAATATTTACACCTATAAAATTAAGGAAATTAGCAATAGTGCCTAGATAGCTTTTATAAAATGAAATACCAGATGTATTATTAATTTTGTATATATCGCCAAAAAACTTTTGTGAAAAATCGTTATTTATTAATTTACTTAACCTAGAAACAGTACCACCCTCTTCATCTATCATTATTGGAAATTTAGGATCTTTAGATGTTTTTTTAACAACTCTTATTAATTCTTTTAGTTGATCTAAAGATTTAATGTTTCTTTTAAAAAGAATTAAACCCCAAGGTTTTTGATTGAGAAATAAACTTTTTTCATTCTTTGATAATGTGAAACTTTTGATACTTATTATGATAGCCTTTTTTTTCATTTTATTTTAAATAAATTCCAAAAGTTTCTTGGTTCGTTATTTCTTAATTCTTTTGAAAATGAAGAATTGAATTCGATGATGTCATTAGTGTCATTTTCCAAAATAGGTAAGTTTGTAATTTTATTTTGAATAATATTCTCAATATTAATTCTATTTAAATTAACTTGCTTAATATTTTTATTAGAGGAATAAAATTTAAAAATATTAAAAAAAAATAAAATTATAATAATTATAATAATAAAATTAATTGTTTTATACATTACATTTTTTCAGGTAGTGAGACACCCAATATATCCATCCCCTTTTGTATTACAACGGCTGTAAGAACAATTATTGCTAAGGTTTCCTTATTTTTAATTTTGCCATCATTAATAAATTTTAAATCTTTATTTTCATTTCCTTTACTCCAATAAGAGTGAAATAGTGTAGCTAAATCAAACAAATAATAAGGTATTCTGTGTGGTTCGTATTTCATTGAAGCTGTTTCTATAATCTTTGGCCATTCAAATATTTTTCTCAAAATTTTTATTTCATTATCGTTTAGAGAGAATCCATTTACATCCAAAAAAATTTTATCATTTAAATCTTTTTTTATTGTTCTAAATATTGAACTTATTCTTGCAAAACAGTATTGTACATAAAAGACCGGGTTATCTTTGCTTTTTTCCTTTACCTTGTCAAAATCGAAATCGAGCTCTACATCGTTGCTTCTATTTAGCATCATAAACCTTATTGAGTCTTTATTTACTTCATTGAGTAAATCTTGAGCAGATATAAATTCACCAGTTCGTTTTGACATTTTAAATGGTTTACCATTTTTAAACAATTTTACTAATTGGCAAACTTTACAATCCAATTTAACTTTATTTTCTGATAAAGCTCCAACTGCAGCCTTAAGTCTTTTAATATAACCTGTATGATCTGCTCCAAGCACATTTATTAAATGTTCAAATTTTCTCTCAACCTTATCCATATGATAACCAAGGTCATTTGCAAAATAAGTCCAAGATCCATCGTTCTTTTTAATTGCTCTATCTGTGTCGTCACCAAATAAAGTAGATTTAAAAATTAATCTTTTGATCTTCTTCCATTCATTATTTATTTCACCCTTTGGAGGTTCTAAATATCCTTCTAATACATAATTATTTTTTTTTAAATAATTTACTGCTTTATCAACTAATTTTTTTTCTACTAATTTAGTTTCAGAAAAAAAATTATCATGAATAATACCCAATTTTTTTAAATCTGATTTGATCTGATTCATAGAATATTTTAAAGACTCGTCTTTTAAAAGATTGTAAGACTTTTCAAAATTATCAAATTTTAAATTTTTATTTGAAGCTATAATTTTTTTTCCAATTTCAATGATATAGTCACCTGGATAAAGGTCTTTTTCAAAATTAAATTTTTCTTTATACTGTAATTCTCTTATTCGAAAATAAACAGATTTAACAAAGTTTTTAATTTGAGCTCCATAATCATTTATGTAATATTCTTTTACAACCTTGTTACCATTGAACTTTAGTAAATTTGCTAAAACATCACCATAAATTGCCCCTCTACAGTGACCTACATGCATTGGTCCTGTTGGATTAGCGGAAACAAATTCGATATTGTAAGAGTTATTTGATTTTCTTTTTCCATACTCTTTCTTATTCTCTAGAATCTTATTTATGATATTGACTATAGACTTTTGTGAAAATTTTAAATTAATAAAACCTGGGCTAGCAACTTCAACTTTATCAAAGTCGTTTAATTGGCTAATAATCAATTTTCTAATTTCTTCAGCTAAAAATTTAGGATTAATACTATTTTTTTTTCCTAAGATTAGGGCAGCATTACATGATAGATCAAAATTAAAATGAGAAGGAGGAAGCTCTACAGTAACACCTTTAAAATTGTCAAACTCGCTAAGTTTAAGTAATTTCTTATTCTTTTTAATTAACTGTGTAATTATTTTTATATATTCTTCAAAAATGTTCATTTAGATTTATTATATAAATTTATTGCAAATCTATCTGTCATTCCAGCTATAAAATCACAAATAGCACGATCTAAGTCAGATTTTCTAACTTTACTTATATCCAAATATTTTTTTGGGTTTTTTTTAATCTTAATAAAAAGTTGTTTAACTATCAATTTACCATGATTTGTTTTTTTTAGTACGCTTTTATGAAAATACATTTTTTCTTTTAAAAATTTTTTAATACTTTTATCAAATAGCCTCATTTTATCTGAGAAACAAACTATTGGATACTTTGCATTGTAAACATCTTTAATATTTTTAATTTTATATCTTTTAATATTTTTTTTTGTATTAATGATAATATCTTGAACCATTTCGTCGATTATTTCTCTTATAATTTGTCTTAATATCAAGTCCTGAGTATATCTTTTAATATTTTTGTTATGCTTGTTTATAACTTTCTTTAAAATTGGAATATTTTTGAGATCTTTTAAATTAAATAATCTTGCTTTTAATCCATCTTCAAGATCGTGACTGTTGTAAGCGATATCATCTGAAATCGAAGCGATCTGAGCTTCTAAAGAAGGACTTTTTTTAAAATTTATTTTTCTTTTAAAAAAGTTTTTTCCAAGAATATTATTCAAATTTCTAATATCGTAAATTGGGCCGTTATGTTTAATTAAACCATCAATTGTTTCTATAGACAAATTCAATCCTTTAAAGTTGTAATATTTATTTTCTAAAAGTGTTACTATTCTAATAGTTTGAATATTATGATCAAAACCTCCATTTTTTTTCATACATTCATTTAAAGCTTCTTCACCTGCATGACCAAATGGCGTGTGCCCTAAGTCATGGGCTAAACTTAAAGTCTCACATAAATCCTCGTTTAGTCTAAATATTTTTGCAAGTGTTCTTGCTATTTGTGAAACTTCTAACGAATGGGTAATTCTCGTTCTAAAATGATCATCTGTAGTATTAACAAAAACTTGGGTTTTGTGTTTTAATCTTCTAAATGCTGTAGAATGAATTATTCTATCCCTGTCTCTTTGATAAGGGGATCTTAATATATTCTTTTTTTCGAGATTAAATCTACCTATTGAATTAATAGAAACAGATAAGTCAGAAACTGTATTTTTTTGCATAATAGTATAATAAAATATATACTATATAATATCTCATTATGACAAAAAAATTAGAGTTTACAATTCAGGCAAAAAAGCAAATTGAAAAAATCATCAAAAACGATAAAGCTAAAAAATATTTTAGAATATCTGTAAAAGGTGGTGGTTGCTCAGGATTTAAATACAATTTTAGTTTTGAAAATAACTTGGACAAAGATGATGTTTTGTTTGAAAAAGTAATTATCGATAAAGCATCACTCGAAATTATAGCAGGTTCAGTTGTAGATTTTAAAAAGGAAATGATTGGTGAGTCTTTTGTAATTAACAATCCTAAAGCCTCTGCTTCTTGTGGCTGCGGATTATCATTTTCTGTTTAATGAAAATAGTCTCTTGGAACGTAAACTCAGTGAGAGCTAGGATTAATAATATTATTGAATACATCAAAGAAAATAATCCCGATATTCTACTTTTACAAGAAATCAAAACGCAAGATACAGATTTTCCAAGTGAAGATTTTAAGAAAATGGGATACATCTCATATGTTTTTGGTCAAAAAAGTTATAATGGTGTAGCGATAATCTCCAAAATTGAGGTTAGTAATATCAACAAAAAATTTATAAAAGACGATCTTAAACAATCAAGAATTATTACAGGTCAAATAATATTAAAACATAAAAAAATTCAAATAATTAACGTCTATGTACCAAATGGAAATCCTATTGAAACAGGGAAGTATACTTACAAGAAGAATTGGCTTAAAAAATTTGTAAATGAAATTAAGAAAAGAATATTCGATAATACAAATTTAATAATAGCCGGTGACTTTAATATTATTCCAGAAGAGATAGATGTTTATGATTTTAAAAGATATGAAAATGACGCTTTAGGTAAATTAGAAATCAGAAAAAAATTTCGTGAGTTACTAAATTTAGGTTTTAAAGATTGTTATCGACTTATAAATAAGAAAAAAGAGGAATACACGTTTTGGGATTATTTTGCAGGATCATGGCAAAAAAATTATGGGATGAGAATTGATCATTTTTTATTATCAAATAATTTGATTGAAAATATTTCTTCAATAAATATTAATAAAAAACCTAGATCTAAAATAAAACCATCAGATCATACTCCAATCGAACTTGAAATTAATTAACTCTACCGTAAATATCTTTATAACGAACTATATCTGTCTCTTTTAGAATAATACCTAATTGAGCCTCCATAATCTTAACAGGTTTTTTATTTGGATTTTGAATTCTATGGATTGCGCCTTTAGGTATAAAAATTGTATTTTTAGGTTTTAATTTAAAATATCTTTTATTCAGAGTAATTTTTGGAACACCTTGAGTTACAACCCAATGTTCTGACCTATGATAGTGTTTTTGTAAACTTAAGACTCCCTTTGGGCTAACGTAAAGTTCTTTAATCAAAAAATTTTTTCCATTATACAAATTTGTGTAACTTCCCCACGGTCTATAGAAAGTATTTTTCTTACTGAAATATTTGGACTTCCTTCTGCTATACATTAAAAGAATTTCTTTCCAACTTCCTAGGTCAGACCAAGGTATATTAAGTTTTATTGCATTTATATCCTTGATTTTTTCTAATATTGCATGGTCAAATGATTTGGAAGAGTTTTTAGAAAATGTTTTTTTATTTAAATAGTAAATGTTTTTTTTTAGTGTTCCTCTATTAAATGCTAAACAGCAATTTTGATAAATATTTTTTTGATATTTTCTAAAGTTATTAATTATGGAGTCTTTTCTTAAAAAAAACATTCCTGAATTCCAAAATCCTCCATTTTTAATTATTTTTTTTGCATTAGGTTGACTTGGTTTTTCAATAAACTTAATAACTTTGTTTAATTTTTTACTTTTTTTGGTTAAAAAATATCCAAATTGGTCTGATGGAGTGTTGGGTTTGATGCCAAATATAAATATATTCTTATCGGTTAAATACTTTTTAGTATTTAATAATTCTTTATTAAATTTTTCTACTTTTTCTATTAAATGATCTGCGGATAAAAATAATAAAGGCTGTTTAAATGGGATTTCCTTTATCAATGCACTGGATAGTATAGCTGGTCCTGTATTTTTTTTAACTGGTTCTAATATAATCTTATATCTTTTAATTTCATGTTTTTTTAAATGTCTTTTAACTTCCTTAAGATACTTGGAGTTTGTGCTAATAATAGGTGTGTCAAAAGAAGTATTTTTAACTCTATTTAAAGTATTTCCAAGCAGGGTCCATCCTCCAAAATCTATAAATTGCTTAGCTTGATTTCTTTTTAAATTTGGCCACAATCTAGTGCCAGACCCACCACATAAAATAACTGGTCTAATCTTCATTAAATTTTAGAGTACTCTTTAACTTCTTTTTTCTTACCTGGATGAGTTGGAGCACCAAGATAAGCCGGTCCAACAGTTTGAGCATATTTCCACAATGTTCCTGAACCAAACGAAGATTTTTTTGCTTTCCATTTCTTTTTTCTAGAAATTAGTTGAGCTTTCGTTAATCTAACATTTATAGTACCTTTTTTGGCATCTATATCAATTTTGTCTCCATTTTTTAGTAATGCTATTGGTCCTCCTAATGCAGCTTCTGGACCTACATGTCCGACACAAAAACCTCTTGTTGCGCCAGAAAATCTTCCATCTGTAATTAAAGCAACTTTTTCTCCTTTGCCTTGACCATAAATAGCGCCAGTAGTTGATAGCATTTCTCGCATACCTGGACCTCCTCTAGGTCCCTCGTACCTAATTATAATTACATCTCCGTCATTATATTTTTTTGTTTGAACTGCTTTCATTGCATCTTCCTCTGTATCAAAGCATCTGGCTTTTCCTGAAAATTGCAATTTTTTTAATCCAGCTACTTTTACAATAGCTCCTTCTGGGGCTAAATTACCTTTTAATCCAACAACACCACCATCAGGTGATAGAGGATTGTTGTATTCTCTCAAAACTTTTTGATTAGAGTTAAATCTCACATTTTTTAAATTTTCTTTCATTGTTTTTCCAGTGACTGTTATACAGTCTCCATGAATGAAACCACCATCTAATAATGTTTTTAGTAACATTGGAACTCCACCAGCTTCCCACATATCTTTAGCAACATACTTTCCTCCAGGTTTCAAATCAGCTAAATAAGGAGTTTTTTTAAATATTTTCGCAACATCCATTAAATCAAATTTAACACCGATTTCATTTGCTAAAGCAGGTAAGTGAAGAGCAGCGTTAGTAGATCCGCCGGTTGCTGCAACTATTGTAGCGGCATTTTCTAAAGATTTTTTTGTTACTATATCTCTCGGTTTAATATTTTTTTCCAGTAGATTCATTACTGTTCGACCGCTTTCATAAGCATATTTATCTCTCTCTTCATAAGGAGCTGGGGTACCCGCAGAGTAAGGTAAGGCTAATCCTATTGCTTCAGATACACATGCCATAGTATTGGCTGTAAATTGTCCACCACAAGCTCCGGCACTAGGGCATGCAACTAATTCTAATTCTCTTAGTTCTTTAGATGACATCAAACCTGAAGAATGTTTACCCACAGCTTCAAATACATCCACAACTGTTACGTCTTTGCCTTTAAATTTACCTGGTAAAATTGAACCACCATAGATAAAAACACTCGGAACATTTAACCTCAACATTGACATCATTAAACCTGGCAACGATTTATCACATCCTGCAATACCTACTAGTGCATCATAACAGTGTCCTCTTACAGTCAGCTCCGCAGAGTCAGCTATGATCTCTCTAGAAATCAAAGACGACTTCATTCCTTCGTGGCCCATTGCTATTCCATCAGTTACAGTTATTGTGCAAAATTCTCTTGGAGTTCCGCCAGTTTCCTTTACACCTTTTTTTACAGATTGGGCCTGTCTCATTAAAGAAGTATTACAAGGAGCAGCTTCATTCCAAGTTGACACAACACCTACAAATGGTTTAGCTACATCCTTTTCAGTTTCTCCCATTGCATAATAAAAAGACCTATGAGGAGCTCTATCCGGCCCTAAAGAAGTATGACGACTAGGTAATTTATTTTTATTTATTTTAGGCATATTTAATTAATACTCGATACAATACTTCTTAATTTTGCATCTTCAATAGTTAATTCTTTAACTAATTTCTTATCTCCTTGAACAATGTTTTTAGGAGCATTCTTTATATAAGCCTCATTTTTAAGCTTTTTATTTAGATTATCAATTTGTTTTTTTAAATTCTCTATTTTCAACGTAATTTTTTCCTTTTGAGAAGTTATATCTACATCTTCATTAAATGTTAGAGAAATTTTTTCTTTTAAAACCAATATATCAATAGAATTTGCGTTACTTAATTTAGCCTTTATAATTCGATTCACTCTACCAACTTGCTTTATCAAATTAAAATTATCTTTTATTAATTCCTTAAGTTTTCCAGATTTTTCATTAAAAGATAAATCACAAAATAATTTTGGAGTAATTTTTAACTCAGCTTTTGTTGACCTTATATTTGATATTAATTCAATTAGAATGTTAATTCTTTCTTGGTTTTTATCAAATTTTTTCAATTTTTTATAATTTGGCCAAGGCGAAGAAATCAGGTCTTCGTTATAAGCTAAATTGTATTTATTATTACGCCAAACTGACTCTGTAAAAAAAGGTATAAAAGGATGGAGCATTCTTAAAATATTAGCCATCATAAAGGATGAAAATACCCTGGCCTCTTTAATATCTGCCTTATTTTTTGAATTTAAGATTGATTTTAAAAATTCTAAATACCAATCACAGTAATAATGCCATACAAATTGATAAGCTTGTTTTGCAGCTTCATCAAATCTAAATATTTCGATGTTTTTTGATACTAAATCTTGTACTTTAATATATTCATTGAAAACCCACTGGTTAATAGGAAGTTTAATTTTGTTTGTATCTATTATTTTATTTAATTTACAATCATTTAATTTCAAAAAGTTATTCGCACTCCAGATTTTAGTAATAAAATTTCTGTTTCCTGTAACTCTGTCTCTTGATAATTTTACATCTCTACCAGGTGAAGCCATAGAAATTAAAGTGAACCTTAAGCTATCGGCTCCATATTCATTAATAAGTTCTAATGGGTCAATTACATTACCTTTTGATTTGGACATTTTTTGACCTTTTTCATCTCTAACTAAAGCATGAACATAAACTTTTTTAAAAGGAGTTGACTTGTTAAAGTAATTTCCCATCATAAGCATTCTAGCTACCCAGAAAAAAATTATATCAAATCCTGTGACCAAAACTGAGGTTGGATAAAATTTTGAGAGTTCTTTTGTTTTCTCTGGCCATCCTAAAGTTGCAAATGGCCATAATGCAGATGAAAACCATGTATCTAATACGTCTGTTTCTTGCTTCAATTTAAAATTTTTATTCTTATTCTTTTTCTTTGCAAGAACTAGGGCTTTCTTTTCATTTTCAGCTACATAAATATTATTTTTTTCATCATACCAAGCGGGTATTCTATGTCCCCACCAAATTTGTCGAGATATACACCACGGTTCAATATTTTTCATCCATTGGTAAAATATTTTTGTCCAGTTACTAGGAAAGAAAGAAGTCTTACCAGCATTAACAACATTAATTGGTTTTTTTGATAATTTCTTTGCGTTAACAAACCACTGCTCAGTTAAAAATGGTTCAATGATTGTATTAGATCTATCTCCGTAAGGAACTTTATTTTTTATATTTTCAATTTTTACAAGACTGCCTTTTTCTTTAAGTTGTTTTACTAAAAGTTTTCTAGCTTCTAACCTATCTAAACCGATATAATCTTTAATTCCATTTTTATTTATTTTTCCATCTTTTTCAAAAATATTGATTATTTCTAATTTATTTCTTTTACCAACATCATAATCATTGAAGTCATGAGCTGGTGTTATTTTTACTGCTCCAGAACCTTGTTCGGGATCAGCGTAATTGTCTGCTATAATTTTTATCGTTCTATCAACTATTGGAATTTTGACTTTAAATCCAATAAGATCTTTATATCTTTCGTCTTTCGGGTTAACGGCAATAGCTGTATCTCCCATCATGGTTTCAGGTCTAGTAGTCGCAATAGTTATCTTTTTTTCTGAATTTTCAATTTTATATTCAATGTAGTATAATTGTGATTGAACATCCTTTTGAATAACTTCTAAATCTGAAATAGCAGTTTGAAGGTGCGTATCCCAATTAACTAGTTTTTTATCTTTATAAATTAATTTATCATTATAAAGATCAACAAAAACTCTCATTACAATTTTAGAAAGTTCTTGATCCATAGTAAATCTCGTTCTTGACCAATCGCAAGAACATCCAAGTTTTTTAAGTTGATTTAAAATTATATCACCAGACTCCTTTTTCCATTGCCAAACTTTTTCTATAAATTTATCTCTGCCTAATTCATTCTTTTTTATTCCATCTTTTTGTAAATTTTTTTCTACAATTGCTTGAGTAGCTATACCAGCGTGATCAGTTCCTGGCTGCCACAATGTTTCTATGCCTTTCATTCTGTTAAATCTAATTAATACATCTTGCAGACTATTATTAAGAGCATGCCCCATATGAAGTCTGCCTGTTATATTAGGAGGTGGTATAACAATTGAAAAAGTATTTTTGGATTTACCTTTTTTTGGTTTAAAACACCCTTTTCTAATCCAATAATCTGAAATCCTTTTTTCCTCTAATAAATGATTATATTTTTTAAATTCCATTTTTTTGAATATTTATTAATATAGTTTATATCAAATGAC
>MDSV01041811.1_pt1 | contig 21024 bp, 22 predicted proteins | sample 810851 | NCBI WGS metagenome assembly MDSV01 (sample SAMN05326640, study PRJNA326480) | marine metagenome | isolation source: seawater | place: Atlantic Ocean: North East | collected 2012 | reverse complement strand
TTTGACTTGTCGCGCAGCTCGTTCAGTAAGCACAATGGTTCGAGCGGTTTCTGGATCAAAATCATCTGCATTTTGTAACCCGTTATCCATGAGACTTTGATCGGCGGAGGAACTCTCCGAAGCCTCCTCTTCATCCAAGTCAATTAATGACGCAATTACGTCATCCAATGAGTCCTGTAATGATTCATCCGCAATGGGCCTGACTTCGCTAGAGCGCCCAGGTTCATTGGCTTTGTTATTCTCTTGGTTCATAATAATGAAACTTACGTAGATTTTACGGAAAATGTGTAGTGTGCTTTGCCGTCTTTTTCGAAGAGGTCTAATACCCCCGCGCTTACCAAATTCACCAAAATTTTAGTCGCTCTATAGCTGTTTATATAGGCAACATTGGAAAAATCTGACACAGTAATGACGCTATATTCCTTTAAATAGCGAAACAATATCTGCTCTTTCTCTCCATATTCAAATGTTACTCCATCAGGCTCTCCGCCCTGCTTGAGAACTTGGATATATTCATCGCTTGCCTCCACACTGGCATCCTCTACCCGAACAAATACTTTTCGTAGTTTATTGGACTTTCCTGCCTTCACCTGTACCGGCTTTTCAGGCGATTCAGGCACGCCTACAATAAGGATGTCCCGCTGTCCCATTTGAAATAATTCAAGGGTAATATCTACTGGGGGAATACATTCTTCTTCGGCTGCTTTTTTTAGCCAAAACTCTTCTTCTAAGTACGTCTCTAATCCTATAAGTTCTCCCTTATCACTTACTCCAACCAATATGATTCCGCCTTCTGTATTAGCAAAAGCAGCAATTTCACGCGCCAATTTTTCGGGTGATGCGACTTTCTGCTTAAATTCCAAAAAAGACGACTCCCCTCGCTCAACCAGATTGGTTAAGTCGACTTTTGACATAGAACTAAGCGTGGTTGTACCCGAATACTTTAGGTACTGTTCGTATTCCTTCATGAATAAATGTCTTGTAATCCTTCTTGCTTAGGATCTCGATTCATCAACTGAGTCATTGCGTCAATAGGATTCACCCCTTCGAAAAGAACCTGATATACCGCCGAGGTAATGGGCATTTCAACGGAGTTTTTTTGTGCCCAAAGATATACTGCTTGTGTGGTTTTAACGCCTTCGGCTACCATTTCCATTCCATCTATAATCTCTTCAAGGCTCTTCCCTTCTCCGATGAGTTGCCCTAAACGGCGGTTACGACTATGAGGAGAGGTACAGGTCACAATTAAATCCCCCATACCTGTAAGCCCAGAAAAAGTATCGGTATGCGCCCCAAAACAAGCACCCATACGCTTCATTTCGTGCAATCCTCGTGTAATGAGTGCCGCTTTGGTGTTATCCCCCCAGCCCGCACCATCAATAACACCGGCGGCAATAGCCATAATATTTTTAACTGAGCCCCCTACTTCCACTCCCGCCACATCATTATTCACGTAAATACGGAACATCGGCGTCATACACGTATCCTGAATATAGGTAGCCGTTCGATTAGAATAGGATGTTGCTACAACGGTTGTTGGTTTTTGATGAGCCACTTCTTCGGCATGGCTCGGCCCGGATAAGACTCCAATCCGATCAGAGCTAATCACGCTATCAAGTACATGGACCAGTACCTGTGACATTGTTTTAAAGCTATCCTTTTCAATGCCTTTTGATACTGTTATAACGACTTCATTGCCGCTGAGCAAGGGCTTTATGCGACTAGCCATGTCACCTAAGGTATGGGAGGGTGTGGCGAAGACCAATAAGTCTTTTTCTTGTACAAGCTCCGAAAGCTCCTCTACCGCATAAACCGAATCGGGTAATACTAGATCCGACAAATAACTTGGATTTACGTGGTGGGCGTTTATATGCGCAACAATTTCTGGCTCTCTTGCCCAAACATGAACTTGGTTCCCCGCCTCATAGAATACATTTGCTAAAGCAGTTCCAAAACTGCCTGCACCAATAATCCCAATACGTTGTTTACTCATAATTAGCTTTTAATTCACCTTCGCTGTGCTCGCTTCAGTCTTCGCAAGGGTCGCTGCCTTAGCACCAACTTTACTTTCTGTGCCCGCCATTAAACGGCCAATATTAGCTTTGTGTTTATAAATGATTCCAAATGCTATAATGGCCGCAAATAAAATAATACTTCCATCCACATACCACTCCAAAACAAAACGCATAATTAATAAAGTAATGGGATAAATCCCTGTAGCAATGATAGAGGCTAATGAAACATACCGAGTGGACCACACAATAAGTCCAAACAAAGTAAACGAAATCCCGATGGATATAGGTTCAATCCCAAAAAGCATTCCACAGGCCGTTGCTGCGCCCTTTCCTCCTTTAAATCCAGCAAAAACCGGAAACATATGACCACCCACAGCTGCCATCCCACAAGATATAGCGAGAAATGCTTCAACATCCCAATTCGGGGGGGCCAAAGGTCCACTAAACCAAAGAAAGGCTAAGCCACTAATCCAATATGAGCTGACAAAGCCTTTCATGAAATCCAACACAAACACCATCACCCCAAAAGGCACTCCTAACACTCGAAATGTATTGGTTGTACCTGCATTTCCGCTTCCGTGTTCTCGTACATCGATTCCTTTAAAACCCTTACCCACCCAAATTGCAGAGGGTATAGAGCCTAACAAATAACTTATAAAAAGTACCGTTACGGTTGCGGCCATTTTAATTCCGACTAATTAATAAACACAGAAGCCTGTAACATTACACGTGACGCTCGGCATGATACGAAGAACGGACCAAAGGACCACTCTCTACATGTCCAATACCTAAGTGCTCACCGATTTCTTTGTATTCGGCAAACTGATCCGGATGAATCCAATCTTTCACGGGATGATGCATTTTAGTCGGCTGCATATACTGCCCAATGGTAAGTACGTCTAATTGATGATTCGCGCAATCCTGCATGAGCTCAATCACTTGCTCTCTGGTTTCACCCAGACCCACCATAATACCTGTTTTAGAACGAATACCTGCTTCTTTTGTGCGCAACAATAAATCCAAAGACCGTTGATATTTGGCTTGTGGCCGCACTCTTCGGTACAGCGCAGGAACGGTTTCTAAATTATGACTCAACACATCGGGAGGAGTATCCAGCACAATTTGCAAGGTTTCCCAGTCACCCTTAAAATCGGGAATAAGAGACTCAATGGTCACACCAGGAATTACGCGTCGTAATTCAGTATGGGTAACGGCAAAAATAGGGGCTCCTCCATCCTTTCGATCATCACGGTTTATGGAAGTTAAAACAACATGTTTTAAGCCCATTTTACGAGCAGCATCGGCTACTCGAAGCGGCTCTTCCCAATCCAATTCAGCCGGCGGTCTCCCAGTTTTGATCGCACAAAATGCGCACGAGCGGGTACACACATCACCCAGAAGCATAAAAGTAGCCGTTCCAGCTCCCCAGCACTCGCCCATGTTAGGACAACGAGCCTCAGAGCAAACCGTATTCAACTTATGCTCATTAATCGTGTCGAGTACTTCTTTAAATTTTTCTCCGGAAGGAAGCTTTACGCGTAACCAGTCTGGTCTTCTTTGAGTAGTTGCTCGGTCTACTACATTCAATTCTTTAATCATAATCTTGCTCCTTGCTGAACTGTCCTGTTACGGACGGCAATTAAACCTACTTACGGCCCGTCATATGGCATATACCATATTAAAAATACGAAATTTTATTGTCTAGTTCTTTGGTGGTACCTGCCCAGTAGGCTCGCACCTGAAACACTTCTTCAAAGCATTGAACTATTTGTTTTTTAACCGAATCCATGGAGACTTCCGTTCCTAACTCCACCTGCATGCTGGTTACCTGTTTGTCTTGGATGCCACAGGGGACGATATGGGAAAAGTAATCCAAATTAGTAGCTACATTTAAAGCGAAGCCATGCATGGTTACCCACCTGGAGGACCGAATACCCATAGCTGCAATTTTACGGTCCTCTAGCCAAACTCCGGTTTGCCCCTCTACCCTACCCGCTTTAAGTCCGTAATGCGCTAAGGCTCTAATAAGGACTTCCTCTAAATAGCGAAGATACTTATGTATGTCGGTAAAATGTCGATCCAAATCTAATACTGGGTAGCCCACAATCTGCCCAGGGCCATGGTAGGTAATATCCCCTCCACGATCTACTGGAACAAATTCCGCTTCCAGATCATAAAGCTCCGTTACTGAACGCAACAAATGCTCAGCATTCCCACTTTTACCCAAGGTATACACATTGGGATGTTCGACAAAAAGCAGCATATCCGCCAAATCGTCGTCGGTATATTGGGTATGTTCAGGGTTTCTCTTTTGCTGAATAAGCGCTACTTGAAGTTGCTTCTGAATATCCCAAACACTACGATAAGCAACTCGTCCTAGGTCATAAACCTCTAATATAGAACGAGCGTCCGCAGCTTCACCCTTCATGACATTGCCTTTATGTTACCGGCTTAATGTTTCACTGGGGTGCCCAAATGAACCCCTTCATTATACGCCTCAGCTACCGCTTCCATTACCGCCTCAGAAAGAGTTGGGTGTGGATGCACAGCGCTGATAATCTCATGGCCGGTGGTTTCTAGGTCTCTAGCAACTACTGCCTCGGCAATCATTTCTGTAACACCAAAACCAATCATATGACAACCTAACCACTCGCCGTACTTAGCGTCAAAGATTACTTTTACAAAACCTTCTTCATGCCCAAGCGCCGTTGCTTTACCACTGGCAGACAATGGGAACTTACCTACTTTTACCTCGTATCCTGCTTCCTTAGCAGCGGCTTCAGTCATCCCAACAGAAGCAACTTGTGGCTCACAGTAAGTACAACCAGGAATATTTTCGTAATTAATCGCTTTTGGATTTTTACCCGCCAATTGCTCAACAAGTACAATGGCTTCATGAGAAGCTTTATGAGCCAACCAAGGAGCCCCAATAATATCACCCACTGCATAAATACCCTCCACTCCAGTAGAATAGGTAGAACGATCAACAACTATGGCTCCTCGTTCTATTTTAACGCCAATTTCTTCTAAACCCAATCCTTCCACATTACCAGTTACACCAACAGCTGAAAGCACCACATCCGCTTCTACTATCTGCTCGCCTTTTTTAGTATTAATAGTTACCTCAACGCCTTTTCCTTTTTTGGTCACTGATTCAACCGTACTCTCGGTGAGGATATTAATGCCTTTCTTCTTGTAGATTTTACCCAATTCTCGTCCAACATCAGCATCTTCGACAGGAACTAAGTTCTTTTGTAATTCTACTAGTGTCACCTCTGTGCCAATAGTATGGTAGAAATAAGCAAACTCTACCCCAATGGCACCAGCCCCAACAATAACCATTTTCTTCGGCTGCTTTTCCATTGTCATTGCGGCTTCTGAATCGACGATCATTTTTCCATCAATGGAAAGATTAGGTAGCACACGTGGCCTAGCTCCCGTAGCAATGATAAAATGCTTTGCTTTAATTCGTTCGCTTTCTTTCCCCAATTCGTCCTGAACTTGTAATTCATTTTTAGAAGCAAAAACCCCTGTACCCATAAATACCTGGATTTTGTTGGCCTTCATCAAGAACTGAACCCCTTTACTCATTTTATTGGCCACAGCGCGGCTACGTTTAACCATTCCACCGAAATCTGCTTTAGATCCGCTCACCTCAATCCCATAATCCGAAGCGTGCTGAATGGACTCGAGTACCTCAGCAGAGCGCAATAGAGCTTTGGTTGGTATACATCCAATATTTAAACAAACCCCACCGAGATGTCGTTTTTCTATAATTGCGGTAGAAAAGCCAAGTTGTGAAGCTCTAATTGCAGCTACATAACCACCAGGGCCTGAGCCGATTACACATACATCAAATTCTTTAGCCATAATATTCTTTCTTCGATTGGGTTTGTATTTACCTCATATGATTGGGTTTGGGCTATCGGAACCGCCTAACGTAGATACCTATATGACCCGATTACCCCCAAAATGACAAGGATTATTGAGAAACATTATTAAGTTTTAAATATAAGGCATTTCTAGTTGATAGTCATATGGGATTCCCACGAAAATCTTGAACCTTACTGCTTGATGTATTTAGTAAATCTTTGCTATACTGAGATACAATATATGAATGTAAAAAAATAGGCCTATGAACCCCCATCCCTTTTTGTCTGAGATTTTATCACAGAAAAGACCATTTAGTTTTGCTAAACTAGCACGTTTAGAGCCTCGCGATTGTACATTTGTTTGGGAAATACACCGCATGATTCGACAAAGTCTTCGGTATGGACTCACTATCGCATTTTGTATTGCTTTCTTGGGAGGAAAGCCCACGCAGGCACAATCCATAGAATCTTCTACATCGTCCTTTAAAATCAATGATCGTATGCCAGAAGACATTCAGCACCGTATTGCGTTAATAGTTAGCCAATACAACGACATGGGATGGGACTTAAGTGAGTATCTTGCCGATGATAGATTTCAGTACATCGAGGGAATTACCGAAAAATTTACCCGTTCCGCCGAGCGTCGAATCGAAAGCTTTGATGATTATAAAGAAATACTAGCCTACGAAATAAAGAAAAAGAAATTAGCCGAATTCTATACCAGATACTCAGCTGAGCTACTTGCTGCGGAAAAAGAATTTGGTATCCCAAAAGAAATTATCATGGGTATTTTAGGGGTGGAATCTGAATTTGGCCGCTACAAAGGTAATTACAATCCACTTAATGCCTACATCTCCATGATGGCAGAAGATTATAGGTACAGTTTTGCCGAAGCACAACTTATCGAATTACTACGTTTTTGTAAGCGAACCGGCCTGGATGTCATGAGCTTACAATCCAGTTATGCAGGGGCTATGTCCTATGCCCAATTTATCCCGTATTCGTTAAACAGATGGTGGAAAAACAGTGAAGAACAAGGACTGTATCATATGCCTGACAACATTCGCTCAGTGGCAAATTATTTAGCTCACTTTACCGAGATAGAAGGGAATGTCAAAGATGCAATTTTACGCTACAATACGAGTTCACTGTATCAACAGGCGGTACTCTCTTTAGCTGAAGATGCTAAGCAGGTAATTCATTAGTCATATACCACCACCGAAGCTCACCAAACCAATGGGTTGTTCGCCCTTAGAAGCCAAAAAACCAAGGTAGTTAGGTGCTTTCTTAGCTCTTAAATGACGTCTTTTTTTATACCCTCTTCAAGGGGTTCATTTTGACCCATTTATCTTTAGAAAACAGGTCTAATAGGTTAATAATTGCTTGCATATGTTTTTTTAGACCTAGATTGGCAAGCTCTATAGTAAGCATGCTCATTACTGGATCTTTAATTGAAGACATGTGTCTTTGTTTTTTTTGGGTTAACCTTGCTTAAACTTAAATAAGTGCTGGGCTCCGACTTTTTCCTCGGCCTGTTGAAGGGCGTACATAGAGTCAAAAAGAACAATTGGATTTTCTTCCATGTCCTTTGTTACATGGGTTGAGTAGGCCGATTCCAACTTCGAAATTATATCGGCTCTATCGTTAGGTAACCATCTAGCGCAGTGATAAGCAACGGGGGTTTTAACCAGATCTACATTGTACTCTTCTCTCATTCTATGTTCTACTACTTCGAACTGCAAAACCCCAACGGTACCTAATAGAAGTTCATTTCCCACTCCATTAGGTACTTCAAACACATGGACTACTCCTTCTTCAGAAAGCTGCTGTATGCCTTCCCTTAATTGTTTCCGTTTGAAAGGATCTTTTGTAGCAACTTTTTGAAAATGCTCCGGAGTAAAAAGGGGAATAATATCAAATTGCACAGGATTTTTAGCATAGACTGTTGTTCCAATACGAAAATCTCCAGGATTAAAAATGGATACAATATCACCAGGGTAAGCTTCTTCTAATAACTGCCGGTCATCCCCCATAAGGGTATGCGGAGTAGCCAATTTTAATTTCTTTCCTGTATGTGCGACCACTACATCCTGCCCTCTCACAAATTTTCCTGATGCGATGCGAATAAAGGCCGCACAATCCCTATGGCCTGGATTCATATTGGCCTGCATCTTAAAAATAAAACCAGAAAATTCGTCTTCTAATCCTCGTTTCTCTCCCTTGGAGTACTCATAGCCTTGAGGTGGTGGGGCCAAGCGATGAAAATAATGTAAGAATACATCCAACCCAAAATTATTTAATGCACTCCCAAAAAAAACAGGGGTTACTTTACCTGCATTATAAAGATCCTGATCCATGCCTTCATACATGTCGTCAATAAGCATTAGCTCTTCTAAAAATGCATCTTTCTCTAGATCTGATAAATTACTTCTATCTAATGCCTCTTTTGGGCTTACTAATTCCGTTATTGCCTTCTTGGCTCCATGATCGGCTTTTTCGTACACATGTACTTTTTTCGCCTGAACATCATAAATACCTTGAAATTTTTGCCCATATCCCATAGGCCAACTTGCGGGAACAACCTCAATTCCAAGCTTATTCTCTATATTACTGAGTACTTCCAATGGTTCCATCCCGGGACGATCACACTTGTTTACAAAGGTGATCACCGGAACTTCACGCAACTTACACACTTCAAACAGCTTTTCAGTTTGTTCCTCAACTCCTTTAGCCACATCGATGACCATTAGTCCAGAGTCGGCGGCCACCAACGTGCGAAGTGTATCCTCAGAGAAGTCTTTGTGACCTGGAGTATCCAACAAATTATACTTAATACCATCTTTTTCGAAACGCATAACCGAAGATGTTACCGAAATACCTCGCTCCTTCTCAATGGCCATCCAATCTGAAGCGGCATGATGGGAGGCCTTACGAGCACGCACAGAACCCGCTGCATGAATAGCTCCACCATACAACAAAAGCTTTTCGGTGAGAGTCGTCTTACCTGCATCTGGGTGTGATATAATTGCAAATGTACGCCGCTTTAAGGCCTCGGTAAAAATACTTGTATCGGCGGTAGCCGCTGTGCTCATGAAGCTTTGATTAAATTAATAGGGTAAAATACGACCTTTTTCTACCTAATTCAGCAACATATGCTTAATTTTACTCACCTAGCTATATAACCACTAAACCGCTTCCCCTTCCACTAATCCCAGAAGACTTTTTAACTCCTGTACCCGGTCATGCTCCTCGTTTCGCTCATAACTATTCATTAAATTTCTAATACAACGAGCTAAAATGTCTATATCGGAAGCCATTTTGAAATATTCCGGCTTTGGTGTGACATTGTTCTTTTTTAAAAAGAAATAGCACTGATCGTAGCTTACCTCAGCCCCCTGATCATAAGGGTCGATAAGTTGTTCTTCTTTTTCACCCACAAAGGCCAACATGAAGTGAATAGGCATGTTCACACCAAAAATAGGTAATTGAAGACGTCGCGCAATAAACATTGCCACTAAACTCAGAGATATTGGTAGCCCCTTTCTTCGCTCAATTACCTGATCAATAAACCCGTTGGCTGGATTATGATAATCCTTATTGTCACCCCTGAAATTCAAATCCTCGAAGATAAATTTCATGAGGATGCGCATTCTTTCCCTCTCACTTCGTTTGTACCGCAAGCTAGGACGAATCATATCTGCGAAATGATCCAGAGTTTTTACATACTCAGATTCTCGTAAGGTTGGGTGGCCAAACCGTGCAAGCGTGATAACAGACCGTTCCAGTTGCGCGCGGTTACCTACACCTTCTAGCAGAAGCTCTGCAAAATCTCCCTTAAGCGTAGAAAAAGTAAGTTTATGAAGTACGTTTTTCGCTCGCTTTTTTTCTTCTTTATCCTTGGTGTGGACACGTATCTGGTCTAGCAAGGGTACGGCACGATCCCCTAACTCCATAAACCGAAGCTGGACTTGCTCCTGAACAAAAGGATCGGGATCCTCCAACAAAAACATAAGTGATTCTATTTCAGTACGGGTAGACATGATATCAAAATACTAAATGGAGTAATTCAATTCCGCTTAATAATGGCAATACTAAAGCGTATATTTGAGTTGAACTGTGACATTGTAACTAAACCAGCGTATGGCTCTCAACGTTTCTTCTGAAATTTCCCATTTAAGCGGGGTTATTGTTCATGCTCCTGGCCCTGAGTTGTCTTGGGTACATCCCGGGATGAAACACGAGTTACTTTTCGATGATATTATATTTGAAGAGCATGCCCGAGAAGAACACTTGGATATGCTTGAGGTTTTCAAAACTATCATGAAAGATCCAACCCAGGTTTATGAAATACGTGACTTATTTAGCCAATGTTTTGAACAAAAAGAAGCCAGAGAATACTTCATAGATGAACTGATCAGAGCATTTCCCAACCTGCCTTTGAGCCTTGTTCGGAGAGAATTAGAGGCCTTAGAGCCATCTGATTTGTTGCTCTGGGCCATTGAAGGTTCTGATAGTTTTGCTAAACATATGTCCTCCTTATCCGGGCTAAGGAGCGCTAGTGGCTTGGAATCAGAAAATAGGCTACGAGCACTAGCTAACATTCCTATTCAACCCATTCCTAACCTTTTATTCACTCGCGATTTAGCTGCTGTAATTGGGAATCAAATTATCTTATCCAGGGCAGCTACACAAGCCCGACTAAGAGAGTCCATTCTCATGGATACCCTTGTCCATTACCATCCTTTATTTAATCCGGTCCGTAATTCCATCATACAGCTTCCTGCAGAACAGTCTATCGAGGGTGGTGATATTTTGGTGGCATCTGAGAAGTTAATTCTTGTCGGGATAAGCGAACGAAGCTCATTTGCTGGGGTGCTAAAAGCATCTGAATCCCTAATGACTAGAGGAGTTGAAACAATTTTAGCTATCGACATACCTAAACAACGATCCTCTATGCATCTAGACACCATCTTTACTTTTGCAAGTGAATATGAATGCGTGATTTACCCACCCGTTTTCCAGAACAAAGCAAATAATGTGGTGGCACTAAGAAAGCAGGACGATCAGATTGTGGTGGAATCCCGCTATCATATAAAAGAGGCTTTGGAAGAATTTACTGGCAGGGAGTACACGTTCATTTCCTGTGGTGGGAGAGAGGGGGTACAGCAAGAGCGGGAGCAGTGGACGGATGGAGCTAACGTTTTTGCCTTAGCACCCGGAGTAATAATGGGTTATGACAGAAATACCTATACCTTTAAAGCCTTAGAAGAGCATGGATATACCTATTTAAAAACTCATGAATTTCTAGAGGAGTATGGCAACAAAAACTATGATTGGTCTAAGCATAAGAGTACAAAGAATAAAATTGCTATAGGATTTGAGGGGCATGAATTGTGTAGAGGTCGAGGCGGAGCCCGTTGTATGACCTTACCTATACATAGAACCCCCCTCACCTACATGAGTCCCCATGATAAAGCAACCAAAAGATTCATAATCGATGCCTGAAACCCCTTCCTCAGAACGCTCAGATAATCTATTTCCAGTTGATCGATCGAGTCAAGAGCACTGGAACTACGAAGCGCATGAACGCAAGAATGACAGACCTACCCTTAAAGAACTTTTTATCCACGGTGGACTCTTCATTCTTACTTTTATTTCTGTCAGTACCGTAAGCACCTTACTAGTAGGTAAGGGCTTGCAAATTAAAACTCTTGCAGGTTTTAGCTTTCCGTTTCCAACTAACGAAGATCTTAAAGCTGGGGCGTTATTTGCCTCATTATTGCTTAGTTTTTTAACCGTTCATGAATTTGGCCATTACTTTGCCGCAGTGTATCATCGGGTTCGTGTTAGCTTACCTTATTATATACCTTTACCTGTAGGAATTGGAACATTAGGGGCTGTTATAAAAATTCGCCAGCAGATTCAACGTACTCGAAGTCTATTCGATATTGGGGCAGCTGGTCCTCTTGTAGGATTTATCGTTTCCTTGGCCATTCTCATCATTGGCTTTCTTACACTTCCTGGACCCAATTTTTTAAACGACTTTGGAGATCACCAAATGCTCATTGATCACTTTAATGAGTTTGGGTACTATCCTCCTCTGCCATCATTAATTGAAGGACAAATGGTTTTTTTATTTGGCGAAACCCCTTTGTATAGTTTTATAGCCTCTTTTTTCCCTTCAGCACCACCTATGTATGAAATCATGCATTATCCTTTCCTGTTAGCAGGTTGGTTTGGGTTATTTTTCACGGCTCTTAATTTAATGCCCGTTGGACAACTCGATGGTGGTCATATATTGTATAGTCTAGTGGGCTACGAAAAACACCGGATTATCGCACGAATATTTTATGGTGGCTTAACCATTTTAGCCGGTATTGAGGCCGTCCCTCTTTTTCAAAGCTATTTAACGAACCACGGCTTTGATTCTATAGGATATGCTTGGGGGATTTGGACCATCATCCTTAGCCTGCTCATGAAAAAAGCCTATGTAGAACACTTATATTGGATGGGAGTCATGCTTCCTCTTTCTCTCTTAATGAGTGGGTTTTTTCTTTATGTATGGACTCCCTCATTCGCACAAGAGGGATCTGTACTATGGCTTTTCTGGTCTTTCTTCACTGCATATATTGTGAAAATTGAACATCCACCCGTACGATATGAAGAACCCTTGAGCCCCGGGCGTACATTCTTAGGCTGGGTAAGTATGCTTATTTTTATACTGTGTATTAGCCTTAATCCCTTAACCTTAATTAGTTAACACGATACAATTTATGCCTTATTTGAACGGTATTTTTGGGGCTAAAGTGCATCATGTCAAGCACTTTTTGATAGATGATATACTAGTTATAGAACATTTTTCGTAAAGTATGAACCCGTGACATCACGATGTATTTCGACTTTTCAACAATCTATTTCCACCAGAATAGTACCGTAAAAAAGTAATAATCTCTGATTTAAGACCTATAAGTATCACTTAAGCTTCTTATTATCCCCTAATTGTATTGACTAAAACTGTAACCCCTACTCCACATTCATGACCAGTTCAAAAAGACTTTTATCCATCCTAGGCATATGCGTACTCAGTATTAGTTTCATGTATTGCTCGTCTAGTAGTAAAGAGCAAAACTTCACTCTATCCAGCACTGTGGAGATAGCCCTCCAAATTGACAAACTAGTAGCAGAAGACAAGTACACTGAAGCCTTAGAAGTGTTAGAGGAACAACCTAACAGCCCCGAAATTTTAACGCTAAAAGAAATGACTCACTTGAATTACGGTTTATTTTTGGAATATCGGGATGCAAATGTGAACAATATGAGAGATAAGATGAATAAAGCTTTACGTGAGTACGTAAAGGTTCTTCGAATTAATCCAGACAACGAAAAAGCCATATCTGAGATTGAACAAATACTAGGTATTTACGCTACTTTTGGGAACCGTTCGCCCGCGGAAGATGTGGTCGCCGATCTTGAAGAATTTGGTTTTACACTTTAAATAAATTTGGATTACCACCCTTTTGAGCGAAAAAAATAATAATACACCCACTATAAGCAATCGAAAAGCTTTCCATGAATACACCATCGTGGAAACTTTTGAGGCTGGTATTTCGCTTCAGGGAACCGAAGTAAAATCGCTCCGTGCTGGTAAAGCTAATTTTACCGATGCTTTTGCCTTTGTTCAAGGAGAAGAAGTTTGGCTGAAAGAGTTCCACATATCAGTATATGATCATGGCTCTTACATGAATCATGAGCCTAAACGGGATCGAAAGCTCCTTCTACACAAAAAAGAAATACGAGCTCTTGATAAAGGGGTGCAACAAAAAGGAAATACCATTGTGCCACTGAAGCTATACTTTGTACGGGGCAAGGCAAAACTACAAATTGGCCTAGCGAAGGGTAAGAAGCTTTACGACAAACGCGATAGCATAAAAGAAAAAGATGTTAAGCGTCAAATGAAACGAAGCATCAAAGAAGGTGTTCGGTTCAACCCTTGACCAATATTACAGTATCAAATTTACAGTGCTAAGTCTCCAGTATCTAGTTTAGAGTATTTAGTTCATCTAATATTGAACTTACTAAATTTGGCTATAATAAAAGAAAGAGCTCTCGACCTTTCGGACGAGAGCTCCATATTTGGCTGAATACATCTATAAGCCGGATTCTGTATTTCGAATTAGCACTTTAGCATTCGAAACGACAATCATTTATCTAATGCGTTCCACCCGGCAACGTTATGACAAGTGGCACGTATTGCCTGCGTGAACTTGCACCCCGTGAGGTTTACCATGCCCTCTGTCTCACGACAAGAGGCGGTGAGCTCTTACCTCACCTTTTCACCCTTACTCCCTAAGAAGCGGTTTATTTTCTGTTGCACTCTCTGTATTTGCCGAAGCAAACCCTCAGCTACGCCTATTGGATCGCTGAGCACGGTACTTGTTGGTGTCCGGACTTTCCTCCCTAGGCGCCGAAACGACCCAAGGCGATTGTCCAATGCATTCAATTAAAGATACAAGTATTCTAAGTGAATCAGAAACTTAGCTGTTCTTTGGCTTTGTCGAAAAAAGCCTTATCAACTACGATACGCCCACTACTTTCATCGAAAATGATTTTGTTCATCCGGCGCACTTCTACCTGAGTTTGAGGAGGAAGGCTCATACCAAATGCGGCTCCTCGGTCCATTGCAACTACAGCAATACCATTATTTAGGCCATCTCGCAATCGATTGTAATTGCGAAGATATCGAGGATCTATATTCTTGAATACTTCTTCTCTCTTAACAATGAGCTGGTCTTCTTCATCCTGTGTACTGCTCATGACCGTATCCAGGTTAGCTTTCATTTTGTCAAGATCGGCGCGTACATCATCCAGTTTTTCATCAATAATCGCTTTTTCTGGAGCAACTAACTCTTTGCGTTTTTTGGCTTCTTCTATTCGATGATGAGCTTTTTCAATAACCTGTTTTTGGACCTCTATTTCTTTAGTGAGAGCATCATACTCCCGATTATTTCTGACTATGAGTTGCTGTTCCTCGTACTTTGATACTTTTTCTGTGGAACTAGTTATATCCAATTCAAGCTGATTCAATTCAACAGATAAGTCTTTGTCTTCTTGCTCTAATTTGGCTTGTTTGGCCTCTAAACGAGCAATGTCGGTTTCAACATCCAAAATATCTTCTGGAAGGTCTCCTCTTAGCTGTTTTAGTTCATCAATTCTACTATCGATATACTGGAGATTAGCGAGTTGCTGCAGTACTTCTTTCATGTATGTTATTCAGGTGTTTGATGGGTTTTTAATTCTTGGTCGGGTAGATATACATTCATGGGATTGGTAATTCGTTGAGTCATCAGCACATCAACCTGCTCAAATGCTTCACTGAGTTCATTCTTTAATGCCTCTACAATAGGGTACTCGCTTTCATAATGCCCCACATCCAACAGCATAAAATTCTCTTTTTCCAGAAAATAGTCATGATATTTAATGTCGGACGTAACAAATGCTTGTACTCCTGCTGCTATAGCTTCATTTTTTAGCATAATACCTGAGCCTCCACAAACCGCTACCTTTTTTATGCGATCTACAGAACCTGAATATCTGATTGCTTTCAAATTGAGTACTTTAGATACTAGGTGTAGAAATTCATTCATCCCAACGCCCTCTTCTGGGTAGTGCCCAATGACTCCATAACCATAATTTTTTGAGGGAGATGCTAACTGAGTTACTTGAAATTTTCCTTCTTTCAGTAATCCTTCTTTTTTTAGCCCAGCTTTTAATTCCTTTAACAAATGCTGATCAATAGTAGCTTCAAAACATACAATACCGTCAGATCTATTTTCTACATTAAAAAAGTGCGCATCCTCAGCCGAATAATAGTTTAACAGTTTTAGGACAGCCCCAGGTTCTTCGTGCGTAGTAACCAGCCTTATTTTTCTTGAAATTGCCTCACTAGCCTTTAAAAAACGTAGACCATCTAATCCAAGCGTATTTGCTAAAGCAAATGAAACTCCATCTAGTGCTGCATCTAAATTAGTGTGAGCAACCAGTAGGGCTATATCATTTTTAATAAGTGAGTAAATAATTCGACCTTGTGAGTGCGTCGGATTTATGCGTCCAATTTTACTGAAGATGAGGGGATGATGAGCGACAATCAGATTACATCCCTTTTGAATCGCTTCTTCAACAATTTCTTCGGTCACATCTAAACAGGTAAGTATACTAGTAACCGGGGTGTCTGGATTTCCAACCAACAATCCAACATTATCATAATCCATTTTGACGCTTGGAGGAGCCCACTGATTCAAAAAGGTTGATATTTGTCGGATGTGTAAACTCACTTATCTTCCTGAACTATGAGAGTGAGGAATTGAAAAGTGACTCGAACAATAGGTGCCTGAGCATGATAAGCACGAGTAGAAAGGTATGTACATCTTAAATTTCAGTACCAAAAATTGGTTAACTTCAATTAATAGTGAGTTTTAAAAATAAGGCTAATAACACTAAGTTAAAAGTAATAACATTTATTTATCCTACTCTATGTCTGAACTAACAGAACAACTAGTAAAAATAGAAGAATCAATTACGCAACAATGTCTTGCGGGTGGGAGAAACAGAGAAGAGATAACCTTAGTGGCGGTGAGTAAGACCAAGCCATTGCACATGATCGAAGAAGCCCTTGCCGCAGGACAGCGTCATTTTGGTGAGAATAGAACGCAAGAACTACAAGAGAAAGCCGAATCCTTGGACCACGATGACCTAAAGTGGCATATGATTGGCACACTTCAAACCAACAAAATAAAGTTTATCGCAGCGCATGTACATTGGATTCATTCGGTGTTCAAAGTAAAACAGTTAAACGAAATTAATAAGCGAGCAGCTCAACATAACCGAGTTATCAACGTCCTAATTCAGATTAATATAAGCGAAGAACCCCAAAAAGGTGGTTGTGAAGCTGATGAATTAGACGAATTGCTTACCCATGCACGAACACTTGACCATCTTCTTGTTCGTGGACTTATGGGTATGGCTAAGTTTACCGATGATGAGACTGCAATTTCACACTCTTTTGAGTTACTCCAAAATCTTCAGCAGCGCCATAATACTAATTATCCTGAGTTAACCGAACTCTCGATGGGAATGAGTAACGACTATGCTTTAGCTTTGGACAAGGGTAGTACCATGCTCCGAATTGGGAGCTCTATTTTTGGAAGTAGAGCCTAGATTTATTAAGGTTAGCGTTCAACCTTTTCATGCTTTTTTCGTATTGTGTTGAATAAATTTTTGGAATAATGTATAAGTTTAATTAATACCTCTATTTATGTTATTTGGTTTACCCTGGTTTGCTGTTATTGCGATTGTCGCCATTGGTGGCGGAATGATTTTTTCGTACAAAGAAAAAGAACTGAACCTTGAAGAAAAGAGGCTCTTTAGTGCCAGAGAGGCCAATCATTTACGTGGGCATATCGAACACCTGCAACATCGAATAGAACAGTTAGAACACAGGGTCAACGATGAGCCTACTGTTGGACGGCAGGATGACAATCAAATTCTAAAAAGAACAAAGATATAAGCAGTATGAAATTAACACCGCTCGAAATTAAACAGCATCAATTCGATAAATCTCTTCGCGGTTATGATGTTGGAGAGGTTCAATCCTTTTTAGCCTTAGTGGCCAACGAAGTGGAACAGCTCCAACAAAATAACAGTGAGTTACAAGAACAAGTACAAGGGCTCAATAAGAGAATAACCCACTATGAGAAGGTGGAAGCTGCCATTCATGAAACCCTACAAACCACAAAGGAGTCGGTAGCTCAAAAAATGGAGCAGGCTAGAAATGAAGCTAAAACTACTATGGACCGGGCTCATATGGAAGCTGATCGGATGATTCAAGAAGCGCAACAACAACGCACCACCATACGGCAGGAGATGATACGATTACTCGAACGCCGAGATGAAATGATTCAAAGCTTTCAACAATTTTTAGACAACAATAAGGGTATGGTCGAAAAATTTGCGGCCAACGAATTCCATATTTTCGATTCCATCGATGAGTCGGATGCTTCCCCATCTGTCTCAACCAAGCCTAGCCTAAATCAAACTAATAACCCCTCGATATCCAACACGAGTGGCAAAACAGCTGATATCACCATCAACCCGAAGGCCGATGATATGTTAGCCGGTGACCAAGACGTAGAATCAGAACCAAATACCCCTGAAAAAAAGAAGGAAACATCCAGCTCAAGTCTAGATGACGATGACTTCATGAATACCTTCTTAGACGAATTAGACTAACAAGATTACCATATGTCAAGCAATCCATTACAACAAGCTAAAATTCAGCGAGCTGAGGCTGTTACATTCATTAAAGAACGCCTACCCATTGACCCAGAATACTTGCTCATATTGGGAACTGGCTTAGGGCAATTAGCGGAAGAAATGACTGTTGAATTAGAATTGCCTTACAAGGAGATACCTCACTTTCCTGTCTCCACAGTAAAAAGCCATGCCGGTAAACTATTAATAGGATCTCTAGGCGGTAAATCCATAATGGCAATGCAAGGGCGGTTTCACTATTATGAGGGCTATTCCATGAATCAAATTGCCTTCCCAGTTCGAGTTGCTAAGATGTTAGGAATACAAACGCTGTTAGTAAGCAACGCCTGTGGCGGATTAAACCCCAATTTTGAGCGTGGAGATATCATGCTCATTAACGATCATATTAATTTCTTAGGGGATAACCCTCTAATTGGCCCAAATGATCCTGATTTAGGTCCTCGATTTCCAGATATGTCCCAACCTTACACCGAGCGTTTACTGGCCACAGCCGAGCAAGTGGCCCTCGATGCAGGGATAAAAATACATCAAGGAGTATATTTAGCCGTATCTGGACCAATGATGGAAACCAAGGCAGAATATAGATATATACGACAATTAGGCGCCGATGTGGTGGGCATGTCCACAGTACCAGAAGTGATTGCGGCAGTACACATGAGTATGGAGGTGCTCGGGATTTCGGTAATCACCGATGAATGTTTCCCCGATGCTCTTGAACCTGTAAGCCTGGATGATGTGTTAGAGGCCGCCGCTATGGCAGAACCGCAATTAACACGTATAGTAGTGGGTGTACTGGAACGACTTTAGTCTTTTTTGGTCACTTTAGTGACTGAATCTTTTTTTCTACTTAAACACTTATTTATCCACAAAAACCCGTATTTTTCCACTTGCTCTTGACTAAGGGTGCCAAATTCAGCTTTTTGAAGAAAACTTAACCATCATTGCTCAATTCATATGCGATACAGCCATTCCGACGATGAACTGTGGGACGAATACCAGTGGGATGCACATATTTCAGAAGTAGAGAAAAAGAGTGATCAATTAAGGAAATTCATCACCGCGGATCCTCGTGGTGGGTCTACCCCCCGCTGGATTACTTTACTCGAGGAAAGTGTTAGTGAAGATGACGCTTTCGAAGCCTATGTAGAAGAAGAACTACTTCTAGACGAGGCCTATTTCCCAGATGACGAAGATTGGGAAGACGAAGATGAGTTTGATGAAGATGAATTTCCATTTAACGCTCTAGAAGAATATGACGAAGAAGCGGAAATGGATTTTGACGAAGGAGAAGAATGGAAAGCTTTAAGCGAGGATTTTGCGTATTCGAACTACGGAAGTTTAAATAATTTACGAATATACTCTCGTTCAAAAAACCTTGCTATTGACGTCTTACGATGGGCACTATCAATCGGTGAAAAACACCAAAGCCCAGAAATTGACGATTTTATTGAAGAAACCTTAAAAATAGGGGCCAAATTAGCCGGGGGATACTCATTTGGATTTGACCATGAATACATGGGGGCCAACATTGCTTACACCAAACGATCTTTGTTGTATGCAAATAACGGATTAAATCGATTAGTGCAAATAAAGGGAAAGGGATTATTCAAAAAATCCGAATATCTAGGCCTTCATGAATGCTTTCATGAATTACGAAACGATATTGGTGTTTATGTCCAAGAATTACGCGATCGCTCTCATCGCGGATAAAAGAATTACTTCCAAATAGCTACGGTCTTCTCTCCACCTTCGCTTTGTGATGCGCGGAACATAGAACCCGTGTTCGTTTCCATTGAGATATTACCCTCTCGATCTACAGCGATAAATCCAGCCTCTCCTTCATTCAATAATTCATACACCAAATAATCCATCGACTCATTCAAACTAGCGCCTGTATAACGCATATGGCTAGCCAAGCGATGAGCAGAAACATTAAGCATAATACGTTCTCCCCAACCGGTTGCAGACACCGCGACTTGATCATTGGCATAGGTTCCTGATCCAATTATGGGCACGTCACCAACTCTTCCATACCTTTTGTTGGTCATTCCTCCTGTTGATGTGCCTGCTACTAAGCGGCCCGTTTTATCTACGGCTACGCAACCAACTGTTCCCATTTTCCACCCATTATCAGGTTGTGATTCCAAATATCCCTGGTTTTCATTGGCGCGCTTCCAAGCTTCATATCGAGCCGGTACTTTAAAATATTCTGGATCTACTCGCTCTACGATGGTTTGATCTGCAAACTGCTCGGCACCGTCTCCAGCAAATAAGATGTGTATCGATTCTTCCATGATAATACGGGCCAAAGATATTGGATGTTTAACCGTAGTCAGACCAGTCGCTGCTCCCGCGTTCATCTGTGAACCATCCATAATTGCCGCATCTAACTCATTCTTTCCTTCGCTGGTAAAAACCGCTCCACGGCCTGCATTGAATAGTGGGTTGTCTTCTAAAAAACGAACGGTCTGTTCAACGGCGTCTAGTGATGAACGACCTTGTTCTAAAATATCTACCCCTATGGCCAATGCGGAATCTAAAGCAGCCATATATCGTGCCTTTCTTTCTTCTTGCATATTGGGAGAGACATAACCTGCTCCACCGTGCAATGCAATCGCCCATTTTTGTTCATGAGCCTCTTGCATTGTTGTGTTTCCAGACATTTGAGCAGTTACCGTCGACAATCCAAAGGTAAAAAAACCAAAGAAAGTCACTAAAAATATAGTGGGTAAAAAAGAAAAAGTTCGTTTACACATGTATCAAAATATTCGTTTATAGCCTAATTATGATGGATTATACAAGAAAAGTCT
>MDSV01178406.1_pt1 | contig 21025 bp, 11 predicted proteins | sample 810851 | NCBI WGS metagenome assembly MDSV01 (sample SAMN05326640, study PRJNA326480) | marine metagenome | isolation source: seawater | place: Atlantic Ocean: North East | collected 2012 | reverse complement strand
CCCGCCGCTTCGGCCTAGGCGTCGATGACCTGCGGGCCATGACCGCGCGCGGGCAGGTCCGCTCATCGGTGGAGCGCGGCGACGGCGAGGATGCGGGCCGCTGGCGCCTCTCCTTCCGCATCGGCAATCGCCGCTGGCGGCTGACCGTGCGCGAGGATGGCATGATCGAGGACGACGAATTCAGCATCGTCACCTCAGGCGGGCGTTCGGCCTGAGGGCTATTCCGGGCGGCTGGTTTTCTTGTGCGAGGGCTGGTCGTCGGTTTCGGGATCTGCCGGCGCGCCGCTGTCGTCGCGACGTTCCGTTCCCAGCCAGGCCGGGTCCAGTTCGTGCAGAAAACAGGGCGGGGACGACACCTCCACCGCGCCTTCGTCCGGCTGATCCGTCTCGGCGTCGCGACCGTTCCTTTCCGTAATGACGGCCGCGAGGACCCGCGCGTGGTTGATGCATCCGTCGCGGGCGGCATAGAGCAATGTCACGGTGCCATGTTCGCTCTTTGCGCAAAGCTCATCAAACGCGGCGTCTTCCGCAAGCTCCGCGCGATAGCGCCGTTGAAAATCCTCCCACCGGTCTTTTCTGTGCGCGAACCATTTGCGCAATTCGCCTGAAGGCGCGACCTCCTTGGACCAGAGGTCGATGCGGGCCCTGTCCTTCGCAAGGCCGCGCGGCCAGAGACGGTCGACGAGAACGCGCAGGCCGTCGGCCTTGTCGGGTTCGTCATAGATCCGTTTGATCTTCACCGGCATCGTGCTGTCTCCCTCCCTGTGATGTAACGCTTCGGCAAATCAGCCGGTGGACTTGAAAGTCATCGCGTGTCGGACTATCGTTGAACATATCAATGTCCAATGGCGGGCATTCCATCGCAAAGCTGCGGATCTGAGAACCGTTTCCTTCAAGGGAGCGCTTCGAATGATGCCGCGGCTTTTTTGTTTTCATTTTAGACAGCGAGGAAAGCCGATGCCACCCCGGCATGTGATCCATTCTGCGCGTCATCTCCCGTTTCCGTCCATCGTTAGTCCTTGTCAGAACGGAGGACGGCGATGGGCGTAGAGCGTGTCAAAAGCGTCTGTCCCTATTGCGGCGTCGGCTGCGGCGTGGTGCTTGATGTCGAGGACGGGCGGATCGTCCGGCTATCGGGCGACAGGGACCATCCGGCCAATCGCGGACGGCTCTGCACCAAGGGCAAGACCGCGCATGAAGCGATCTCTGCGCCGGGTCGTCTCGAAAACGCGCTGGTCCGGCGGGATGCGGATGTTGCGCCCGCAACCACGTCCGTCGAGACCGCGATCGCCGAGACGGCGAAGCGCTTGCGCGCCATTGCCGATGAACACGGCCCCGACGCCATTGCGCTCTATGTCTCCGGCCAGATGTCGATGGAGGCGCAGTATCTCGCCAACAAGCTCGCCAAGGGTTTTTTGCGCACCCGCCATATCGAATCCAATTCCAGGCTGTGCATGGCTAGCGCCGGGTCCGGCTACAAGCTGTCGCTCGGCGCGGATGCGCCGCCGGGGTCCTATGAAGACATCGAGAAGGCCGATCTGTTTCTGGTGATCGGCTCGAACATGGCCGATTGCCATCCGATCCTGTTCCTGCGGATGATGGACCGAGTGAGAGAAGGCGCAAAGCTGATCGTCGTCGATCCGCGCCGCACTGCGACTGCCGAGAAAGCCGATCTGCATCTCGCGCCGAAACCCGGAACCGACCTCGCTCTGCTGAACGGGCTTCTGCATCTGATTGTCGAAGCGGGCGGCGTCGATCAGGCCTTTGTCGAGGCCTATACGGAGGGCTGGGCGGATATGCCCGCCTTTCTCGCCGACTATCCGCCGGAGCGGGTCGCGGCGATCACCGGGCTTGAGGTCGAGGACATCAGTGCCGCTGCCGATATGGTGCTTGCCGCCGGCGAATTCATGACGTTCTGGACCATGGGCCTCAATCAGTCCGTCCAGGGCACCTTCAACACCAATGCGATCTGCAATCTGCATCTGGCCACGGGCAAGATCTGTCGCCCCGGCAGCGGACCCTTCTCGCTGACGGGCCAGCCGAATGCCATGGGCGGGCGCGAGATGGGCTATATGGGGCCGGGGCTGCCGGGGCAGCGTTCGGCGCTGGTGGAGGTTGACCGGCGCTTTTGCGAGGCGCGCTGGGGCCTTGCACCCGGCACCATCCGCGCCGAGGAAGGCACCGGCACCATCGCCATGTTCGAGGCGATGGCGGCGGGCGCGATCAGGGCCGCCTGGATCATCTGCACCAATCCGGTCGCAAGCGTCGCCAACCGCAAGACGGTGACGGCGGCGCTTGAACGCGCCGAATTCGTCGCGGTCCAGGATGCCTATGCCGAGACCGAAACCTCGCCCTATGCCGATATCCTTCTGCCGGCGGGAGTCTCGTTCGAGGCCGATGGCGTCATGGTCAATTCCGAGCGCAATATGGCGCTGACAGTGGCGGCCGCAAAGGCGCCGGGCGAGGCCCTGCCGGACTGGCAGATCATCGCGAAAGTCGCCTGCGCCATGGGCTATGAGGCGGCCTTCACCTATGAGAGCGCGGCGGAGGTGTTCGAGGAAATCCGGCAGTTTTCCAATCCCGCGACCGGTTATGACATTTCCGGCGTCACGCATGCGCGTCTGCGTGAAGGCAGCATCCAGTGGCCGGCATCCGAGACCGGGCAAACCACGCGCAACCCGATCCGCTACCGCGTGCCTGACAGAGGATTGACATTCGCTACCGAAAGCGGCCGGGCGAAGTTCTGGCCGCGACCGCACTTCGGCCCGCGCGAAATGCCGGATGGCGACTATCCGTTCATTCTCAACACCGGCAGGCTGCAGCACCAGTGGCACACGATGACCAAGACCGGCAAGGTCGCCCGGCTGAACAAGCTCAATGCCGCGCCCTTCGTCGAGATCAATCTGGCCGATGCGGCGGCGCTCGGGATCGGCGACAACGACCGGGTGTCCGTCGCCTCGCGCCATGGCAGCGCGATACTGCCTGCCATCGTCACCGATCGGGTTTCCCCGGGCGCGCTGTTTGCGCCGTTTCATTGGAACGATGTGTTCGGCGACCAATTGGCGGTCAACGCGGTGACCGGCGATGCCGTCGATCCGATATCGCTCCAGCCGGAGTTCAAGGTGACGGCGGTGGCGCTCGCCCGCGTGGCGGCGGCCAAGCCCGATGGGCTGGTGGTTGCGCGGGGCAAGGCCGAGGCCGTGCCGGTATTGGCGGAAGGCAAGGACGCGCAGCCGGACCCGAACCCGTCAAGGCCCGGTGTCTCCGTGTTATTCGCCTCGCAGACGGGGACTGCCGAAATGGCGGCCGCCGATCTTTGCGACGCGCTTGGCGCGGCGGGGTACCGCGCGGCATTGCGTCCGCTCGACGCGGTCTCGCCGCATGACCTTGCGACAAAGGAGCCAGTACTTTTCATCGTCAGCACCTTCGGCGATGGCGATCCGCCCGATCATGCGGACGATTTCTGGGCGGCGCTCTTGCGCGAGGATGCGCCGCGACTGGAGGACCTCAGCTACGCCGTGGTGGCGATGGGCGACAGTTCCTATGATCAATTCTGCGGCTTCGGCCGGAAGCTGGATGCCCGGCTCGAAGTGCTCGGCGCGGCGCGTCTGGCCGCCTGCCGCACGCTGGATGCGGGCGAGGAGGGGGACGCTGTTGCGGCGGCGATGGCCGCTCTTTCCGGGCCTTCGAATGGCGCGGCGGCCTCGGCTGAAACCGCCGTCCGATCCAATGGGCGCAAACCGCCGCAAACCGTTCCGGCCAGGCTCAGTGTCAACCGGCTGCTCAGCGGCGCTGGCAGCGCCAAGGAGGTGCGCCAGTTCGGCTTCCGGGTCGATGGCGCGGCGGATTACGAGGCGGGCGATGCGCTCTCCATCATGCCGCGCAACTGTCCCGAACTTGTCGATGAAATCCTGACCTCTCTGCAACTGCCGGCGGAAACGCCGATTTCCGGCATCAATGGCCACGATATCGGCATTGGCGAGGCATTGCGCGATCATTTCGAGATCGGTCAGCCGCATCCGGATTTCCTCAAATGGTGGGCGGATGTCAGCGGCCATGAAACGTTGAAGGCGCTGACAGGCGCGGCGGACCGGAAAGCCCTCAATGACTGGCTCTGGGGCCGGCAGATCGCCGATATTCTCGCCATCGCGCCGAAACCCGTTGCCGGGCAGGACTTCTGCGACCATCTGAAGAAGCTGCAGCCGCGGCTCTATTCGATTGCCTCCAGCCCGAAGGCGAGCCCGGACGAAATCCATCTGACGGTTTCGGTGCTGCGCCATGCCCGTCACGGAAAGAGCCGCAAGGGCGTCGCCTCGGCATTTTTGGCGGACAGGGCGGCGGCCGAACCGGTGCGCGTTTCGGTGAAGAGACAGGCGCATTTCCGCCCACCCGCCGATCCCGACACACCGGCGATCATGGTCGGGCCGGGTACCGGCATCGCTCCGTTCCGCGCCTTTCTGCAGGACCGGGAGGCGGCGGGCGCGGGCGGGCCGAACTGGCTGTTCTTCGGCGAGCACTCGCGCGATAGCGGCTATTACTACAGCGACGAGATCGAGGCCTGGCTGAAGGGCGGGTTGCTGACCCGCTTCGACACCGCCTTTTCGCGCGATCAGGCGGAGAAGATTTATGTCCAGCACCGCATGGCGGAAAACGGCCGTGAAATCTGGGACTGGCTGCAGGAGGGCGCGCATTTCTATGTCTGCGGCGATGCGAGCCGCATGGCGAAGGATGTGGATGCCGCGCTCCGTACGATTGCCGAGACCCATGGCGGGCTTTCGCAAGCAGCCGCCGAAGGCTACGTTAAGACGCTGATCAGGGAAAAACGTTATATGCGCGATGTCTATTGACCGTTTTGCGGAAGCCGCCTCATGAACACCAGTGATCTCGCGATCCTTGTCATCGATGAAAACGCGATCCGCGCCGCCATTATCCGGGACGGCCTGCTCAAGGCCGGCCACCATAATGTGACCGTGGTGGAAGAGCTGGTCGGCGTCGCCCGCACGATCGAGCGCCTGTCGCCGGACGTGATCGTGATCGATATCGAAAACCCCAATCGAGACATGCTCGAAAGCCTGTTCGTGCTGTCGCGCACGGTGAAGAAGCCGATCGCGATGTTCGTCGACCGGTCCGATGCCGAGACCATCCACGCCGCGGTGGAGGCCGGGGTTTCGGCCTATGTCGTCGACGGGTTGAAGCAGGAGCGGGTGAAGCCGATCCTCGACATGGCGATCTCCCGTTTCAACGCCTTTTCACGCATGGCGCAGGAGCTTGAGGCGGCGAAGAGCCAGCTCGAAAACCGCAAGGTGGTCGATCGCGCCAAGGCGCTTTTGATGAAATCGCGCGGCATGGACGAGGAAAAGGCCTATGCGCTCCTGAGGCGCACGGCGATGGACCAGAACCGCAAGATTGTCGATGTCGCGCAAAGCCTGATCATGACGTTCGAGATGCTGGAGAAATAGAGATGCAGGACCTTTCAATCGGATTTGTGCCGCTTCTCGACAGCGCCATCGTTCTGGCGGCGGAGGCGAGGGGCTTTTTCGTCGAGGAGGGGCTGAATGTGCGTCTCACGCGGGAGACCTCCTGGAGCGCGATCCGTGACCGGCTGGCGGTCGGCAATCTGCAGGCCGCCCATGTGCTGGCGCCGATGCCGATCGCGGCCAATCTCGGCCTCTTTCCCCTGTCTTCGAAGCTGGTGGCGCCGATCGCCCTTGGCCTCGGCGGCAATGCCGTCACGGTTTCCGCAGCGCTTGGTCGCGCGATGGAGGCGGAGGGCGATGACTGTGATCTCGATCCCGCCAAGGCGGGCGCGGCGTTGAAACGGGTGATTGCGGCGCGGCGGGCCGAGGGGCTTCAGCCGCTCCGCTTCGGCGTCGTCTACGTGTTTTCCGGGCACAATCTGGAACTGCGCTACTGGCTTGCCGCCAATGGCATCGATCCCGACCGGGATATCGAGATCGTCGTGCTGCCGCCGCCCTTCATGCCCGACGCGGTCGAGGCCGGGCGGATCGACGGCTACTGCGCCGGCGAGCCGTGGAACACCATGGCCGCGCGCCGGGGCGTTGGACGTGTCGTCACGGTCAAGGCCAAGATCTGGCGCTCCAGCCCGGAAAAAGTTCTGGCGCTGCCGGCCGACTTTGCCAATGATAACGAAGAGACCGTCGCGGCGCTGCTGCGCGGCCTCTATCGCGCCTCGATATGGGCGGCAGAGCCGGAAAACCACCCGGAACTGGCGGCGATCCTGTCCGAGCCGGGCCACCTCAATGTCGACCGGGCCATGCTCGAGCCACTGCTCTCTGGAACGCTGGCGATCAGCGAAACGACGGAAAGAACGGTCGAGGATTTCTTCCTGACCTCGGCCAAGGCGGCGACCTTTCCCTGGCAGAGCCATGCGCTCTGGTTCTACAGCCAGATCGTGCGCTGGGGACTTTGCGATCACTCGGCCGAAAATGCCGAGATCGCAAAAATGAGCTACCGGCCAGATATCTATCGCAAGGCGTTGCAGCCGCTCAGCACGCCGCTGCCGGGCGCAAGCCTGAAGGTGGAAGGTGCGCTCAAGGTGCCGACCCCGGTCGGCGCCAGCGCCGGCGGGCTCGTTCTCGGTCCGGACGGTTTCTTCGATGGCCGGACCTTCGACCCCGATCAGGTCGGCGCCTATATCGCCCAGCAGAAATCCGGCGCCTGAATGCGTTCTCGCGTGCGCCTGAAATAGGCAATTGAATAAAATATATGCAAGTTTGCGATAAATACATTTTTTAAGCAAAAACCGTCATGCGCCGCTTGTATGCGGCGACATTCTGTGGTTCCATAAGCCTCAAGAATTCGGCGCCCAATGGAGGGTGCCAGGCAACGCCGCCAACGCAATCGAGCCTTAACCGGCCCGAGGACCGTTAGGCGGCTTTTTTGTTTTTCCGACATGACCATCCAACTGGAGAACGCCATGCGCCATTTCCTTTGCACCGCCACCATGCTCTGTTCGCTGACATTCGCGGCCGCCGCCGCCCATGCCGAAATGCTGTTTCCGGAAAAGGATGAACTGACCATCGGCTTCATCAAGCTGACCGACATGGCGCCGCTGGCGATTGCCAAGGAGATGCATTACTTCGAGGATGAGGGGCTTTACGTCACGCTCGAGGCGCAGGCGAACTGGAAGGTGCTGCTCGACCGGGTGATCACCGGAGAGCTTGACGGCGCGCATATGCTGGCCGGCCAGCCGCTGGCGGCCACCATCGGCTACGGCACCAAGGCGGATATCGTGACGCCGTTCTCGATGGACCTGAACGGCAACGCCATCACCGTTTCGAACGCGGTCTGGGACCAGATGAAGGAAAATATTCCTGTCGGCCCGGACGGCAGGCCGGAGCATCCGATCAAGGCCGATGCGCTGAAGCCGGTGATCGAGGCCTACAGCGCCGAGGGCAAGCCCTTCAAGATGGGCATGGTCTTCCCGGTCTCCACCCATAACTACGAACTGCGCTACTGGCTGGCGGCCGGCGGCATCAATCCCGGTTATTATTCGCCGAGCGACGTTTCCGGCCAGATCCAGGCCGACGCGCTTCTGTCCGTCACCCCGCCGCCGCAGATGCCGGCGACGATGGAGGCCGGAACGATCGACGGTTACTGTGTCGGCGAGCCGTGGAACCAGGCCGCGGTGTTCAAGGGCATCGGCGTCCCCGTCGTCACCGACTACGATATCTGGAAGAACAATCCGGAAAAGGTGTTCGGCCTGACGAAGGAATTCACCGAGAAATACCCGCAGACGACCATTGCGCTGACCAAGGCGCTGATCCGCGCCGCCATCTGGCTCGACGAAAACGACAACGCCAATCGCGAGGAGGCCGTCAAGATCCTGTCGCGGCCGGAATATGTCGGCGCGGATGCCGAGGTGATCGCCAATTCGATGACCGGCACCTTCGAATATGAAAAGGGCGACGAGCGCCCGGCGGCGGACTTCAACGTCTTCTTCCGCCACTTCGCCACCTATCCCTATTATTCCGACGCCGTCTGGTATCTCACCCAGATGCGCCGCTGGGGCCAGATCGCCGAGCCGAAGGATGACGGCTGGTATGCCGATGTCGCAAGTGACGTCTACCGCCCGGATATCTATCTGGAGGCCGCCCGGCTGCTAATCGAGGAGGGTCATGCCACGGAAGACGACTTCCCGTTCGACACCGACGGCTACAAGCCCGCCACCGGCGATTTCATCGATGGCGTCACCTATGACGGACGCCATCCGAACGCCTATCTCGAAAGCTTCCCGATCGGCCTGAAGGGTGACGAGATTGTCGATGGCAACACGATTGCCGGTCGCTGAGCGCTGCTGAAACCTGGACATATCGGAAGGTAGAGACCTCATGACGATCGCGACAGACATGATCGATCCCGAGATTGCGGTGCGGCGTGAACGGCGTATCGCCCGGATCAATCGGGCGGGCAAGGTGCTCGCGCCCTTCGGCCTCGGCTTCATCGTACCGCTTCTGAAGCTGGCCGCCGGCGATACGCCGTCCGAACAATGGGCGGACCTGAAACAGATGCTGCTCGTGCCGCTCATCGGCATCCTGGCGTTTTTGGCGGCCTGGGCGTTCCTGGCGCCGAAGGTCCAGACGTCGCTCGGCGCAATCCCCGGCCCGGCGGCGGTCTTCCAGCAGGCCGAGGTGCTGATCGACGATCATTTCGCCGAGCGGCAGAAGGCAAGCGCCTTCTATCAGCGCCAGGACGAACGCAACCAGGCGCTGATTGCCGAGGGCTATGCCGACCGCGTGAAGGTGCGGCCTTATACCGGCAAGCCGACCTATCTCGACCAGATCCTGACCTCGCTTATGACGGTCGCGCTCGGCTTTTTCATTGGCACGCTGATTGCCGTTCCGGTCGGCATTGCCTGCGGCCTGTCGAAAACCTTCGAGGGCGCGATCAATCCGCTGATCCAACTGTTCAAACCGGTCTCGCCGCTTGCCTGGCTGCCGATCGTGACCATGGTCGTCGCCGCCCTTTACCAGAACCAGAATGATCTCCTGCCGAAATCCATGGTGATCTCCGCGGTCACGGTGACGCTCTGTTCCATCTGGCCGACGATCATCAATACAGCACTCGGCGTTGCCTCGATCGACCGCGATCTGGTCAATGTCGGCAAGGTCTTGCAGCTCTCCACCTGGACGACGATCCGCAAACTCGTCCTTCCGTCCTCGCTGCCGTTGATCTTCACCGGCATGCGGCTTTCGCTCGGCGTTGGCTGGATGGTGCTGATCGCCGCGGAAATGCTGGCGCAGAACCCCGGCCTCGGCAAGTTCGTCTGGGACGAGTTCCAGAACGGTTCGTCGGATTCGCTTGCCCGCATCATCGTCGCGGTGATCACCATCGGCCTGATCGGCTTCTTCCTCGACCGGGTGATGTTCGCGCTGCAGACCGCCTTCACCTATTCGGCAAACCGGTAAGGAGGCCATGATGACGACCATTCTTCAGCTGAAAGGCGTCAGCAAGGGGTTCGGCGAGGGCGCGAAGCGCAATGCCGTGCTCGCCGATATCTCGCTCGATGTCGAAGAAGGCGAGTTCATCGCGATCCTCGGTTTTTCCGGCGCCGGCAAGACGACCCTGATGTCGATGCTCGCCGGTCTCGCAAAGCCGGACAGCGGCGAAATCCTGTTTCGCGGCGCGGCGATCGAAGGACCGTCGCCCAAGCGCGGCATCGTGTTCCAGAACTACGCGCTGATGCCCTGGCTTTCGGTGGAGGCCAATGTGCGGCTCGCCGTTGACGCCGTGCATCGGGACAAGCCGGCGAAAGAACGGGCAGCGCTGGTGAATGCCTATGTCTCCATGGTCGGCCTGGATCACGCGCGCGACCGCAGGCCGGCGGAACTGTCCGGCGGCATGCGCCAGCGCGTCTCGGTCGCCCGCGCGCTTGCCATGCAGCCCGACCTGCTGCTGCTCGACGAGCCGCTCTCCGCGCTCGACGCGCTGACCCGCGCCAAGCTGCAGGATGAGCTCGCCGATATCTCGCAAAAGGAGAAGAAGACCATCGTCCTGGTGACCAACGATGTCGACGAGGCCCTTCTTCTGGCGGACCGGATCGTGCCGCTGATGCCGGGCCCCAACGCCACTTTCGGTCCCTCCTTCGATGTGAATATTGCCAGGCCGCGCGAGCGCGCCGCGATGAATTCCGATCCGGATTTCATCCGGCTGCGCTCGGCTGTCACCGAATATCTGATGGATGCGGGCCTCGGCGCGAAGCCGGAAACGAGCCGTGTCGAAGTGCTTCCCAATGTCGTCCCGATTTCGATTAAGTCGACCTCGAAACCGCTGCCTGCCGTCTACAGGGAGAAGGCGCAGTCGGCGATCGAGACGGGCTATGTCGAGTTTTCCAACGTCACCAAGATCTATCCGACGCCCAAGGGGCCGCTGACCGTCGTCGACGGCTTCGATCTGAAGATGAAGAAGGGCGAGTTTATTTCCATCATCGGCCATTCCGGCTGCGGAAAATCGACGGTGCTGTCGATGGCGGCGGGCCTCAACCCGATCAATGCCGGGGGCATTATTCTCGATGGCCGCGAGATTTCCGGCGCCGGGCCGGATCGCGCCGTGGTGTTTCAGGCTCCCTCGCTGATGCCCTGGCTGACGGCGCGCGAGAATGTCGCCCTCGGCGTTGACCGGGTCTATCCGAAGGCAAGCCCTGCCGAGCGCCGCGATATCGTCGAATATTATCTCGAGCGCGTCGGGCTTGGCGATGCCATGCACCGGCCGGCGGCCGACATGTCGAACGGCATGCGCCAGCGGGTCGGCATTGCCCGCGCCTTCGCGCTGTCGCCCAAGCTGCTGCTGCTCGATGAACCTTTCGGCATGCTCGACAGCCTGACGCGCTGGGAGCTGCAGGAGGTGCTGATGGAGGTCTGGTCGCGTACCAAGGTGACCGCCATCTGCGTGACCCATGATGTCGATGAGGCCATTCTCCTGGCCGACCGGGTTGTGATGATGTCGAACGGACCAAATGCCCGCATCGGCAACATCATGGAGGTCGATCTGCCGCGCCCGCGCTCTCGGAAAGCGCTGCTCGATCATCCCGATTACTACGCCTACCGCGAGGAACTTCTGGAGTTTCTCGAAGCCTATGAGGGCGGGGCGGAACCGGCCGAGGAACAGCTCGCCGCCATCAGGCAGAAGCGCGACCAGCGCATCAGCCGGCAGACCTGGAACAAACGCGTCGCAGCGGAGTAGAAAACATGGCCCAGAAACTCGTCATCATCGGAAACGGCATGGCCCCCGGCCGCATGCTCGAAGAGCTGTTCGAGCGCGCGCCCGGCCTCTACGAGGTCACCATCTTCAACGCCGAACCCCGGGTGAATTACGACCGCATCATGCTGTCGCCGGTGCTTTCCGGTGAAAAGACCTATGAAGACATTATCATCCATGGCGATGACTGGTATGAAGCCCATGGCGTGACGCTGCATCGCGGCGCGAAGGTCGCGAAGATCGACCGGGAGGCGAAAACCGTGACCGCCGAAAACGGCGTGACGGCCTCCTATGACCGGTTGGTGATCGCCACCGGCTCCTCGCCCTTCATCATTCCCGTGCCCGGCCACGATCTGCCGGGCGTGCTCGCCTATCGCGATCTGGATGACGTGGATCGCATGCTGAAGATTGCCGAGGGCCTGGGCCATGCGGTGGTCATCGGCGGCGGGCTGTTGGGCCTTGAAGCGGCCTACGGGCTGAAGCAGCGCGGCATGAGCGTCACAGTGCTGCACCTCATGGACACCATCATGGAGCGCCAGCTCGATCCGGCAGCCGCCTATCTTTTGGAAAAGGCGCTGGACGAGCGCGGCATCGAGATCATCACCAAGGCCAATACCAAACAGATTCTCGGGAGTGGCAAAGTTGAAGGCGTTGAGCTGGAAGACGGCCGCATCATCTCCGCCGATATGGTGGTGATGGCGGTCGGCATCCGCCCGGCGGCGGGGCTTGCCAAGGATGCGGGGCTTGCGGTCAATCGCGGCATCGTTGTCGATGACGGCATGGCGACCTCGGACCCGTCGATCTTCGCGCTCGGCGAGTGCGCCGAACATCGTGGCACCTGCTACGGGCTGGTCGCGCCGCTGTATGAAAGTGCTTCCGTGCTGGCCGAGCGGCTTGCCGGCGGTGCGGCGGAATACAAGGGCTCGCATGTCAACACCAAGCTGAAGGTCACCGGCATCAAGCTGTTTTCGGCCGGCGATTTCGCCGAGGGACCGGATCGTGAGGAAGTGGTGCTGCGCGATGCCACGCGCGGCGTCTACAAGCGCGTGATCCTGCAGGATAACCGCGTGATCGGCGCCGTGCTTTACGGCGATACCGCCGATGGCGCCTGGTATTTCGACATGCTGAAGCGCGGAACCGATGTCTCGGAAATGCGCGAGACGCTGATCTACGGCCAGGCCTATCAGGGCGGCGCTGCGGCCGATCCGGCGGCGGCCGTCGCGGCGCTTCCGGATGACGCGGAAATCTGCGGCTGCAACGGTATCTGCAAGGGCAAGATCGTCACCGCGATCAAGGACAAGGCGCTGACATCGCTCGACGATGTCCGCGCCCATACCAAGGCCTCGGCGTCGTGCGGCACCTGCACCGGGCTGGTCGAGCAGCTGATGGCGCTGACGCTGGGCGATGCCTATAACCCCGCCGCCGTCCAGCCGGTCTGCGGCTGCACCGATCTCGGCCATGACGATGTCCGCCGCCTGATCCGCGCCAAGGGCCTGAAGACCATTCCCGCCGTGATGCAGGAGCTTGAATGGAAGACCTCATGCGGCTGCGCCAAATGCCGCCCGGCGCTCAACTATTACCTCGTCTGCGACTGGCCCGGCGAATATGCCGATGATTATCAGTCGCGCTTCATCAATGAGCGCGTTCACGCCAATATCCAGAAGGACGGCACCTATTCGGTGGTGCCGCGCATGTGGGGCGGGGTGACGTCTTCGAAGGAGCTGCGCGCGATCGCCGATGTGGTCGACAAATACGAGATCCCGACCGTCAAATGCACCGGCGGGCAGCGCATCGACATGCTGGGCGTGAAGAAGGAGGACCTGCCGGCGGTCTGGGCCGATCTCGGCAAGGCGGGCTTCGTTTCCGGCCAGGCCTATGCCAAGGGCCTGCGCACGGTGAAGACCTGCGTCGGCAGCGACTGGTGCCGCTTCGGCACGCAGGATTCCACCGGCCTTGGTATAAGGCTCGAAAAGTTCATGTGGGGCTCGTGGACGCCGGCCAAGCTGAAGCTCGCCGTTTCGGGGTGTCCGCGCAACTGCGCGGAGGCGACCTGCAAGGATATCGGCGTGATCTGTGTCGATAGCGGCTTCGAAATTCATTTCGCCGGTGCCGCCGGGCTCGAAATCCGGGGCACGGAAGTGCTCGGCATGGTCAAGACCGAGGACGAGGCGCTGGAGCATATCGTGGCGCTCACCCAGATGTACCGCGAGCAGGGCCGCTATCTGGAGCGCATCTACAAATGGGCAAAACGCATCGGCTATGACGAGGTCCGCGCCCAGATCATGGACGATGCGGACAAGCGCAAGGCCTATTTCGACCGCTTCGTCGAAAGTCAGAAATATGCCCAGGTCGACCCGTGGTCGGAGCGCGTCTCCGGCAAGGACAAGCACGAATTCAAGCCGATGGCCGTGGTCGGGCAGACCGAGCCGGCGGAGTGAGGAGCCCATCATGAGCAACGATTTCATTGCCATCGGCCGTATTGAAGATATTCCTAGGCGCGGCGCGCGCTGCGTGAATACGGCCTTCGGGCGCATCGCGGTGTTCCGCACCGCGGAAGACGAGGTTTTCGCCATCGATGATCGTTGCCCGCACAAGGGCGGACCGCTTTCAGAGGGTATTGTGCACGGAAAGGCGGTGACCTGTCCGCTGCATAATTTCGTGATCTCTCTGGATACCGGTGTGGCGCTGGGCGCGGACGAAGGGGAGGTGCAGACCTATCCGGTGCGGGTGGAGAACGGCAAACTCTCGATTGCCCTTTCCGCTCTGCCGCTGGCGGCCGAATAGGGGAGCGGATCATGGCGTCCGGACGCACAAAAACACCCGCCCGAATGGAGGACCTAGCCGTTCTGCCGCTATTCTTCCGGTTGAAGGGCAGGGCGGTTCTGGTCGCGGGTGCCAGCGAAGCGGCTGCCTGGAAGGCGGAACTCCTGGCGGCGGCCGGGGCTGATGTGACGGTGTGCCTCGGCGGCGAGACCGCCTGCGACGAATTGCTGGCGCTGGAGGCCGTTGGCAGGATCGGCCTTGCGACGGAAGGTTGGCAGGCGGCGGCATGGCGCGATCTGTGCCTGGCGCTGGGCGATTGTGAGAGCGACGCGGAGGCGGCAGCCTTTGCCGCCCGCGCGAAAGCCGAGGGCGTGCCCTGCAATGTGATCGACAAGCCGGATTATTGTAGCTTCCAGTTCGGCTCGATCGTCAACCGCTCGCCGGTGGTTGTCGGCATTTCCACCGACGGCGCGGCCCCCATTCTCGGCCAGGCGATCCGCCGGCGGATCGAGACGCTCCTGCCCAAATCTCTGAAAGGCTGGGCCGGACTTGCGGCCGGTTTGCGCGACGGGGTGAATGCCAGACTGAAGCCGGGCGGCGCGCGCCGGGCCTTCTGGGAGCATTTTGTCGATCTGAGTTTTTCTGGTACTTCCGGCCCTGATGATGGTGCAGCCGACCGGCTTATGACGCGGGCCACACAGATCGCGGCCGCGCCGCAAACCGGTAGCGTCACGCTCGTCGGCGCCGGGCCGGGCGATCCCGAGCTTCTGACGCTGAAGGCCATGCGGGCACTGCAATCGGCCGATGTCATCCTGTTCGACGACCTGATCTCGCCGGAAATCCTCGAACTGGCGCGGCGCGAGGCCAAGCGCATGCTGGTCGGCAAACGCGGCGGGCGGACAAGCTGCCGGCAGGAGGATATCAACCGGATGATGCTCGGTCTGGCGCGGGCCGGAAAACGGGTCGTGCGGCTGAAATCGGGCGACCCCTCGGTGTTCGGACGGTCCGGCGAGGAAATCACGGCCCTTCGCGAAGCGGGCATCCCGGTCTCGGTGATCCCCGGCGTCACCGCCGCAAGCGCGCTCGCCGCCGGCGCCACCACCTCGCTCACCCACCGCGATTGCGCCCAGTCTGTCCGCTTCGTCACCGGGCACTCGAAAAAGGGTGCGCTGCCGGAAGACATCGACTGGCGCGCCATCGCCGACCCGACGACGACCACGATGTTCTACATGGGCGGCCGCACCGCCGGCGAAATCGCAACACGGCTGATCGCCGAAGGGCTTTCGCCGGAAACCCCGGTCCTGATCGCTTCCAACATCAGCCGACCGGACGAAAGACGCTGGCACGGCACGCTCGCAAGCCTTGGCCGGGGCATGGCTGAAATCGGCCATGACAACCCGGTCCTGTTCGGCGTCGGCCGGGTCTTTGCGAAGACCGTCGCGGTAAGCGACAGGCAGGCTTTATTGCCGCGTTATCTCAAGGAAGTTCGGCCTTTGCCGGCGACGGTTTATAACAATTCCAGGTGAAGTGGACACCGGTTCACCGTCTGGAATTGCGTAAAAACAAAGAGATAGAACCTTTCCGCGTTTCCGTGAAATGCGGAAAGGTTCTAGAGCCCTTCAGGCTGGTTTCCAGCCGCGCTCGGACAAGGGCTGGTCCGGCGCTTCGATGGTGATAAAGCTGGCGAGTTCGGGGCCGAAGGTCGGCAGCGCCATCGGGCAGCGGACGCCTGGCAGGACCCGCACGTCGAAGAGCTCCTTGATCCCGCCCTCGAGGCGCAGCCATTCCACGATATCGCCATTGGCGGTGTTGACGATCTGCAGCCCGCACCAGGCCTCGGCCTTGCGGCTTTCCAGCTCCTCCTGGAGATTGAGCCCGGAAAACACACCCTCGCGCCGCGCCAGCGAAAGCCCGACCAAGGCATGGCCGTCATGGAAGGACAGGCCGCGCAGGAAGCCGGGGCAGAAGGCAACGCGCTCGCGCGTCCTGCTTTCAAGGTCCAGCCGGGTGAGATAGCCATTGCCGGAATCGAGAAACCACAGAGCGCCCTCGTGCAGGCGCGGGGAATGCGGCATCGACAGGCCTTCGGCGACAATCTCGTCCGTTTCGATATCGACGACCACGCCGCCATCGCGACGATGCTCGCGCCAGCCGTCGACGATGTCCGAGGTCGAGACCGAGGTGACAAAGCGCGGAACGCCGTTTTCCATCGCAAGTCCGTTCAGGTGGCAGCGGTCCTCCGGGGCCAGCCTGGAAATGAACGGCGGGCGCCAGACTGGCTTGAACGAATGGGCGACGCTGTCGGTCGCCAGACACGAATATTTGGTGTTGACGAAAAGCAGCCGACCGGCGGCGTCGATGCCCAGCTCATGAACATCGAGATCGGACACCGTCTGGCCGCGGCGCGGCACGTAGAGCCTGTCGAAATGCTCGTTGGCGCGCTCATTGGGCGCCAGTACGTTCTCAAAGCGCCAGATCTGGGCAAGGCCGGCCAGCAGCAGGCGCTGGGCATCGCCGATCAACCCCATGGCTCGGACGAAATTGCGCTGGTGCAGCGAGAGCGACCCGTTGGGCAGGGTGCCGACAAGAAAGAGCTGGCCGGTCTGGTAGGAGGTGAAGGCCAGCGAGCAGTTGTGCATGGCAAGCCACTGCGGAAAGCCGCGCGAACAGGTCACATTGGTCTGCAGCACCGCGGGATCCACCCGCGCCTCGGGCGCATCCGCGCGGTCCGGCGCAGCGGTGCCGTTGGCGGCATTTTTGTCTTCGGACGGATCGGCGGGCATGCGGTATTCCTGTGCGTTGGGTAGGCTGGGGAGAGCGGCAATGGCGCTTGCGGCTCTCCAGCGTTTTTGGCAGGCCGTGGCCTGCGATTTTGTCAGAACCGGTAGCCGAACCGCACGGAGCCGACATGCGACTGATAGTCGTCGGCGAACGAGCCGTCATACTGGAACTTCAACTCCATGCCCTGGCGTTGCGCAAGGTCGAGCCCGAGCGAGACATGGCCCACCGTATCGGCGATCGGCGTAAAGGTCGAGAAGCTGTCCATCGAGGAGAGGCCCGCAAACCGCGCCGTCGTCTCCCATTCATCCGATGTCAGGAAGGTCACGCCGAGATCGCCGTAAAGCCGCGCCGGCCAGTTTTCCTTGAACGGTATCCGCGCGCCGAACTCGATGCCCGGCGTGACGCCGAACGCGGTATCGGAATTGCCGTCGACCATCAGGTTCACCGCGCCGGCGCCGGTTTCGGTGTAGCCGAACTGGTGCATGTTGATGACATCGAAATCCACCTTCGGGCGCATGTAATACTCATCGCCGAGGGCTATTTCATAGGACGCGCGGAACCGGGCGAAGAACATCGCCGAATCCGGCTCGCCCCGCGCCGTGGCCGAGAGCGTGTCGAGGTTGATATAGCGTTTGGAATCGCCCCAATTGTAGCCCGCGCCGCCGACGAGGCCGAAGAGCCACGGCCCCATCTCCCGCTTCAGCGCGACCGCGCCGGTGAAGGATTGCTGATCCATCTTCTCCGAACCGCTGTCGTTGCGGAACCAGCTGTTTTCATAGGTGAGCCCCGAGCCAAGGAACCAGCCATCGCTGAGCTCCGTCTGGCCGCCGATCTGCAACCCGCCGACCGACTGGGTGTAGCCGGAAGCATCGCCATGGGCGTCCTGCGTCGTCTCGCCGCCAAGCACGCGGCTCCACACGCATGAGCCCTCATCCATCATCACGCCGGTCGTCTCGAAGGCCGGGCACGACAGCACGCTGTTGGCCGCGGAAATCGCCGCCGAGGGCGAATCCGCCAGCGGCGCCGCCGCCGTCTGCGAGGCGAGTTCCAGCAACATGTCGGAGAAGGTATCGGGCTCGGACTGATGGAACGCGCCGAAGGCCTCGCCGAGCGAAATCTCGTCCTCGGCGAACTTCACTTCCGTGGCGCTGCCGTCGGCGACCTTGTCCCAGGCCTGCTGCATCGCCTTCGAAACCTCGCCGGCATTCTTGCCGAGCGAGACGCCATTGCCGGTGAAATACGCGTCATCGACCGAGAAACCGTACCAGCCCTCTGCCGATTTCGTCACGTCGGTGAAATCGAAGACCAGCGAGGAAAGTGCCGTGAGCGACGAGGTGTCGCTGCCCTCGGCCTTCAGGAACTCGCTGCGCGCGTTCGGAAGCAGGGCATTGGCGTTGATATCGACGCCCCAGGTCCCGGCGAAGTCGCCTTCGATCGTCAGCCGGTCGGCCGTGCCGTGTTCCATGTCGACATCGAGATTGGTGAGCAGCCCGCCCTTGCTGGCGCTTTCCGTGCGCCAGTCGATCCGGTCGCTGCGCTTGAAATAGCTGAACGGCGAGAACGTGGTCGAAAGGCCGAGATCGGCGACATCATAGGCGCTGCCCGATGAGCCGATGCCGGCGAGATCGCCGGTGAAGGTCGTAGCAATCGTGTTCCACGCGCCGCCCGGGTCAATGCTGCCGGCATTGAGCACAGCGTCGACATCGGCGATCGCGCCGGTCACGAACGTGCCAGTTCCCTGATTGAGGAAAAGGCTTGTGCCACCGACAGCCGCCATCTGCACCGCGCCATTGGCCGCGGAGGACGATGAAGTGGCGAAGTCGTGCTGCACGATATTGCCGGTGAATGTGCCGGAATTGCTGTGTGTGATGCTGGTCTTCTTGGCCGCGGAAACATAGAGCGCGCCGCCCTGAAACTCTCCGTCCACTGCGGCCGCTTTGGACCCCGTCAGCGATCCGCCCTGATCCAGCGTCAGCGTCATCGTCTCGCCGGTCGTCTGGGCCCATACGCCCCAGGCGGTCGGGTCCGTCACGGTAACCGATCCGTCGATCGTCACGGCGAGCGAGCCAGATGACGTATTGCCATCCGCATCAGAACCTTTCGTGTTGTTGAAACGACCGAGTGTGCCGGCATAGGTCTTGCCGTTTTGTGTGAAGATGCCGCCCGACCCGCCAATGGCCTGGGCCACGATGCCGTGGGCGTATTTGCCGGTGGTCTGGACAGACGCGCCGGCGTCGACCGTAACGTTGACGATGCCGGCGCTGTCCGCGTTGCCGCTGTCGGAATAGTAGTAATTCGAGCCGCTCGACGTGCCGCCGTAATAGCCGTAGGACGCGTTGAGCTTCTGCGCCAGATCAGCCGCCACGCCACCGCCGCCGGAAATCGTCTGCGCCAGTATGCCGAAAGCGCCATCGCCGGAGGTAATGATGGTGGCGCCGTCCTCGAGCGTGACCGACGCCTCGTCGGCGCTGTTGGGCGCCTGTTCCTGGACGAAGGATATCTTGTCAGTGACAGCAGCGGCTGCCGTCAGGAAGCCGCCGCCGCCGCTGATCGACTGCGCGACGATGCCCGCCGAGCGCGCGCCATAGGTGGTGATCGCGCCGCTGTGGGTGATCGCCACCTTGCCGCCATGGGCCGAACCGGAATTGCTGCTGGACCCCATGGTCACGCTCAGCACATTGGTGATGGTATCGTCATTGACCGCATTGGCTGTGCCGAGCGCCACGCCGACGAGGCCGCCGCCGCCACCGATCGACTGGGCGATGACGCCCTGCGAGGCATCGCCCTTGGTGACGATTTTGGTATCGGAGAGGGTTTTGACGGTAACGGTGCCGGCGGTTCCGGCACTGCCATCCGCCTTGCCGCCGAGGCCGATCTTGACCTTGGAAACGGCAAGACCGGAGGAAAAACCGATGCCGCCGCCGCCGGCGATCGACTGGGCAACGATGCCGTGCGAGGCGAAGCCGCCGGTATAGATGTTGCCGGCGTAAACCGAGACGTTGCCGCCGTCACCGCCGCTGCCGCCTTCCGAGCCGATGGTGAGCGTGGCGCAGCTATCCTTGTCGTCGGAGCTGGAATCGTCGCTGCTGGAACTGCTGGAGGAATCGCAACTGCTGGAGGTATCGCTGTCGTCGGAATCATCGCTGCCCGACGAGATCGCCACCGCGCCGCCGCCGCCGCCGACCGATTGGGCGACGATGCCGGCCGACATCGTGCCATAGGTGTGGATCGTGCCGGTGCCGACGATCGTGCCCGAACTGTCCTGGCCGATGGTCACCGCGCCGCCGGCCCCTCCCGCGCCGCCGGTCGAGCCGACGGTCACCCCGAATGTCAGGGTCTTGTCGTCGTCATCGCCATCATCGCCGCCGTCATCATCATCTCCGCCGTCGTCATCGTCATCCGATGATGACACCATGGCGAGCGACGTTTCCGTCGCTTCGGCGTCGTCTCCGCCGTCATCATCGTCGTCGTCCTCGTCTTCCTTGATGGAAAGCGAGCTTTTGCCGGAACCCGCCGCGCCGCCGCCGCCGCCGATCGATTGTGCCAGTATCGCATCTGACCAGTCGCCCTTGGTGGTGATTGCGCCTTCGCTCGAAATGCTCACCGCGCCGCCATCGCCGCCGGCCGCACCTTTCGCGCCGAGCCCGATCGTGATGTCCCAGTCCGCGTCGCCGCTGCCGCCGCCGCCTGATGAGGAGCCGCCGCCGCCGCCGATCGACTGGGCGAAGATACCGCGGGACACATGGCCGCCGGTGTAGATCGAAGCGCCGGCGTCATCCATATGCACGTCGACGCTGCCGCCATTGGTGCCGGCGCCGCCGTCGGCCCCAAGGCCGATATTCAACGCGGCCGACTTGATGCCGTCTGCCGCCTTGGTCGAGCCGGAGCCGGTGCCGGCATTGCCGCCGCCGCCGCCGATCGAATGCGCCAGAATGCCGTCGGCATAGTCGCCCGTGGTGCTGATCGCGCCGTAATGGCTGACGCTGACCGTGCCGCCGACGCCGCCAACGCCACCATAGCCGCCGACATAGGAATTGACCGAGACGGCAAAATCCGTGCCCGCGTCGACTTTCTCCTCGTCTTCCGCCAGCCAGGAGGTGATCGACTTGGCCACGGAACTGGCGGTCGCATCCCCGCCATTGCCGCCGCCGCCGCCGATCGACTGGACCACGAGGCCGGCTGCGCCGTCGCCGGAGGTCTGGATTCTGGAGGTCTTGTAGACATGCGCCTCGGCCGTGCCGCCATCGCCGCCCGCGCCGCCGAT
>MDSV01040951.1_pt1 | contig 21028 bp, 13 predicted proteins | sample 810851 | NCBI WGS metagenome assembly MDSV01 (sample SAMN05326640, study PRJNA326480) | marine metagenome | isolation source: seawater | place: Atlantic Ocean: North East | collected 2012 | reverse complement strand
GGAGGAGGAGGAGATGGTGGTGGAGGCGATGGAGGAGGGGGGGATGGTGATGGAGGAGGGGGGGATGGTGATGGAGGAGGAGGAGATGGTGGTGGTGGCGTTGGTGGTGGAGGCGATGGAGGAGGAGGGGATGGTGATGGAGGAGGAGGAGATGGTGGTGGAGGTGATGGTGATGGTGGTGGAGGAGATGGAGAAGGTGGTAATGGAGATGGAGGAGGTGGGGATGGTGATGGAGGAGGAGGAGAAGGAGGAGGAGGAGGTTGCGGTGGAGGAGGTGAGGCAGGAGGCGGCAACTCGCCAAAGACCTCAATCTCGCGAGCCTGCAATGTGCGCGAAGTTCCCGGTGCATAGATGTACACATACCGTCCGGATCCGCTACCACAATTATTCTCCGAAAAATCGAAGTATGTTGCTGTGTCTTGGTAAGGTCTGGGACTAAAGAAACAAGATTTGGTTGCTGTCCCTGGAGTAGGGGGCTGTACAGAGTAATTAGGCAAATTGTTGCTGAGAATTATATTGATTTGTCCTTGGCTGAAGGCGGAGGCACAGCAGCCGGTTCCATAGTCTTCTCGTGCCCATGCTCGTACCATGTGCACAGTGTATATGGCGCCTAAATCAACCATCATAAACGGGTTGGTCACAACCCATGTTGCCATAATTGTTGGTGTTGACGGCATCGCTCCGCCAAGCTCATTGCAAAGGGGTTCGGTCCAGTAGCATGTCTCTGCACAGTCTGACATTGATCTGTCGCCGTTTATGAGACTATTTGCGCTCCCTTGAGCGGTGTACCAGCTCGACATGTAAGCTGCAGTGCGTGGGAGCCATCCAAAAATAGTGTTTGCTGACACTGAATTTATATTTTGTATTTTAACGTATGTAGGATCAAATTCGAAATTTGAATTGTGCGAATGCTGATCTACTGCAATCCATGGAGTACACATTGATATTCTTTGACATGGTGCTGTATCAGCAGAACCTCCACCACAGTAACCACCACCATTTCGCCAATTTGTACTTTTAGTTGGTCCACACGTACAATGGCTATCACTATAACCGCCATAGGTTCCCGGTTGACAATAATCGTAAGTATACTGAGAGGCATACGGCGCAACACAGAACGCGGTACATTGGTAGTCGCCGTATGTTGAACTGGGACCATAGCAATTCCCCATCGTCCCGGCTGGCGTTTCCAGATCTGCCATGTGCAGTTCACTATTGGCACAGCTGGCGCCTGTTAAGGCAAAACTAACATCCGCACACGTGCGGCAGTAAAGACCGGCTGTCCAATAGTTGTTGCCATGTCCCCTTGCAGTCACAACGCACGCTTCGTCGTGCTGCACTCCATTATGGTAGTCATGCGGCGAGTTGGATCCGTAAAAGTCCGTCCATACACCTGAAACGGATACTACTGTCGACAGACTCGCGCAATTGGTTACCGATATTTCCGGCGATCTCATGTTCCAAAGTGTACGGCCATTGTTGCCTTGGGTATACGTCACCGAAGGCGGTGATGAGGGTGGTGCAGTAAAAGGAATATCCAGAATGAGAGGCATGGCTAAAGGTCCTGTAAATGTATACCAAAACCCCGAGGGATACGAATTGTCTCCAGCTGGAGAAAATCCTGGAAAGAATTTATTAACAGTCCCTCCTATGTTTATACCTGCGGGAAGTATGATTCTAGAAATACAACCAGTGATTGGGTATAAATCATATTGGAGAGTATTAATATTTGTAAAATCTAATACAGGATATTTTGAATAATAAATAGGGTCTGGTTTAAAATATTGGTTTGGTGCGGGTGCGGATCCATGCATATCAACACAATAAGATAGACTGTTTAGAGCTTGACGTCCTATATTTATAGAATTTGTGTTTGGGAAACCATACCATTTTAATGCTCCATTATTATATGCAGTTGCGAAATTTGCAACATTCCAAAATGATCTTTGACCAGCGCCCTCTAACGAAAAACTACCTAAGTTAGTAAAAGAAGCTTGCGATATATCAAGATCAGTTGCATACTTTAAACCACTGGAAAAAGCCATATTAGGTATATTAATATTAGCTTTCCATGTTAAGCCTGTGAACCCACATTGACGAAATGCATAGAATCCAACAGATGTTATTTGCGTCGGTATTTCTATATGTCCAGTCAATGTGCTAGTGTGATCAAACCCACTATTGTGTATCGCGTTTATATTTCCCCAACTTGAAATTCCTTTTAGTGTAGTTCCTTGATAACCGAACCTGTTATCACATCGCAGAAAACAATTACCGGGAACAATTGTTGCTTTGACACCATTAGCATCAGTAACTAAATTAAAATCAATAATACCATTCGAGGGTATCCAAGCTTGTCCTGGACAGTCAACAGTGTGATGTCCGGTACAACCATTTACATAACCAGTATTTCGAGTAGATATAGATGTTATATTTTCATGATTTTTAACTTCAAATGTTGATTTAAATATGCATGTTTCAGTTGCAGTACCCAAATCGAATCTTATTTCTAAAGTATCATTCATATAGTACATTCTTCGAAGATTCGATGTAAATGTAAGTTGGGTGTGAAATAAAGTATTAGAAAATGTAATTATGGCACCATAACAAGTATCTGATATAATATTTACTGTTAAGCTGTTCATTTTTCTCGGCATAATATTCATTATAATAGATTCATCTAAGGTTGGTTGTATATGTGTATTATTTAAAATTGCATGTATATTATTAGGTTGTCTTATAGTTTCATAGTGATAATTCCAAATACTAGTGTAATCAACTAAATTAAAGGTTGTATCGAATATTGAACATACACCATCTATTTGTAATGTAAATAAATCATAATTTGGTTCATATGTGGAATCAAAGCAATCAATTGCTTTTATACATGAGCATTCGTTTGTTATTTCAGAGTATGATACAAAGGGTGCGTAATCACCACTATAACAGTGAGGACTTGAGACACTTTTTTCAACACAGTCTGTAAAATTTATTACAGTAAAAATGGTTTGGGGAGAATCATCACCATTTTGAGTTATGCATTTTGAAGAACCTCCACAATTTGAAGCATATCGTATATTTTGTGTTGTGGGGACTAGAGGTTGTGTTTCGTATGCATAAGCAGAACATGTGTATTGATTATTATGATCAGTATTCATAAGACATGTTTGGTAGTTTGTTGTACTATGTTGATTTGTATTAGATCGTTGAGCGAAGTTAATAATTTCATGTGTCGTTTCATGTACAATTTGATGTGTATTTGAGTATTTAAAATAACATCTCTTGTGTGGATTTGGTATAATATCAACTGCACTGTTTGCATCATAATAAGTACATTCATATCTATAGTAATCACTATCGAAAGCATAAGATAATGTAGTGAAGTTACTGATGATATTTCCACAGTAATGAATTAAATCTGAATGATAGTTTGCATTTATTGTAATTCCTGTGCTTTGAACATTTGTACATTGTCCTTCACCGATAAAAACATGTCCTTCATTGTACATAGTATCACGATAACAGCAGTGTTCTTTTAATTGTGACGCTGTTAATGCGATGTTGTATATTTTCATGTAAAGTATTCCTTTAAAATTATATGATTCTTGTGTACCTTTTCCAATAAGAAAGTTGTTATTGTCATTATTTACATGTCCAAACGAAGTAGAATATGTGGAGTTTTGTATTCTGATTGGGAATGTGAATATATCATTGATGTATACATCGTATGAGGATGCACAAGTTGGTATACAATTACTATAATGAATTATTTGAATATGATAGAATTCATCATTTCGAAATTGTAATTGATTGTTTCCACCAATTAATGTGTCTTTTTGCATATCATAAGATGTATATTCATGAATATAATTTAGTTGTGAGTTGTTATTTTTATTTTCGATTTCAAGTTTAATTTTTGAAGTATATGTTGAGTCTTCTTGGTAAAAGATAGTATGTTTAAAGAACTGATTATATGAGTCATGTTTTATCCAAATATCAATTGTGTAATTTAAATTTGTGTGTAATCCTATTGTTCCTGTGTGTGTTCTGATGCTTGTTCCATTTAATTTATATGGTCCAATAACTGCATTTTCATATGAGTTTGGGTTTGGGAGAATTTTGTCAATCAGAATGTTTGGTTGATTTTCGTAGGTTGATGGGTGTCGCATTTCCAATCCAAATTGATGAGTATTAAGAATTCCGTTTCGAAGATATGATCCTCGTTGTCTTGCTTCATCGTTTGTTATATTTTGTATTTTTTTATAATTTATGTTTATGTTGTTGCCAGTTTCATTATAAAAACTATATTGCATAAAATTTTTTATGATACTTGATGACAGGTTTTTATAATCAATTATACGAAGTGTATGGTCAAAAATTATAAAGTCTGTTTCGAATACTAGATGTTGTGATTCTAAATATAATTTTAGTTTTTGTTGAATTATAAGAGTTTTATCCATTATATATTGTATAACTTGAGTGCATTTTGGAAGTTCTGAACATATTGTAGTAAATCTATGTAAAATTGGAAATAGTATTGTTTGGTTTGATAAATTATTTGAATCGTAATTAAAATTACGATGCGTGAAATATGTATTTTCATTTGACGTAGTAACATCTCCGCTAGATAATTCATAATTTCCACTAGCTAATTCATTATTATAATATCTATTTTGTATATTGTGATCTGAAAATATTTGTTGACTAGAATCTATATCAGGAACAACTCTTATTTCTGTTTGTGTTGTTATATTGTCGAAAACACTTATCATGTGTTGCCAAAATATTTCTTCAAACATTGTGTGACTTGTGAATTGGTTTTTTATATTGTGATATTCGTTTAGTAGAGTTAAATTGTTCGTGAATATATTGAGCCACATGTTTTCGTAAGTGAAATCATTATTATATTTTATTTGGAATGTTTTAAGAGTTAATTTAGATATATCACATGTGTCATTGAATCTTATCCAATTTGGAATGGATGTATCGTTATTTTGTTCTGAACTTATTATAATAGTTGTAGATGATTGTGAAGAAATATCAATTATTGTGTTGACCGGGGAATTTATTTCAATATTTGGAAAATAAATAATTTCATTATTATGTTGTTCATATATTCGCATGCTTATGATTCCACAATCTCTTATTGGATATAAGTTCACATAAAGAAATTGTTGGTTTAAATGGTTAAGTTGGATTTCAATGTTTTGTGATGAAGATGGTGATATTATTTCTTGGTTGACGAGCGCATTTCGTCGATTTAATGTTATGTAATTTGTATTTAAATATCCTGTGTTCCATGACAAATGTTCAGTATTGTTTGGATAACTTGTTTGAATCATTGATGTTAAACATGTTTCGGAGAGAGAGTAAATATTTGTTAGTATGTTGTGTTTGGTATTTTGACATATTGATTGTAATGAACATTTGCAAATAGAGTTGACATGTGAAAATGTAATATATGGAGATATAATTTCAGAGTTGCAATAAATATCGTTTCGTATTGTATCTATACATGTTTGAAAATTATTTACAATAAATATTTTATCTTTGTTTGAAGTAGGACACATGCGATTTCTTTCGCATAATGAATAATTTCTGTAATTTACATATCTACTTGCAATATTTTGATTGTTTTCATGTTCAACTTGTATATTAATTGATCCATGTTTACACCATGAAGAATTTATGTTATTAATAATTACTGATATCAAAGTTCCTGCTAAGTTAGAATCATATGTGATGTGTTGGTTTTGTTCAGAAAGGTATTCTTGATGTAAGAAATTATTATCAACATATATTCTGAATTCTGATGTACCCTTGTTATTTATACAAAGATGATGAACATCTAAGTGTAGTCTATTAAATTCGTTAGTAGAAGTATAACGTATTTCAGTTGAATGATAAATGGATGCTGTGTAGAAAGTGAAAAAGTTGTTAGAACTTATTCCAGCTGAAGGTATGCATATTGAGCAATTTCGTGGTGATATTACAGGAACTGGTATATTAGTCATCATAAATCCTTCATGTGGAGTAAGTTGATATCGTGATGAAGATTTAAATGAAAGTGGACAGGTTGTGTTACATGTATTACAGAATGTGGAGTATGTTCTTGAGCAAGTATCAATATTTTTACGAAGCCAGAAACTCCATGTTCCATGATCTGTTATTAATGTGTTATCTATTATGTCATATATTTTTGAATTTAGGTAGTTTTGAACTAAACTATTGCTTAACATAATGTTATCATTTGATCTAGGAAGTATAAGTTGATTATTTATGTATCTATAAACTTTGTATATGTTTATATCATATCCAAGTTTTACTGATATGCTAAACATTGTATCGTATGAGATTTTATATCGTGTGATTCCTTTCCATTCTATATATGTTTTGTTTAATGTAGTGTTCATATTAAGATGAGGCAAAAGGTTTGATGATATTTCTAAACATGAATCTGTAATTGTATGAAAATTGTCTACACATTGTGATTCAATTTCTAACCGGTCGAATGTGTCATTTATATAAATACAAGTTCTCATTATGAAAGGATCATATGAATTGTTAATATTACATGGTTTTAAGTTTATATTAAAAGAATTTGTATACACAACAAAAAATAAAAGTATATTTATAATCATATTACTTACTACAATTTTTTTTTTTTTACCAAAATTACATTACTCATTTAATATTGGTGACGATGGTCTATATACAATATTTACAATTTCTTTATTTGTTGATATTACATTTGTTTCTTCTTTGTAAGGTGCTTCACATATTTCTTTTGAAAAAATATTTTCCTCTGTGTTGATAATTGATGATTTGTCAGTATCAAATGGCAATTCAACTTCTGTTTTTGTATTTATAGAATCCAGTTTGTTTATTTCGAATAATTCTACTTGAGTTGGAATTGATGGTCTTATTCTAACCGATGATTTCAATACTTTTTTAATCTTCATAGTTTCCAATTGAATTTCTCTTGGGTGCATCATACTTGAATTCATTTTTAAGTCGACATATCCACTTCCAATTCCGGCTAATTTACCAGTCATGATATTTTGTGAAACTCCTTTTCCATTGTCAACTTCACCAAAACAAGCAGCATCACATAGTATATCTGGTGTTTCTTCGAATGAACAACGCAATAATGGACCTGTATCCATGCGATTTATACCATGACGACTTAATGGCATTATGTAGCCACCTCTTGTCATTGTGTTAACTATCATCATAATATGACGAGGATCTACATATGTCCCATCAAAAGAAATTGTTACTGTCAATTCATTGTATAATACTCCGACTGCAGCTTCTAAACCAAGTGTTGCATGAATTTCATTTAAATCATTGCTCACTGTATTTGTCCAATCAACGCACGGTATAGCACTTAAATCAATTAAGTTGCATCCTTGTGTATCAACAACATAATGTTTTTCATTATTGTATTCAATATCTCTTACAAATGCAGCTTGAATATCTTTATGTCCACAAATTGCAACGGTATCTAACAAAACAGACATAACCCGATGACATAGTAAACCTTCGCTTTCTCGAGTTGATCCATCTAATTTTTTCATCATTGATTTCATTTCTTCTAAACGAATACGAATAACCCAATCGACATCATTTGTTTCTGAACTTATTATATGAGCTTTTCCATGTAAACGAGTACGAAGCAGTGTACGAACAATTGGAGGTGTTATACGACGAGTTTTCATCAGTGATTGATTTAGTATTAATCGAATCACATAGTTTGAATCCTTTTCTGAACGAGGAATGCCAATTAATGCATTCATATCAACCATGAATTTATCTCCACTTGAACTTTGTGGGCAATCGTCATCTGGATCATAAACAAAATCACAACTGCTTACGATATCACTTAAACGTGTTAATGGTAATGTATCCGCCAAAAATGCTGCAAACTCGCGATTCTTAGATAATTCTGGAATCAAACGAATTGTATTCGATGGTGTCTTAATTGTCTTTGCTTGATCCAATAATTCTTTTAGACGTGGAATACCAAGTGTCACATTCTTGCTAATTACTCCAGCAAAATGGAAAGTATTTAAAGTCATTTGTGTACAAGGTTCGCCTATAGATTGTGCTGCAATAGATCCAACCATTTCTCCATAATTAATTCGAGCCCCAGTCCATTTTTTTTCTATTTTTTTGAATATGTTTTGAATTTCATTAATGGACAATTTTGCATTGTAAAGTTTTGATGAGCAAAAGAAATCAAGCAGAGTAGCTTTGTAGATTGCTGATTTTTTTTTGTTGACATTGTACCTGACAATCTCTTCGATTTCATCAAATGTAGCTGAATCTCCTTCATTATGTTTTAGATGCATTCTGTATGGATTGAATGGTAATAATATTTTTGAATCTAAATCAGTTATAAGCACATTAAGTTTTGTTTGTAATATTATATTTTTAGCGAAAATTGCTTCTTCGGCTTCCCATTGTGTCATTCGTTCGCATATATCTTCAGTTTCTTCTTCAAGTATGTTAAGTTTAACTCGTTCAACACGTGCTGCATCCATACCGTCTCCTCCATATGAGAAATCTATGATATATTCTTCTGCATTTCGTACGGTTCCATCATAACAAACTTTATGATCTTCCATTGCTTTAATTTGTCTGCGTTGTATGTATCCAGTTGTAGCGGTTTTAACTGCAGTGTCTACAAGACCTTCTCTGCCTCCCATTGCATGAAAAAAATATTCATGTGGATGTAGTCCAAGAGCATATGAGTTTTGTACAAATCCTTGTCCTGCAAGTGAATTATCTATTTTTTCAAAGCATGTGAGTGTTCGTCCACCTTTTTCTGCGAAGACACGATGACCTTCTACTGATTGTTGTCCTACACAACCACAAATTTGTGATAAGTTTATAGGATTTCCTTTTGAGCCAGCATTTACCATATTTCGAATAGCGTTATCAGAATTTAGTTCTTCGTCGACAATGCCTCCAGTTTGCATAAGTGTTTTAGAAAGAATGCGTACTATTGTGCTTTCAAGAACCGAATGTTCTGGTGATCCTTTTTCGATTGGTTCTTTAAGTAATTCTTCTGCATATCGCATTGCTGTAGTAATACGTTCTTTAACTCGTTCTTCTCCTTTTTCTGATAATACACAATCTTTTATACTGACTGAAAATCCTCTTATCATCAGCCATGCATTTACAAGTCTTTGTATTTCGGACATCCACCGAATACATATAGAGCTTCCGTATTCTCTGAATAGTATATCAACGAAACCTCCAGCCGAACTTCCAAGTAAGCTTTTGTTAAGAGTTCCTGTGCAAATAATACCATTTCGTACGAAGCATTTGTTGTGTTTACTAATATCAGGAGTTTCAAATTCAAGACCAAGTGACATTTTTGGTATGATCATTGACAATAATTGTTTTCCAGACCATAGTTTTTTTGGTGACATAATACATGGTTCTGGAATCTTAATATTAGTATACTTGAGACCAGCAAGCAAATGACAAACAAATGTTTTATCAATAAAAACATCGTTTTTGCTGAAAAGATGAGCTCCAAGAAGACTGTCTTGTACAATTCCCATAACAGGTTTATTTGCTTGTGGTGATATAACTTGTCGTGAGACCATCATGATTAATGCGACATCAGCAATTGCTGCTGGTGATTGTGGCACATGAAGATTCATTTCATCACCATCAAAGTCAGCATTATAAGGATTTGCGCAGCAAAGATTAAGTCTGAATGTAGATCCTTTCATAAGTTTTACACGATGACCCATCATACCCATTTTATGCAGACTTGGTTGTCGATTAAATATGACAACATCATCATCTTGTAAATATCTTTCAACAATCCAACCATATTGAAGACGTATTTTTTCGCGATTTTCGCAGTGGTTAAGATTTATCATAACACCGTTTGATGTAATAACATTTTCAGCTCCAAATATATCAGAACATCCATTAACAACTCTTTTAGTTAGTTGTTCGATATTTAGTGATGTAACTCGTTCCGGAATAGTAAGTGACATTGCAATTCTTTCAGGTATTCCAACTTGATCAACATCCATTACTGCATCTGGTGTAATTACACTTCTTGCTGAGAAGTCAACACGTTTGCCCATAAGGTTTCCACGAATACGTCCGTCTTTTCCTTTTAAACGATCTGTTAATGATTTGGTGGGTGCTCCAGATCTTTGTGTTGATTGTTTTTGACCTCTTATGTTATTATTCATATATGTAAATACTTCAAATTGCAGTTTGCTGATTTTTTCTAAGATATCTGTATTAATAATGACATTCATCCAATGTTTTTCTCCTATAAAGTTGAATAATTCTATAGATCGTTTATTTATATCTTGTAATTTATGAGTAAGATCATCTTGTCCTCTTGATCGTGATCCCTCTGAAGCCATAATTGCGGGTCGGGCAACAGGTGGTGGTACAAGTATTGTGGTAAGTATCATATTTTTAGGATGACATACATTAGGATCTAAGCCAAGTAATTTACAATCTTTATCTGAAACATGCATAAGTATTGATAGAGCATCTTTTTGTGTGAAAATAGAATTACTATATTTCTTCTCCTCTTCTGATTCAAAATCTTCGATAGGCCATTCTGTTTTTATTGTTAAAGATCCTCGAACATATGTTGGTTGTGGGAAATTACAGTGAGGGCATCGTTTCTTGTTTTTTAGTGAATTGTATATATTTGTGAATTGTGTTTTACCCATATCTGATGTTTCTATTTGATTTTGTTCATCTGTTGAAAGTAATATATTAGAACATGCAAAACAAACACATCTTAAACATTTGAAAGTTGTATCAAAAAATCCAATATGATACATTGGAAATGATAATTTTATATGTCCTACATGACCTTGACAGTGTCGGACATCTTTGCAACAGGTTCCGCAAAGTAATCTTCTATCTACAGTTCCCATACGATGATCATTTATTCCATTTGGATTTGGTAAACCTCTGTAATATATTGTTGTATCTTTAACATGACATGTGGACATGCGTTCGATTTCTTCACTTGACAATAGACCGAATCTGACTTCTCCTGCACGTATTGGAAATTTAGTGGAACATTTATAAGCTAACATTTATAATTTTTTTAGGAGAAAACAATTTTGATTCAAAAAATGTTCAAAAAAAATTTTTTTAAAATAGTAATTAAGATAATAAATGGGATGTGCTTTATCTAAAATCGAAACATTAGAGATAGATGTTTCTATTACACCTGCTTTTTCAAATGAAATTGGCGGGGAGATTGCAATATTAACACAATTTCCAATAACATGCGAATGGAGACATAATAATAATACTGCTTTATTAAATTTATCAAATGATAGATTAACTGCCAAAAATGTAAAGCCTGGTGTTTATCAAATATTGTGTTGTAATAGTAAAGGAGAACGGAAAACAATAACAGCAGAAGTGAAAAAAATTCCAATTTTAATTATAGATTGTTATGATATTACGGACGCATCGAATGATATGGCTCGTGATGGAGTCATCACTGCTAAAATTTCTAATATAAACAATGTTAAAAATATACAGTATTTATGGACATCTGGTGTGATCACAACTGAACCAATATTATATGACGTTTCGCCTGGTACATATTGTATAAGTATTATTTCTTGTGACAAAATTCCTATTGGTTATTATCATGGATGTTCTCCTGCGATTGTACGAGTAAAATCGGAACAACAATGTTTAATTTTCCCAAGTTAAAAAATCTTTTATTTTATGTACTTCATAAGTTGCGTTTCCAAGTTTTGAACATAACATTGCAAGACATGACGGTTGATTATAGTTTGAAATACTTATTATATGATTCGATTGTAACATAGCATTAATGTCATCGATAAGTTGTGAAGAATACTTTAAATAACAAGAATGATTTCTCTCTTTCATTCCAATATTTATATCATATTCAGCAGCAATATATGCTAAATTATTTGAATCTGTAATAATGTGATATTCTGGATAAATTTGCTTTATTTTTGAACATAATTCATGTAAAAGTTGGTTTGTCATTTGTAATTGTTCTTCATCACCTTCAAACTGAAAACTTGATTGATCACCACATCGTACATGAATAACATTTTTATTTTTTGTTAAAGTTTCATTTCCAATTATAATATTTAGAATATTTTTTTCAGGTCTACTCATAAATGATAAATTTGTGCTCCATTTTTGTAATATATTCAAAGAAGATGGTGATGGATGAAACACAACTAATGTTTTTTTAATATCCATATTTGTCAAGCGTTTAATTATTCCTTTTGGTGTCGCACACTCCATATAAATACAATTTTCATGATTCAAATTCAAATTGCTGGGATATTTTAGTGATTTGAAACCTATATTATAATTACTGATATCCAACCCACATCCATACATTTTCAACAATTTTCTTTTGCGTAAAAATTTTCGCATATGACACCATGATATTAAAAAATGTGACAATCCTACATAGCTATCGATTGTATACTTAAAAACTAGCCGCATTTATTAATTAATAATTATTGTTTTCTAATCTGATTCATTATTGATTTATTATTACAAATAACGACTCCTATAAGTATTCCTACTATACAATACATAATATGAATTAAATGTGCATATGGTTCAAGAATGTTTTTACATTCTTTAATCTCATATATTGTCATAATTGGTTTTTGTTCTTTTAACATGCTTATAATATCGTTTGATGATTCAAAAATATCGTTCTGTTGTGGTTCTTCTTGATCAGAAGCTTGATCTTCCGGTGGTTTTGTAATTTGTGTCAAATCACTATCAACTAGTTTTTTTTTACCACTTACTATTGGCACAATTGGTTTGGGATTTGTGTTTCTACCTTGCTTCAAATGTTGATCTCTGGTAAATAAATATTTTGATTGTTCGTCGTCTTCCGACATTTTTTGTATGTCTTAAAAAAAAAAAGTTCGTATGAACATTGTATAAAGATTGAAAAAATTATTGTAGCGCATCAACAAATGAACTTAGTAATTGTTCTGAATTTTTATTATTTGTTTCAAAAATTCCATTCTTGCCATTTAAGCAATTTAAACAATTACAGCTTTGTGTACAATGTACACCAGCTCTATAGCATTCACAATATTTTTTCAAACATCGTGTTGTTTTACAAGTACAACCTTTAGAATGTCTTGTTCCGTGAATAATTTTCGGTTCAAATGCTTTTGGGTTTCGTCGTGTTATTATAGATTTTGCTCTCTGTATATCTTTTTCAAAACCATTTTTATTGTGACAGTCAGAGCAACTGCAATTATCTGAACATGAAACACCATTTCCAAAACATGCACAATATAGCTTTAAGCATTTTGAGTTTTTGCATGTACATTTGAATATTGATTTTTTTTCATTACTATCGTTCGCATCAAATTCAAGAGCATCAAATTCAAGAGTATCCAATTCAGAAGTATGAAAAAGATTGAAACTATCATTAGAAAACAGTTTTTCCGATGAACTTGGTGATTGGCGTAGACGTTTTTGACCTTTTTTATTGTCAGGAGTTGCCATCGAAAAAAAAACTAAAAAATTTTTTTTTTATTAGAGTAAAAATCTGTTTTATTGTACATTAGTAATTCATGGGAGAATATTTAAAATGGTACATCATCACTGTCACTGAAACTATCTAAACTATCTTCTTTATTGTCTTCTTTTTTTGTATTTCTTTTTGATCTGTATTTTTTGTTTTTGTGTGATGGTGGTGAGTGTGATGGTGTTGGATTTGGAGATGGATTTGGAGATGAGTTTGGTGATGGTTTTCGGTTTCGGGACACAATTCGTGATGATTTAGGTGATTGTGTTGAAAAGTTTTCCATCATTTCAATAAGTGGAAAATTTATAGTTGGAATAAGAAGATGTGACATACAATTTTTTATGTCGCTTTTTATTGTAAATTTCTTATTTTGTATTTGAAATACTGATTTTAATGTTGTTGATGTATTTCTTAGATGAAATGCTAACCATGTACGTGCGAAAATGAAGTGTTCAGACATTTCATTGTTCCCAATATTAATATAGTAATCTTCATTAATACGTTCTACTTCAAATATAGTTTTTTTGTTGCCAGAATCTGTTACAACCACGTTAGATTTATTTTTATCAAAATCTTCTAAATTAATTTTAACAATATTTGTTTGACATTCATAATGTCTTAGTATATTTTTGTATATTGTTTCTAATCCTTCTGAATTTAGTTTTTCTGTAAGAGTTTTAAAGTTTTTTCGGAGTGTATCATAATATGTTAATAAATCTTTATGATCTTTTTGAAGATCATCCTGTGATATATATTTCAAATTTGAGTTTGTTCTTATCAAATATAATGAATCTTTAGCATTGTGTGTTGAGCCGAATTTTGCGATTATTTCTGTTGATGTATTTCTATTTTTCACTATTTTTTCAAGATTATTGACACGTTTTTCAATATCTTCAATGTTCATGTTTACAAGTGAGATTTGATTTTTTTATTTTGAAATTGACCGATCGATTACGACTCAGACAACACGCGTATGATCGATCATGTAAAAAAAAATTCTATAAATAAAAAATGAATTTATTTGCAATTGGCATTTTTTTCACATTAGCAACTTTTAATGTTAATTTTAATGTATCTGAAAATGAAGCAAATAATCTTGGTCAAGAAGTTATTACAAATTTGAATAATTTATGTGAAGAAAAAAATAAGATTTTGTGTCTACCAAAAATTAAGTTAAACCGTGTTGTAAAGTCAACAAAAAAAATAGTAAATGGATTTTTGTATGATGTAGGTTTTGATACTAATATGGGTTTTTTGGACATGCAAGTGTGGAAACAGGAATGGCCTAATATGACAAGTATACATAAGTATGTTTTAAATAACAAAGATTTAATAGCTTCTCCCGTAAAATACTTGAACATTTAATGGATATTGTTTTTTTTGATTAATACGAACTTGTATGATCATGTAAATTTTGAAAGATAAAATATTTTTATATGAAAATGACAGATTGGGTAAATATTTTATCATTTAGTCCTCGTTTGATAAATTCAGATGGCAAATTCGGAATATTACAAGAAATTTCTCAGACTAGTGAATCTGGAATTGTTTGGTATCCTGAAACCGATGAATGCAAACATATACATATGACATGGACAGAACGAATTATTCATATGCATGAATGTTTAAAATATTGTACAGCGTTTAGAGTAAATGTGTTAGTACAAAATTCACATATTGTAATGTATAAAATATGTGTGAATCCTATGTTATTGAGATTACAAATATCATTGGGAAAAGTCTTGGGAGAACATCACATTATTTCATTAATATCTGTAATGTGGAAAAGTTCAGTGACTTATGAATCACAAATTCAAAGTCCTGATGATTCAAATAATATGCATCTTTCAAATTCAAAAATATGGAACAAAAATATGATTTTATTAGATTATCAATTAAACTCATTAAATTATATGAAAAATGTAGAACACAATATAAGGACTTATTCTTGTATAAGTTACAATAATCATATAAATATTTGTGATAATATATGTGTTGATATTGTTAAAGAGTGTTTTGTTACAGAAGAAGATATAAGAGGATGTCCAATACGTGGAGCATTTTTATGTGATGAAGCTGGATCCGGAAAAACTGCTGTATCTTTAAGATTGATTTCTGAGGATAATGAATTTATAAGAAAAAAACAAGAAAATTATAGTACGAATGCAACATTAATAATTGTTCCTACTAACCTTCCATCGCAGTGGAATACTGAAATTGAGAAATTTTATGAGCACGGAACATTTAAAATTATAAATCTTTTAAAATCATCTGATTTAAAATCTGTTAGTATGAATAGTATTTTAAATGCTGATATTGTATTGACTACAATGTCATTTATAAAATCAAATAAAACATACAATGATATATTTACAACTGTACTCAATAAAAATGTAGACGGATATAATAAGAAATCGAGAGCTCTTTTCAAAGTGGTTGCAAAAAATAAAGAAATTGATTCTCCAATTTTACAAATTATAAATTGGAATCGAATAATTGTAGATGAAATACATGAATTGAAAGGAAAAGATTTAAAAATATTAAAATGTTTCTCATGTGATATTATGTGGGGTATAACAGCGACACCAGTTTTGAATATTAATTTGAAAGACGAATGTAATGAATTGAGTTTAATGATGGAGTATATTTCGTTTTTACACCCTAATATTTACAAATCTTTTATTCATAATTGTATGAGAGGGTATGTGGACATTCAAAAATATTTTCCACAAAATAAATTACAACTTGTACAATTGTCAGATATTGAAAAAGAAAAAAAGAATATTGAGTTAAGTGATGAAGAGCTTGTGCTCAGTTTCACTACATTTGATGATGAAAATGTAAATTCATATGAAAACACATTAGATATAACACAATGTATCGTTAAAGAAGAAGAACATAATATTGATATATCAGTTGCTTCGTTAATCAATTTACAACAAACATTAGTAACAACTGGTTTAATTGTGTGTGCTTTATGGTGTGTTGAATATGGAAATAGTAAAATTCGTAAATCTTCTATTTTGTATAAAGCAATCGAATTTGTTGCTAAAGAAAAGTTGCATATAGATTCTGGAAAACGAATTATTTCATTAATTGATAAAAAGCGTCGTCAAAAGAATTTCATGGAAATGAGTTTGAAAAAGTTAGAAGAAAAAAGTGAAATATGTTCTATATGTATGCATCGTTCTTGTTCTGTTATAATAAAATGTGGTCATTTGTTTTGTCGTACATGTATTTCAAAATATTTGGTTCAAAAGAATAAGTGTCCAGTATGTAATAATGAAACGAGTCAACATGATATGTTTCGTGTTTCATGTGATAGTGAAAACTCGAAATTGAATGCAATAAAAGATATGATATCATCAACGAATGAACCAGTTTTAATAATCGCACAATGGAAAAAAGTGTTGAGAGATATAAAAATAATTTTAAATAAATCAGATGCTATTATATTAGAGGGTAATACATCTCAAAGAAGATGTATATTAGACAAATTTAGAAATGAAGGCGGTGTTCTTCTTGTGTGTGTTGAAGATTCTTTTGCTGGTATACGATTACCTAATGTAAGGTATGTAATATTTTCTCATGCCTTAGTTGGTGAATATAGTAAAGTTAAATCAATTGAAACTCAGGCCATAGGTCGTACATTAGATTCAGATAAAATAGAACATCCCAAAGTCATATCTTTTGTAACAGCAGATTCGCAGGAAGAGTCTATTTGGAGAACAACACATAAATAATTGTGTTTAATTTTGTTATGTAATATAAATGGAACAAATGCCGAGTAATTCATATTTTGAAAGATTAGAGCGTGCTCGAATTTCAAATGAAAAAAAAAAAAATGAAAATCGAAATAATATAGAAGATATCAAACTAGATATATTAGAAGAGAATACTGAAGGTGTTGTATACGGTAGACCTGCAAAATATCAAATAGAAAAAGGCATTGCGTATGTTATAAAAAAAACATTGAAATTAAATGTTGTATTTGATTAAAAATGGTCGAACAAAAGTTTCTAGTTGCTGCAGAATTTGTGAGAAAGCAGTGTAAGAACTAGTGTAATAAAGAATTGTCAAATTTCCATGTTCGTTTAATATGAATACCTAATTTTATCATAGTTATTATTTTATCCTTTACTGTTTTATGTATAATATCACCAAATTCATGAAGTTCAAAATATGTTGGGAGCGCATTATACATTATTTCAAATATAGTTTCATTTTCATTTTCATTTTTTTCATTTTCGTTTTCAGTTATAATTTCATATGAATTCATTAATTCAATAAATTATTTTGAATTTGCAATAATCTTTCATCATTTATATGATTATTAAAATCACTAGTACTTAGTTTTATGAAAGGAATATAATGTAAATTTTTATAGTATATATAGTTAATTAGAGTATTAGCGTCAAAATTACATTCAAATGCTGGATACAATGGACCATGTAATGGATCGTTACATGGAACAAGATGAATTTGACATTTTGGCGTTTTTAGTCTAGCTATATGTAAAGATTGGTGTTGTGTTAGATAAGGAAGCCAATTTATTAATATTTTTGGTGTTTTATTAGAATATAAATGATTATATTTTTCAAATCCTATTCTAATTGCATGTTTATATTCATATTTCCATGCAGTCATCAAAGGAAATTTAGGTGGTACCGCAAAAGCCCAATTTTCCATTAAATTAGAATCACCTTTAAAACTGAATCCTTGTAATTTAAATGAATCTAAATTAACCCATGATTCTAAAGGATATCTGTGAATACATGTAATATCAATCCATACTCCTCCTGTTGATTCTAATTTAGATACTCGCGCCCAATCTGATTTATGTCGTACTCCTAAACTTTCATATCCTTTTGTTTTTTGTATATTTGATGAATTTAAAACTACAATTTTCCAAGTAGGATTCATTTTATACAAACTAGATAAACATATATCCACTAATAAATTAGACTTGCCTTCCCAAAAAACATAAACAATTTTTGGTATGCGAGTTTGTGTTTTTGTTTTTTTTAAATATAAAAGTAAACAACAACATATAATTACAAAAACAAGTAATTTCATCATTATTTCTTGTACACAAAAAAAGTTGCATGCGCTTAAAATTCTTGTACACAAAAAAAGTTTGTCGCATGCGCTTAAAAATAATCACTACTAATAATTTTTTTTATCGAGTTGAAAATTCACTGTTTACATTCGTGGATTCTGAAATAATTGTTTTTGTTTTTAATACTTTATTTCTAGTTCTCAAATTGAATTGTTTTATTTCCTCATCATATAACTTTTGCTGTTTTTGTTTTGGAATATTTTTAATATGTTCAAAGAAAATTCTGCGTAATGAATCCATTTGTAAAACATAACGATTATTTTGATCAAAATTTCTATAATTAATATGTAAATTTGAAATTATTTCGTTGAATGTAATTTTATGATCTTTGTAAGGAATGTTCATTTGCTTTGCATACTCTTTATAAACTTTGTTTATATAAATTGAAAAATTTGAATCCCTTCTACCGTGTAAAACTGCATCATCAACACAAGCTAATAGTTTGAACCCGTGAATATTTTTAAAAACACCTGATCTAATTTCCATTTTTAATTATTCTTAATAAATTCTTTGTAAACTTGTGTACGAATATTTTACAAAAATACATCACATCTATTTACTCTACCTCCTTTTCAGAACCATTAGCAGAATAACAACAAATGCAGCTGCTATCGCCATCGTTGTTGGATCCATGCTTTGAAGTGCTCTAAAAGCAGCCTCTGCGCCACTTGTTCCGTGTTCTGCTAGGCTTGCGTTAGCAACACCAAGTTGCTCTGCAAGATCATTTAAACCTTGATTTGTATTTGTTGTATCTGATGTACTTGTTGATTCTGCTATCATATCTGATGCAATTTCAATACCAGTTTTCCTCGCAATATCTGTAAGTTGTGATGCTTTTAATCTTGCTTCAACTTTATTATCAATAATCGTATTTTCAATTGAAACACCATTACATGAACTTATCTCAATATTACCATTTGTTACTGATGTGGTGTTTTGTTCAGTCTGAATTTGTTCTATATTGGTTTCAAAATCGCTGTTTCTATTTTGTACTTGTGAATCAATATATGATCGAGTTGCACCACTTACTGCACCAGTTCCTGCAGTTTGTGTGAGTACATTTTCTGCCTCAGCTGCAGCAGTTGCAATCATACTGTTTTTGATATTACGTGTTGTACTTGATTTAACTTGAGTGTCAGATTCTAATAGAGAGGATATAGCATTTGAAATGGTAGAATCCTTAATTGTAATTTGACCCATCGTCTGCGCCATCATAGCTAAACTGTCTTGATGTATTTTCTGGAATGCATCTATTGCCCTCTGTGACACTCCACGGTCTAACATTTGCGCTAAAATCTCATGTCTTCTTGTAGTTTGGATATTAATGAAGTTTAATATTGCAGTACGATCTATATGACCACATTGATCTGCATCTTTTTGTTTTATGCTTATGGTGGCGTTTGCGCTAACGGAAGAGTTGTTTTTTACATTGGTTGTACTAAGATTACATCGGATAGATTCTTGTGCGTTTACTTGATTGATTATGTTCGCAACCATTGATTGACAACCTTGTGCTGTTTGAGTACTATTAGCATTTTGAGAACCGGTTGCAAAACTAGCACTTACTCCTGCAGATACAGCACCCCAACCAGCTTGAGCACTTGCACTAAGTGCACCTGAAGTTGATTCTGCATCATAACTTGTTGTCATTGCTTGCTTACAACTTGCAGACATTCCTAAAGCATCTGCTCTGCTAACTAAATCGTCTTTTTGGTTGCCTCTCTGTTGTGCAGCTTCTGCCTGACTCGGTTGTGGGCAATCCATGCTTACTGGTAAAATTCCATTTATCGTTGTTGATGAAGATGGTGAACGTGATGGGGATGATAAGGGGGCAAAACTTGGTGCAACCATTTTCTATATACACGATTTTTTTTTTCAAATAAGTAGTAAGATGACGACGACTTCAACTTTATTAGAAAGTCAATTTGCGAATTTTGATCCTTTTATAAGGGGCATTCATAATAATCAAACGGATGCGCCTTTTGAGCCACAAAGTAATAATTCTCAAGTAACTACTTTTCCAAATGGTGAAGAATTGAAAGGGAGATGGTTATCTATATTTCCCGATTATTTTGGACCTTATTCAAGAAGATTATGTAAAGGTTCTAATGGAATTCAAGATAAATCGAAAGATTTATTGGTACAAAATTTTGAAGGTAGTTCGTATAGAAAAGGTAAAGATATTTTATCATCAGAAAAAGGAAATCAAGGTCCTTACTTAAATATTAAGGGACTTGGTGTTGGTAATAATGAGGATAAACCAGCATTTTTTGTAGTAAAAAAGTTCGATTCAAATACAAGCAAATATTTTGCTAAATGCTTAACCGATTCATTTAAAAGCG
>MDSV01048470.1_pt1 | contig 21031 bp, 16 predicted proteins | sample 810851 | NCBI WGS metagenome assembly MDSV01 (sample SAMN05326640, study PRJNA326480) | marine metagenome | isolation source: seawater | place: Atlantic Ocean: North East | collected 2012 | reverse complement strand
GGTGAGCGTAAGATTTTATTATCTCCAGTTCTTGTGGATCCTAGAACTGCATCGGTAGAAACAGTAAAGAAGGCAAAGAAAACCCAATTTTCCATAGTGTACAGTGGAACTTTTTCACCAAAGGATGGTGTGCCGCAACTTATTGAAGCTTTTATCAACGTGGCACAACAGATAGGGGATATTGAACTAATTTTAACTGGGGCGGCTCCAGCGCAGGAATCAAGGAAAATTGAAGCATTTGCTAAGATGCGCGTAAGAGAAATTGGACTGGAAGAACGTGTTTCTTTTGTCGGTTTTGTGTCGAGGGAGCGGTTAGCTGAAATAATGAACAATGCAAATATATTGTTAGTATGTCGCACGAACAGTGATTTTGCGAATTACGGTTTTCCTTGGAAGCTGGGTGAATACTGCATGACAGGAAAACCAATTATAGCAACAGATGTCAGTGATATTTCGCTGTATCTAGAAGATGAAAAGGAAATCCAAATTGTTCCTCCTGAAGACGTCAATGCATTGACGAAAAAAATCATTCATATTTACAACAATTATGCCGATGCCGAAGTAATAGCCAGAAAGGGCTGTGAGAGAGCAAAAATAGTCTTTAACTATAAAAGTGAAATGGAACGTATAGTTCAGTTTATTGATTAGTATGTGTGACTCACTAAAATACATTCGTTTATGACAGTTAAAAAAATTTTAATTGTTTCTGTAGATCTCAATGGGCCAGGTGGAGTGACTCATTATTATCGTGCTGTGCTTCCTCACCTGTCTTCTGATGAGATTGACTATTTTGTGATAGGTAAGCGATATAAAGGGAAAAAGTTACCATTCATAATTAGAATGTTATGGGATTATTTTTCATTTGCTGCTAAAGCACCTGCTTATGAATTAATTCACTTTAACCCATCATTAGGTAAAAAGTGTTTCTTTAGAGAGATGCCGATGATTCTGTATGCAAAGTTATACAGAAAAAAAGTCATCGTTTTTTTCAGAGGATGGACCGTTTCTTTTGAAAAACGAGTAGATAAGTTTTTTAGAAAATTATTTGTGCGGACCTTTGGCTTGGCTGATGCGATGATTGTTTTGGCGTCAGATTTTACACGAGCACTTCAACGTTGGGGATATACTGGTCCGATATATGAAGAAACCACGACGGTGGATGAACACCTGTTGAGCGGTATTAATTTGGATGCAAAAAGAATTCTTAAAGATGGTGTATGCAATGTACTTTTTCTGGCCCGAGTCGAGAGAGAGAAAGGTATATTTGAGGCGATCCAGTCAATTGAAATGATTTCTGAAGATCAGGATAAAATTTTCTATCAGCTAACCATTGGCGGTGATGGTGGTGCAAGGGAAGAGGTTGTTCACTATATAGAAGAAAAATGTTCAGCTCGAATCTCATACAGTGGTTACCTGCGCGGTAATGAAAAAATAGATGTATTGAGGAATGCCAATATTTTTATATTTCCAAGTTATCATGGAGAGGGGATGCCCAATTCTGTACTAGAGGCTATGGCGTTCGGTCTTCCAATAATTACCTGTGCGACAGGCGGGATTAGCGATTTTTTTGAAGATGGGGAAATGGGGTATTTGGTTGAGCCTCAAGATGCCGGGCAAATTTCGGAAGCTCTTCAGAAGCTTGTAGAACATCCTGAGAAACTGGATGAATTAGGAAAGTTTAACTGCAGATATGCAAAGAAATATTTTTATTCGAGTAAGGTCGCTGAAAGGCTTAATCGTATCTATGGAAATATATTAAGTGGAGAGGTCTGTAATGGGTCCGTTGTTACTATACAAAATTGATCGTTGGGCCTGTCGGCACAAAATTCCGCTTGTATCTCCTTTGATGCAGCTGCTGATGCAGGCGGTATTCGGTTGTCGAATAAAAGGTTCGTGTAAAATAGGTCAGGGAACTTTATTTGCCTACCAAGGCATGGGTGTTCTAGTGGTCTCCGGTGCCGTGATAGGTAGAGACTGTTATATCAATGCGGGGTGTAAAATTATTCGGAAGTTCCCATATAAAAATGTGCCAGTTTTAGGCGACAATGTTTTTGTAGGCCCGGGGGCTATTATTAGCGGACCTGTTAAAATCGGAAAAGGTGCTGTTATTGCTCCGAATTCAGTGGTCACTAAATCGGTTCCTGAGGGTGCAATTGTCGGAGGCATACCGGCTAGGATAATCGGCCACTCCGATGATTTGGATTATGATATTTTAAATAATGAGCAGCATAAAGCAGGCTGGGAAGACTTTCTGCAGTTTAGAAATTGATATGGATAAGGGATCTATCAAAAACAAGAACGGTCTGATGATTAAGGTGAGAATCATCAGGAACCTGTTTAAAATTATACTACTAACCGTTTCAGGGAAAGCCATACAATCATTTGGGCGTCACGTAAATCTCAGGCAGGTTGTAAAGTGGTTGAATCCAATTCGAAAGCGTATTGATATTGGATGCTATATTTGTGGCTATCCGCGAACGGGAACCCATTGGATCCAAAACGTTATTGAAAAAAGTACCGGTTTAAAAACGCATAAAACTCCGACCAATGAAGCGCTTGATGACTTAGAAATTCCACTAGTTAAAATCCATGCTCGGACACCGAATGTTGCTCGGTTGAAAGTTTTTCTAACATATCCTCCATATAGGTTTTCCGGCAAATTCATATATACGTTCAGGGATCCTCGTGATGCCATCATATCATTTTATGAGTATACCAAAAATCGTCTGAATCTCGATTTGACGCCTGCAGAATATATTGAGCAGTATGATCCTATTGGTCATTACATATGGGAGCAGAAAGCATGGGTTTTGACTAAAAGGGTGCCTGAAAAATACCTTCTGGTTCGGTTTGAAGACTTGAAAAATAATCCTGTAGATCAATTTAGAAAAATATTCGACTTTCTTAATCTGGAAGCTGAGATTTCTATGGAGGCTATTAATGAACGGGTTAGCGTTGGAGATCAACAGACCAATCGGCCGCGGGCGTCAGCGTTCGGGTGGAAGACGGCACCGGAGGAATATCAACCGCTGATTGATGAAGTTGAACGACAGCTTGGGGATATGATTCTCGAGCTGGGGTATGAGCTGGACTTGAAATGAAACTGATCTGGTTCATCAATCGACTTTCGGCAATGGGACCGAAGGAGATTTTGACGCGTGTTGTGCTGACATTTCGGAAGATGTACTGGCGCAAACAGGTAGGACACTGGCTGTCGAATGTTCGAATAGATATCCCGGAACCTCAAGGACCAATGTTTTTGGAGATCAGGCATACTGACGATCTGATTCAGTCTGCAGATACTTATCTTCAAAATGAGTGGCATCTGTTCGGACGTACCATTTATGAACCGGAGATTAATTGGCACTTTGATCCTTATTTGCAGCGCACCGCACCGCTTAATTTCGGTTATGATATTAACCATCGGGATGAAGCAGTCTGTGGCGATATTAAGTTTTCGTGGGAAAAGAACCGGCATCATCATTTAACGGTGTTGGCGGCAGCCTATGCATCAACTAAAGATGAGAAATACGCAGAGGCTGTTCGAGAGCAGATCCTGTCCTGGATTGATCAGAACCCGGTATTCATAGGGGTTAACTGGACACACCCGTTGGAGCAGGGGATACGGCTTCTTTCCTGGGTCTGGTGCGAACGTCTTTTGCGTGGATCGCATGTACATTTAACACTATTCGGTTCAAACAGTCTGGTTTGGTTGAGCATCTATCAACACATGAAGTTTGTGCGTGAAACGTTCTGCTCCGGATCTTCTGCAAATAACCATCTGCTGGGGGAAATGGCCGGTCTGTATACGGCCTGTAAAGCATTTCCGCTCCACAAGGACTGTGTCAAGTGGGCGGAGTTAGCTAAGTCCGTTTTGGAGGAAGAGCTGCCGAAGCAGACTTTTGATTCAGGGCTAAATAAAGAGCAGGCCTTCGGGTATCAGTTTTTTGTGCTTGATTTTGCGATGACGGCATTACTAGAAGGCCGTTATTTCAATGATCCATTTTCGGCTGAATATGAGGAAGTGACACGTAAGATGCTGGATGTGATTCCGAAGGTTACTGATTCTGGCGGGAATTATCCTCGTTATGGTGATGCGGATGAAGGAAAGGGCCTTCAACTTTATTCGGATAATGATGCACGTGAGGCCTGGCTGTTTCGCATGGGCAAGAGGTATCTGAATGCCGAGGTTCCCATTATTAAGGGTGGTGAACTGACGGAAGAGTTTTACACACAGCTGTTAGATGGTCAATCTATGGTAACTCCGACAGCAGATATTGAGTCTGCGAAGCAGTCTATAGGGGTTGAGGATGCCGGTGTTTATGTGCTGTCGGATAAACGCGGTGAAAAAGACGAAATTTTTGTATTAGCGGATGCCGGTCCTCTTGGCTTTCTATCAATCGCAGCTCATGGACATGCCGATGCTTTATCATTCACTATGTCTGTAGGCGGTTGTCCGATCTTTGTTGATCCCGGGACCTACACTTATTATCCCAAACCCAAGTGGAGGTCATGGTTCCGCAGTACTGGGGCTCATAATACGGTTTTGGTAGATGAACGGGACCAGTCTCTTCAAGGCGGATCCATGTTATATACACAGAAAGCGGATACTTGCGTGAAACAATGGACTGCTGGGGATACACCTGTTCTGGTGGCTACTCATGATGGTTATGCGCCGCTGGTTCATTCAAGAACATTGAAGCTGGCAAACCGGACGTTGTATATTTCTGATTCATTCAGCGGTGGTACTGCTGAAACGTTGGAATGGAATTTCCATCTTCATCCAAATTGTTTAGTGGAATGTAATGGATCAATAGCGGTAATCCGCTGTAAGGATTGCATGGTACGGATGGTGCTGCCATATGAATGTAAGGTGACAATTGAAAATAGTCAGTATTCTGAAATCTATGCAACTAAGGTAGATGCTAAGATTATAAGAGCCAAAGTTAGATATCGATCACAGCTTGATTTTAAAACAGTAATAGAGGTGCAATGATGAAAATAAGTGTTTTTGGCATGGGATATGTTGGTTGCGTAAATGCGGCCTGTGCTTGTAAAGCCGGTCATGAAGTGATCGCCGTTGATGTGAAAAAATCAAAGATTGACCTAATCAACTCAGGGATACCCACTATTGTAGAAGATGAGATTGATGTGTTGGTCAAATCCGCCGTAGAACAAGGATTATTGTCCGGTACCGTAGATGAGGTTCATGCGGTACATGGATCTGATGTTTCTTTGGTTTGTGTCGGAACTCCCAACCGGGCAGACGGTCAGTTGGATCTGAAACATATTTTTGCATGTGCCAAATCCATTGGGTTATCCCTGAAAAGTAAAGAGAAATTTCATACAGTAGTTATCCGGAGCACTGTGTCACCGGGAACCAACAATCAGGTTGGTGAAATTATTAACGAGGTCTCAGGAAAAGAACGCGGTGTTGACTTTGATGTCGTTTCGAATCCAGAGTTCCTGAGGGAAGGATCAGCAGTTAAAGATTATTTTAATCCTCCGGTTACCGTATTGGGAGCGGTCGAGGGAAGCTTATCTGTACCTGTTATTCAGGAACTCTATGACAGCCTGCCCTGTGAAACGGCTGTGGTGGATGTACAGGAAGCAGAGATGATTAAGTATGTAAGTAATTCCTGGCATGCGCTAAAAATTGTATTTGCTAATGAGGTGGGCAATATTTGTAAAGTGCTGGGTGTGGACTCTCATAAAGTGATGGAGATCTTCTGTAAAGATAGGCAGCTGAATATATCTGGAGCTTATCTGCGGTCAGGTTTTGCTTACGGTGGATCATGTCTGCCCAAGGATCTTCTGGGGCTGGTGGCATTAGGGCAGGCGAACGGCATTGAAAGTACCATGCTTGACTCGGTGTCAAAGTCGAATGATGAGCAGGTTGGAGCTGTGTACCAGCTAGTGCAGACGTTTGCTCCAAAACAGATCGCTTTTTTGGGAATCAGCTTTAAAGAGGGGACGGATGATCTCCGTTTTAGTCCGAATTTAAAACTTGCTCAGAAGCTAGCTGCAGATGGCATCGGTGTTAAGGTTCATGACCGGAATGTATTCGCAACAATCAACGAAGGAATCAATGATCTTGAAGTGAGGAATTCTGCCGGAAGTATTTATGGTTCTATTACGGATAATCTGGATGAGGTGCTTCAGGGTGCGGATTTGATCATTGCTGCTGTCAAAAGTGATGAATATAAACATCTTTCAGAGCAGAGAGATATTCCGCTGATCGATCTCGTGCGACTCGACAAAATGAAAACAACCGGAGGGAACTATCATGGTCTCTGCTGGTAAGAATAGAAGTATTCTTATTGTGGTTGAAAACCTGCCGGTTCCATTCGATCGGCGAGTCTGGATGGAGTCCACAACACTTCGCGATGCTGGATATACGGTTTCTGTTATTTCTCCGACAGGTAAGGGGTATGAAAATACCTATGAAATGATAGACGGTATTCATGTTTATCGTCATAAACTCCCGCCTGAACAAAGTTCGGTACTGGGCTATCTAAGGGAATATTCTTCTGCTCTGTGGAATGAATGGCGTCTTGCGAGGAAAGCGTTTAAGGAACATCGTTTTCAGATATTTCATGCATGTAACCCGCCGGATCTTATTTTTATTGTTGCCCTCTGGTTTAAGCTTTTTCACGGTGTGAAGTTTCTGTTCGATCATCACGACTTAACGCCGGAACTCTATGAGTCTAAATTCAACAAGCGAGGTTTTTTCTATCACTGCATGAAAATTTCGGAGCGGATGACATTCGGGCTGGCATCCATAGTAATTTCAACTAACCAGTCGTATAAAAATGTGGCCATTGAACGTGGGAAAATGAGCCCTTCGGATGTGCATATTGTCCGCAGTGGGCCTAATCTTGAAAAATTTAAGCCAGTCCCGCCTGATCCCATTTATTTCAATAATCGGAAATATCTCGTGGGATACATGGGGGTGATGGGCGAATTCGATGGTGTTGACCATTTAGTACGTGCGGCAGAGTTTTTGATTAAAGGAAAAGGGCGAGAAGATATTCAGTTCTGCTTTATTGGAAGCGGTCCATGTGCTGAAGAGCTACAGCAACTCGTAGTAGAACTGGATATTACAGATCAGGTTGAGTTTTGTGGGCGAGTTTCCGATGAGGAGATGATTGCCAGGCTGAGCTCGTGTGATGTTTGCGTGGACTGCGACCCACTGAATGCCCTCAACGACAAATGCACTATGAATAAGATTCTTGAATACATGGCATTAAAGCGTCCGATTGTTCAATATGATCTGACGGAAGGACGATTTTCCGCGCGGGAAGCATCGGCCTACGCTGAGCCGAATAATATTGAGGATCTGGCCGCTAAAATTGAAGAACTGTTGGCGGATGAGCCTCGCCGTAAAAAAATGGGGGAGTATGGAGCTAAGCTAATGACAGATGAGTTGGAGTGGCGGCATCAGATACCCAAGTTACTGCAAGCATATGATGAACTTTTTAAACTGGTCGAAAAATAATCTGATATGAAAGTAATGCGAATAACCATATGTTAATTTCCGTTGTGCTTACATTTTATAATCAGCGGATCTATGTCCGCAGGGCATTAAAGTCTGTCTTACAGCAAACGCATGCAGAATTGGATATTATAGTTGTTGATGATGGGTCTGACGAGAATATAGAGAGTCGAGTGCATGAATTTTCGGATGATCGGGTGCGATTTTTTAGAAAAGAAAATGGAGGGGTGTCTTCTGCACGGAATTTTGGCATCGAGAAAGCTCATGGGATGTATATTGCATTTCTCGATGGGGATGATGTTTACTTACCTGGGCGTATCAAAACTATGTTGGAGTTCTTGCGGCAGAATGGATATCCCATATGCCTTGCTACCTGCGGAGCGTATATTTTTGTTAAAAACGGGCATTTCATTGGGCGAGTCAGGCCGCATGACTACCCAGTGGGGGATATTATTAATTCTTCGCTGGTTAGACCGAGCTGCACAATGTACCACTGTGATGTCTTCACCCGGTTAGGTGGATTCCCTGAGCATCTGAAAAGTAATGAGGATGGCGCTCTAAATTCTATCGCAGCCCAGTTTTTCCCAATTTATTCGGTAGATCAAAGCCTGGTTCTATATCAGTCCGATAATAGTGGGTTGGCTAGGAGAGATTTGGATATATTTGATAATGCTGTAAAAGTGCTGAAACAACGCTTGGAGTATGTACTCCCATATCTTTCCCATCAAAATAAATTAATTTATAAAAACCAATCATATCGGAATCTCTTATTTGGGTTTTTATCGGTTTCAAATATGAATGCGGCTAAGCAATGGCTTAAAATATTAGATTCGAAGGAATTGAGAGGAGTAGTAGTTTGGATAGCATTACTATCTGCGTTCAGTGGCATCAATGTTTATAATATTTTGAGATTGCTTCGAATTAGTATCAGTTCGTTATTTTTGCTGCCTTGTAGAATTAAACTTCGTGGACTTTTGAAACTATAATAATAGACAGTTGATGAAGATTCTTATGTTACATAACTATTATCAGCTCCGCGGTGGTGAGGGGGTTTCTTTTTCGGTTGAAAAAGAGATCCTACGGCAATTAGGGCATGAGGTTGATACCATTACTCTTGATAATGCTGTTGATCTAATTAAATACAATGATTTACATCTAGCTGCACGTTCAATTTGGTCATACGAGAGTTACAAGAGAGTTAAAGAACGTTTAAAAAGTGGAAATTTTGATCTAATGCACGTTCAGAATTTTTTTCCACTTTTCTCTCCATCTATTTTTGATGCGGCAGCAAAATGTAATGTTCCCGTTGTTCAAGCCTTACGTAATTATAGATTATTTTGCATGGAGGCAGGACTGTTTAAGAAAGGTGAACTCTGTGATCAATGCTTAAAAAAAGGCTCGTCGCTTCCAGGATTGCAAAACCGTTGTTATAAAAATGATTTTCGTGCTTCCTTAGCACATGCTGCTTTACTTGATTTTCATAAATATAAAAAAACATGGCATAAAAAAGTTGATTCCTATGTTGCAGTGTCAAGTTTTGTGAAAGAAAAATATATTGAAGCTGGTTGGTCGCCACAGAAAATTTATGTGAAATATAATTCAGTCAAACCGGTTCCAGAACCTGGGGCGGGCGATGGGAATTTTTTTGTGGTCGTGGGGCGGTTGTCGAATGATAAAGGAATCGAAGAACTTCTCTCTGTGTGGAAGTGCCTGATGGATGATCCAGCTAAAAAAACTCCAAGACTTAAAATAATTGGTAATGGACCATCACTTGATAAGATAAGATTACTAATTATTAAGTTAAACTTAAGTTTGTATGTAGAAGCTAATGGAAGATTGTCGCTTGTTGATACGTATAAACAGATAGGTAAAGCCACCGCAACAATTGTTCCTTCCATTCGGTTCGAACCCTGCAGCCGTACCATCGCTGAATCTTATGCTAAAGGTACTCCGGTAATTGCCACAATGTTGGGAGGCAATAGCGAATTAGTTGAAGACCGTGTCTCTGGTTATCTTATTGAAGCGCACAATATGAGTGAAATGACCAAAGCCATAGATACGATGAATAATTTAGAGCATAAATGCTATGTGAACATGAGATGGAAATGTGTCGAAAAATTCCAACGAGAATTTAGTCCTGAAAAAAATGGAAAGTGCTTAGAAAATATATATATGGAGACGATAAGAAGACATGAATCCACACTTTAAAAAGAGAGTAAATATTTTGGGGGTGGGAGTGTCAGCTGTTAATTTTTACGAAGCAGTTGACTTAATACTAAAACATCGCGCATTTGATGAATCAAGTTATATTTGTGTGACGGGTGTTCATGGAGTAATTGAGTCTCAGCGTGATGATGAATTGAGACGAATTCATAATAATTCATATTTAACTGTACCAGATGGAATGCCAAATGTTTGGATGGGAATGGAGCAGGGTTATGTAAATATGGGTCGGGTATATGGACCTGATTTGATGTTGGAAATTATGAGAGAGACTTGTTCGTTAGGTGCTTATCCTTCACTAACTCATTTTTTGTTTGGTGCCACAGAAGATATCCTGATGAAGATGAAACAAAATTTTGAAGTAAAATTTCCACATGTCAATATTGTTGGCATTTATGCTCCTCCTTATAGAGCATTAAATGATGATGAAGAGTATGAGTTGTCAATGTTAGTGCAAAAGTTAAAGCCAGACTTTTTTTGGGTAGGGCTCTCAACTCCAAAGCAGGAAAAATTCATGGCTGCACATGCTCACAATTCTGATTTTGGAATGATGCTGGGTGTGGGTGCGGCTTTTCCAATACATGCGGGATTACAAAAAGATGCACCCAACTGGATAAAGAATTCTGGGTTTCATTGGTTATATCGGCTTTGTCAAGAGCCTCGGCGCCTTTGGCGAAGATACTTAGAAATTGTGCCCACTTTTCTTTGGTTAGCTTTTTTGCAATTGCTTGGCTTAAAGCGATACACCTATTTCAAGTAAAAAAAACTAATGATTGATTTTTGTAGGAGCTAATAGATACAGATAATAGAATTATGAAGCGTTTATTCTACATATTTTTATTTTTTATCACTTTCTTTTTTTATTGGAATACCAGCCAGCATATTCAAAACAGAACTGAAGCAGAGGACGCATATGAGTATGCATTAATGGTAGAACAGGGTGATAAGCACTCATGGTATTACCATCAACATCACCTGCTTTATGGACCAATGATGAGAGGGTTGTGGAAAACTACTCAAATTATTGGTTATAATATACGTGCTTTTGATGTGCTTCGACTTTATAGCTCTTTATTTGCATCTGGAACGCTATTTTTCTTTTTCTTGTTCTGTTATCGGCGTTTTAGTTTGCGGCCGGTCAGTTCATTACTTGCGACAGCTTTTTATGGGCTTTCCTATGGATTTTGGCGATACGCAACGGAATCGGAAATACCTTTGGCAGCCTCTTTTTTCGTTTCAGTAGCACTTTACTATGGAACCGATGAGCGCAACCAGAAAAGAACATTTGTACTGACTTTGATATTCTCTGTTTTAGCAGTTTTAATTCATATAATGAATGCTACCGCTGTTTTTTTAGCTATACCGATATTCTATCTATTCCGTAAGAGCTTCAGAGCAATGTTTATACATGTAATCGTATGTGTCTTTTTTGTTTTATTGATATATTACATGTTTATCGGATTTGGTCCGGCTGAAGTAGATTATATAAAACCCGAGCAAATACTGAGTTTAGGCACCATATTTAAGGGATTAATTGCCTTCATACAGTGTATAATTTCAAGCGATTTTGTATTGGGCTATAAATCTGTTCGGGTATTTCTATCAGAGCTATTTGCCGGCAGAATGTTATTGGAAGAGTTTTATTATGGGGAGCGTCTTTCGAGGTCGCATGTGGTATTCTCAACATTATCATATCTTGGTTTTTTCATGGTTTTGCTGGCATGTATTGGAAGAGCAATCCTAATTTGGAAGACGTTGGCGTCAGAACGTCTCCATTTACCTGATGGTGTAAAAGCTCTTATCACACCCTTATTGTTTTTTTTAAGTTATGGAGCTGTCTTATTGGTTATTGAACCGGGCAATCCAGAGTTGTGGGTGATGGGACTCATGCCGTTTTGTTTATTGCTCTGTGGTGCCGTATTTTTACCTTTGACAGTTGATAATCGCTTGTGGCTTCCTTTTTTAATGATTTTGCTATTATTCTTCCATAATGCTTGGCGGATGAAGATGTTAGGGGATGAACAAAAGGATTTTCAGCAGGCTAAAATTGTGAATATTTTACGGCTGGCGTCAGATAAAGATATTGTTGTTACAGCGGGAAATCCTGTGTTTGAGAGATATCTTCGATATCATTATTCTGGAGATGTTATATATCTTTTCAATTCATCGATGGATAAGTGGATGCAGGTTGATAAGCATAAAGCTGAAGGGTGTACTTATATTTTGGGAGATGTATTTAATATACATCGATCTTTAAGAATTAGGTTTCCTGAAAAATCTGATGCAATTAATAAATTTGCTAGAAGGCTGCAAGTGAGTGAGCAGCCCATTATTAATGATAATTTTGGTGGTATTTATGTTTTGGAGATTGAGTAAAAAATGAAAAAAGTAATGGTTAGTGGATGTTATGACCTACTGCATGCGGGCCATATCGTTTTTTTTGAGACTGCCGCAAAGTATGGAGAGCTGTATGTTTGCCTGGGTGCAGATGATAACATCCAGTTGCTGAAGAACCACAAGCCGCAATTTAACGAGAATGAAAGGCTTTATATGGTGCAATCGGTTCAGTTTGTGCACGAAGCTCGTATTGCATCCGGTTCAGGGTACCTTGATTTTGAACCGGACATGGCTGAGATAAAACCTGATATCTTCCTCGTGAATGAAGATGGTGACCGGCCCGAAAAGAGGATGCTGTGCCAAAAACATGACGTGAAATATGTCGTTCTTCCTCGAACCCCGAAAGAGGGATTACCCTTCCGCTCTTCCACGACCGTGAAAGCCAATCAGCAATTGCCTTATAGGTTGTGTTTGGCAGGCGGTTGGATGGATCAGCCGTTTATCAGTATGTATGCTTCGGGATCCGTTGTAACGGTTCAGATTGATCCGCGGGATGATTTTATGACCCGGGGTGGCTTGGCTACCAGTACCCGGAAAACATGGGAGCAGCTGACAAAGTATAATTCTAAGGTTGATGACTGTTATGAACTTGCTCGAATTCTCTTCGGGTATGAAAATCCGCCGGGGAAAAAGTATATATCGGGTTGTCAGGATGCCATTGGATTGACGCATCCGGGGGTAAACCGACTTGATTTCAACGGTGGATTCTGGCCGGAGAACATTGAAACATGCATTGATGAAGAGATCTGTGACTGGTTGGAAAAGCATATTGTTTTGGTTCCTTTGTTCGAGCGGCCGGAAAGTTATGATCCTCTGCTTCAGCAGAATATCACCCGTGCGGGCGTTCAGCGTTTGGGATTAACAGGCCGGATGTGCTTCGATGCTATTTTGCGCAAGGACCTTGAAAACTTTGGTCACAGCCTCACAGCCACACATGATGCCTGGCGCGAACTGCTACCGCTGACTACCAGTGATGAAATAGATCGCGTATTGGATTCCTACAACGACCAGTGTACTGGTCGGGTGACTACCGGTTGCGGTGGGGGCTATGTTATTCTTGCAACCGATCAGCAAATTGAAGATGGATTAAGAATTTCTGTCCGGCGATAAGAAATGTCAAAAATATCCATCATAAAATCATAATTATTTATCATTTATTTTAACCGCTGCAAGGTGTAGGTAATTGTCTTATTTTTAATAAGATGCTGGCTTCCGCATATATAGAAGTTTAAAAGTTTTGTTAAGTTTATGGATAAAGCTGCTGACATTCTAAACTTTAAACCGGCGGTGAAGGGAATGTCTAATACGTCAAAGACTGTTTTTGTGCTAGGAGGAGATTTAACGTTGCAAAATCAGTTTGGCTTTGAAGCATTAATTGATTTTCAAATAGGAATTGAGCAAGCATTAACATATTACGCATCAATATGATTGCATTTCTTTTACTTCTACTTGCCATTTCAAGCTTCCTATTTTTCGGAGTAGTGGGTGAAGATAAGACGTGGTTGATGGGGCCTGCGTTGGTGCTGAACCATCTACTGATATTAGGATGGTGGGTGTGCAAGGCGCGTCAGCTGAGTATGGGTGAAAAACATAGCGGTTCGGTTGTATATCTACCATGGGATGTAATAGGCTGGCTTCTGTTTTTGGTCTTTGGTGTTGCATTGATTCCTTTTTCAATGGTTCCGTTTGAGTCTAAATTAGAACTTCTATTTATTAGTGGCGTATTCGGTGCTTTTCTTGTCTGGCGAAACGAGCTCACATCTTTTAAGGAGAATCGCTTGTATATGGCGCTTCTATTTGGAGTTGTATTGCTTTGTACCATGTATGGATTGGTCATCCATTTTAAAGCTCCCGAGCAGATACTGTGGACAGAGCGTTATACGGATGCTTATGAGGGACGGCTGCGTGCGACGTATATTTGTCCCAATCATTTTGCGCATCTATTGCAGATGATGATGCCTTTTTTTGTGGTGTGGCTTTTAATTAAAGAGGTGGGTGTTACGCTAAAGATGTTGGCTTTTTATAGCTTTATAGCTTTTTTGCCGCCACTATTTTTAACTGAGTCGCGAGCAGGTTGGCTGGGGACGTTAGCTTCACTGAGTGTATTGGGGTTGTTGTTTGCTTGGCGAAAAAGCAAAAAACTTTTTTTTGTAATGCTACTGCTAATTCCTTTGTTGGGAAGTTCACTGCTGGTGGCAGGGTATCAATATTCTGAAACCTTTCAGCGGCGCATGGAACCCGTTATAACATTTTTAGAAGGGCAGGCAGAGGAGGGGCTTGGTAGTGAATCTCGTGATTTTCGACCTCAAACCTGGATGGATACGTTAGAGATGATTAGAGATAAGCCGTTATTGGGGCATGGTCCGGGTGCCTATCGTTATACGTTTCCAGAATATCGTAATCGTTGGCATGAAAGTAGAAGAGTAACAGGCCATCCGCATAATGAATATTTAGAATTAGTATCTGACTATGGATGGATTGGATTTGTTTTATTTGCATTTGCTTGGCTGAGCAGTTTAGGTCTTTGTTTGATCTTTTCTTTCCGCTCTAAAGAAACGCGGCATGCTTTCATGGGTTATGCTGCTGTAGCGATGGGGCTGGGAACAATGGTTCATTCCTTTTTTGATTTCCAGATGCATATTTATCCTAATGCGATGATATTTGCATGGCTATTGGCTTTTGCGATGGCTCCGATGGAGCGATATCATAAAAAGCGTGGATTTAGAATTAGACATCGCGTGGAACTATGGATCGGTGTTTTTGTGGTATTGGTAGGATTTATTCTTTGCGTGAAGGTGATGACTTCTGCATATATGCGTTCCTATGCTGACAAACTATTCGTATCGGCTCGTAGTGAAAATGCATCCTCTATTTATTGGGCTGAACAGGCGGTCAAATGGGATTCATCTAATTGGCAGGCGCACCAATCGAAAGCTTCTATTTTATATGACTTGCGATATTATTCTCTAGCTCTTTCAAAAAAATTAGAAATTGCGCGCCGAGAGAAAAGCGCTTACGAAAAAGCCTATTTTTATAATAATAAAAGTCCAATGACATGTTCGGGGTTAGGTAAAGTGAATCTTTTTTTGAGTAGACACTCGGATGATAACAGTGAATCTCATCGGCTTAAGAAGGATGGTATTAAGTATCTTGAAAAAGCCTGCTTGTTCCGAAAATATAATGATCTTAATTGGTGGACTCTTGGATCTGAGTTGAGACGCATTGGCTTGTATTCCGAGTCGTTAGATATTTTTAAAAAAGCAGGGAAAATTAGAAATTCAGTATCGATACGATCCAATATTCAATGGTTGCAAGAACGCCTTAATCCAGAAATACTTTCAACTGAGTCTAAGAATGTGAAGCGTAAGCAAAAGTTGGATACAATACAGGAACAGGATCATTATTCGACTCAAGATATTCTTCAGTTAATGGAGCGTTGGGAGACAGCTGATGAAGTATGAAAAAGAGAATATAGAGAAGGACTATAATCTCGCGCTTTCGTCGTTTATCTATCATCGCTGTTTATTGCGCGACAGTTTGGCGATCGTGTTGATAGATAGTTTTGTGATGAGTCTCTCACTGATTGTGTCAAATGCCATCTTATTGTGGATGAATGGAATCACCTTTTCGATTGTGAATGGCTGGCTTCTCATTCCGGGTTGGATTGTCTATGCACTTCTATCGAAGCTGTTGCCGGGTTGGGGCATTGGAGCCTCTGATGAGTTGAGAAAGATTCAACGAACTTTATTCGCTTTCTTTGCGAGTGTATTGATCATTTCTTTCGTTTCGCGCACGAACCTTGCGTCGAGTCGTATTGTATTTCTTATCACCTATTTATTTGCGGCCATATTTTTACCCTTGATGAGGCATTGGATGCGGAATCTAATGGCTAAGCAGAATTTTTGGGGTGTTCCTGTATCGATTTATGGTAGTGCGGATAAAATTGAAAGTACATTGGATGTTTTGCAGTCGGATCTAAAATTAGGGTACCAGCCGGCGGCTATCTATTCAGATGATTTATCGGTTGGCTCGTTTATTAAAGGGGTTCCGGTATTAGGTGATATGATGGCATCGAACAGTACCACCCCAGTCGGATTGATTATTCAGGATACAATTGATGATCAGCAGTTTAATTTGTTTATTCATGGGCCGGCAGAGCATTATCGTCGTGTGATTATTCTTCCTGAGCTTCTGGCAGCCCCATCTTTATGGGTATCACCGATTGATTTTGAAGGGGTTCTTGGGCTTGAGGTCACAAAAAATTTGCTTAATCCTTTATCAAGAATCGGAAAAATGAGTGCTGATTATGCAGCCGTTCTGTTAACTTTTCCGATTTGGATTTTAATAGTTGTACTGCTCTATGTATTGATCTGGTTAGAAGATAGAAAAAATCCATTATTTTTACAGAAACGAATTGGAAAAAATGGAAAATCTTTTGCAACGATTAAATTTAGAACCATGGTTCCGAATGCAGAAGAGAGGCTCAAGGAGTCATTGCAGGCAGATCCGATATTAAGAGCGGAGTGGGAGAAACACTTTAAATTAAAAAAAGATCCACGAATTACGAAAATTGGAATAATTCTTAGACGAACTTCACTTGATGAATTGCCCCAACTTTTTAATGTTTTGAATGGCAGTATGTCGGTGGTTGGGCCACGACCACTTCCTTCATATCATTTTGAAGATTTACCGGAAATGGTTCAACAATTGCGTCATCAAGTGAAACCAGGAATTACGGGTTTGTGGCAGGTGTCAGGTCGAAGTGAAGCTGGCACAGTGGGTATGGAGAAATGGGATCCATATTATGTGCGTAACTGGTCGATTTGGTTGGATATTATAATATTAGTAAAAACGATTCGAGCGGTTATATTTGCACGAGGAGCTTATTAATCAATGAAGATAGAAGTTTTTGCTTTATGCGATGCAGCAACAGAAAGCCATGGAAAATTGAATATTTTAGGGACGTTTGATCAATTAGTAGCTGCTAGATTGCCTGTGATCCATCCTGCATGTGCGGTAGCGTTACGAATCCGATTTGATGTTCATGAAGCTATAGAACATCGTATTCGCTTGCGTATGGTAGACCCAGATGGGCAGCCTTTTATTAAAGAGATGGAGGCTTCGATTCGTCCACGATTTGGAGAAGATGTAAGTTCGACTGCTATTAATTTAATTTTAAATATGCAGCGTATAAAATTTGATGCTTTTGCTGATTATGCTCTTTTGTTGGAAGTGAATAAGGTTGAAGAAGCTTTTTTGCCCTTGCGGGTGGTGGCTCTGAAGAATCCGTAATTTAAATGAGTTAGATGATGGCATAAGGAGCTGTGTTTGAATCTGCAAAGGTGTGAGATGCACGTAAGGAAATTTCCTGCGTGCATTTTTTTATTTGGTTCTTTGAACTAGGTAATACGCTACTTTTTCTAAACTATCGTTTTCAAGATGTACCGATGTGAGATGTTCGATGGCCTCATCTGTGAGTGTCTGAACACGTCGAATGGAGGCTTCCATCCCGTAGACGGCAGGATAGGTCATTTTCGATTGCTCCCGATCTGACCCTGCGGGTTTTCCTAATTCATCTGAAGAGGCTGTTTCATCAAGAATGTCATCTTGAATTTGGAAAGCGATTCCGATTTTTTCAGCGAAGAGTGTAAGTGAATTTAAGGCCGATGGGTCTACTTGTGCCGCTATGGCTCCGAGCCTGACAGCAACTCGGATTAGGATTGCGGTCTTATGATAGTGGATGTAATCAACTAATTCCCTAGAAGGTGTCATGTGTTCGGCTGCTAAATCAGCTACTTGTCCTGCAATAACACCCCCTGCGCCAGCTGCTTGTGCCAGTTCAGCAGTTTGTTTAGAGTCGCCTTCTGTGGCTAAAAGTTTAAATGCTTCAATAATGAGAGCGTCCCCGGCAAGCACCGCATTTGCTTCTCCGAATTTAATATGACAGGTGGGTCGGCCGCGGCGTAGGTCATCATCATCCATGCAGGGGAGATCATCGTGAATAAGCGTTGAGCAATGAAAAAGCTCAACGGCAAGTGCGGCGGGTAAGGCATCTTGCTTGTTTGATTTGCAACTTTCGTAGGTGGCAAGACAAAGGATCGGGCGAATTCGTTTCCCGCCATTTAGCACGGAATATTTGATGGCTCGATTCAGCACAGATGTCTCTTCGAAATGGGCATCAAAATGCATTTGAAGTGCTCGTTCGATTTCACTCTTTTTTTGATCTAAATAATCGGTTATTTGCATGGGACTGATATACGTGATTGATCGTCAGAAGAAAACTCTATTGATTATTTTTCACGAGATTTAGGAAGTAGTGCCTTGCACATTTTTGGGTGTGTTTCTTGACACAAGAGGTCTCGTTGCTGAAAGTACCGGCTTTTGTGCGACAGCTAAATAATCAGGAGATCAAACGATGACGCAAAAGCAATATGTATATTTTTACGGAGTATCCAAAGAGTTGACTGAGGGTGACCGTTCGATGAAAGCCGTATTAGGTGGGAAAGGTGCCAACTTGGCTGAAATGGCAAATGCGGGACTTCCTGTGCCTCCTGGCTTAACTATCTCAACAGAAGCATGTGCTTACTACTCCAAGACAGGTGGAAAATATGCACCAGATATGGAAAAGCAACTAAAGAGTCAGTTGGGTAAACTTGAGAAACAGACCGGTAAGAAGCTTGGCGATCCAAAAGATCCTCTGTTGGTTTCGGTTCGTTCTGGTGCAGCTGTTTCAATGCCTGGTATGATGGATACAGTTCTGAACTTAGGGCTCACAGATAAATCGGTTATTGGTCTGATTGAGCAGGTGGGAAATGAACGAACAGGATGGGATTGTTATCGTCGCTTCATTGATATGTTTGGTGACGTAGTCATGGGTCCGTACACGGGACTTACTCACGAAGATTTTGAAGAAGAACTCATCAAGATTAAGAAAAAGTATAAAGCTGCCGAAGATACAGATTTATCTGCAGCACAATTAAAAGAGTTGGTCAGCAATTACAAGAAGGTCTATCTGGCGAAGGTGAAGAAACCGTTTCCTCAGGATCCGTATGAGCAGCTAAACCTTTCTATTCGAGCAGTATTTGGCTCTTGGAATTCAGAGCGTGCTGATAAGTACCGTCAAATTAACAAGATTTCTGGTTTAATGGGAACTGCCGTTAATATCTGTACGATGGTTTTTGGTAACATGGGGCCGAAGTCGGGTACTGGTGTTGCATTTACACGTGATGGTGGAACGGGACATAGTAAACCCATGGGTGAATATTTGATTGATGCTCAAGGTGAAGATGTGGTTGCGGGTATTCGTACACCTAAAGATTTGGATGATATGCCAAATGAAGAAGATGCCGTTTGGGCGCCTGCTTACAAAGAGCTACAGCGCATCATGGCTAAACTAGAGAAACATTATAAATATCCGCAGGATGTTGAGTTTACGGTTCAGGACGGTAAACTTTATATGTTGCAGACAAGAAATGCGAAACGTACTGGATTGGCAGGCGTTCGTTGGGCAGTAGAAATGGCGACTGGAAAAGATTTCTACACTGGTGAAAGTCAGACAAAAATACTTTCTCAAAAAGAAGCATTGATGTCGCTCTCAGGAGATGATCTTGAACAGCTTTTATTCCCTATCTTTGATTCAAGTGCTGAAAATAAAGCGTTGGCTATTACAAATGGTCTTCCTGCAGGCCCTGGTGCTGCGGTGGGTAAGATCGTATTTGATGCGGAATCGGCTGAAGAGATCATTGAGAAAAATAGTGATGAGAAGCTTATCTTGGTGCGCCATGATACGAGTCCAGAAGATGTGGGCGGTATGTGGGCAGCACAGGGCGTATTGACCTCCACAGGCGGAATGACTTCCCATGCAGCTGTTGTGGCACGTGGGTGGGGAAAGTGTTGTATCTGTGGCGCTGGCGAACTAAAAATTGATTACAAGAAGAAGACATTGACGATAGGGCGTCGGATTCTTAAGGAAGGTGATTGGATTAGTTTAAATGGTTCATCGGGATCAGTTTATTTAGGTCAGATTCCAACACAAGTGAGTCCGGTTGTGGCAGGTGTTGTGAACGGAAAAGCTTCTGCGAAGAAAGATCCGATATACAAAATGTATGCTGAAGTATCCAAGTGGTCAGATAATTATCGTAAAATGGGTGTACGCACTAACGCGGACACACCGGGTGATTCAAAAGCGGCTCGTGCATTTGGTGCGCAGGGTATTGGATTATGCCGTACTGAACATATGTTTTTTGAAGGAGAGCGTATTTGGGCCATTCGCGAATTTATTTTGGCAGAAGATGAGCATGCGCGAAAAGGAGCCTTGGCTAAACTGCTCAAGCATCAGCAGAAAGATTTCGAAGGAATCTTTAAAGCCATGGACGGCTTGCCTGTGACTGTTCGTTTACTAGATCCTCCATTACATGAGTTTGTTCCTCATACTAAAAAAGATCAGCAGGAGATGGCAAAACGTTTAGGTGTATCTGCCAAGAAGGTTGCAGATAGAGTTCAGTCATTACATGAGCACAACCCGATGTTAGGGCATCGGGGATGTCGTTTGTCTATAACGTATCCAGAATTGTGCGTCATGCAAACACGAGCGATCATTGGTGCAGCTTGTAAGGTGGCTAAAGCTAAGAAGGCTGTTAAAGTATTTCCAGAAATTATGATTCCTCTTGTGGGTACAAAAGCGGAATTAGACTTCCTTGAAAAGATTGTTAGGGAGCAAGCGGATGCATTGATTGCTAAGGTGGGTGTGAAGATTAAATACATGGTTGGAACCATGATTGAGATTCCGCGTGCCGCGCTAACAGCAGATGAAATTGCGGAAAGTGCAGAGTTCTTCAGTTTTGGAACGAACGACTTAACGCAGATGACTTTTGGATATAGTCGTGATGATATTGGAGGATTCTTACCGGATTATCT
>MDSV01115619.1_pt1 | contig 21033 bp, 21 predicted proteins | sample 810851 | NCBI WGS metagenome assembly MDSV01 (sample SAMN05326640, study PRJNA326480) | marine metagenome | isolation source: seawater | place: Atlantic Ocean: North East | collected 2012 | reverse complement strand
TTATTCCAATTGAAACAAGAGTCTTATTTTATTAAATTATTATATTAAAACTTAGACATTACACATAATTAATGAAGAAATTAGAAATATTTACATCTTCAAAACCAGAAATTAAAAATTTATTTACTAAATATAATTCACGGTATTATCTTAAATTATTAAATAAAACATCTTCAAATAAATTTAATCCAAACAAAGATTATGTAATAATTAATAACCGATATTGGCCTTTAAAAATATATTATGATGAATTACCTCCTATTTTAAATAATATTACTCCATCAAAACACGATGATAAATATATTTATAATATTTGTAGTGATAAAATAGGTATACATTTAGATTCACCACGCTATGAAATTGTAGAAATAGAGAGTAATGATATGGATGAACTAAGTGAAATTAGAAAAGATATTAGATTGTTAATAAATATAGTAGCTAATATGAATAAATCAACATAACTACTTAAAAATTTAATTATAGATTTTATTTATGATTAAATTCAGAAATATGTTACGCAAAAGAAAACTTAAAAATAAATATAATATTGTTAATCAATTGGAAAAAGAACCCATGAATGATGTAATTAGTTTTTCAAATATAGAAAATATATTTGATTCAGAAGTTACACAATTAATAATTGAACATACTGCAGAAAAAACAGTAGCATATATACTCAGAATAAAAAATGTTGTATCAGCGTTAATAAAGAGACCAACATTAAATAAAAAAAACTATGAATATAATATTGATGTTCCTGAACTTGAAAAGATAGGTGAATGGACTGATTTATATTATGAATTGAGCAATAGTAATTCTGCATTTAATTCCATATATAATATTTTTGAAATAATAAATAAACATAATTGTTCAAAAATATTTATTTTTTTATCTGAGTACCTTGTAACAAATTTAAATTCAAAACTTATAAAATATTATTCTGATTTAGAGAAACATTCGAAACAAATTTTATTAAGGCCATATTTTAAGTTTATAAAATTAAATAACGAAAGAGAATTATCATTCACAAATATGTCTCTACGTTGTATTAGTTGGATAAATTATGGTATTACTCCAAGTGTAATAATAAATTACGATAATAATTATATTCATTTTGCAATAAATATAGATAATTGGGAAAATCCATTTACCTTCAAAATTAATCTAAATATAAATAAACTTATTAAATACTTAACGGAAAATAATCACGATACTAATAAAACATTGATGTGGAAAGAAGAATATTTTTATGATTTAAACAAAATTAGTGATATGATTCCTAAATCTTTATGTAATGTCGGTGATACCTCTGTTATAATCGTAAATAATAATTTTTTCAATCTAAAAAAATTACTTAATTTTCAAGGTATCATGGAAATAAATGAACTATTAAAACAACTTTATAGCAGTTTAAACAATTATTCTAGTCTTACTGAGTATTGTTATACTTTAATTGCGTATAATTTATTTGATAAATTAAGAGGTAAATTGGGTTATAATATAAAAATTATAATTCATGAAGGATTACATGAAAATTCATCTCAATTATCATCTCCGGCCATAATTGGATATTTATTAGACAGTATGAACTTTGACTTTAAAAAACAATTATGCTAGTAAATATACTATAAATCAATTTTATTGTATAGTTAGATTTAACAATTTTTGAATGGATGCCAAAGTGCAAGTAAGATCGCAGATACAAATATACCTTGTACAAAAATATTTTTACGTTTTAATACTGCCTCTTCCTTGATTTTACGTTGAAAATTGTATAATGATTTTTTAAAAGGCGTTCCTATATTACGTGTCTGTACTAAATAATATATACATGACATTGTATATAATAAACAAACATTAGCAAGTAAAATGGGCATTGAACATGTCTCAATCATATATATATAACTAACTTTTTAAATAATGAATAATTATTTCTTTTTCAAGTCGATACTCTTCTTTACAAACACACAATTTTTCAAAAGAATCTGACTCTGCAATCCATAACAGATAATTTTTTGGAAGAAGAGATATAGGTATATTTTTATGTTTTCCAAATGTTAGTTTAAAATCACCAAGGTTTTCATTGGATTCTATGTAATCTTTAACTGCACCTCGTACTGCTAATTTATCAGCCCGGTCATTACCAAGACTATGCACGTCTGATTTATTTGTATGGGAATTAACATGAATAAATTCTAAATTATATTCATCTGCAAGTTCAACAGCTATTTTTACTAAATCAGAGTTAGGAACTTCTTTGGATTTGGTTTTATAATTATTTTTTCTATATTTTAGTCCTGTTTCTCCAAATATTTTAATTGAATAGGAAGAATCAGTATAGATTTTAAGTAAAATATCATCTTCTTTTTTATATAATTGTATAGAATTAATAATTGCTCTCAATTCAGCTCTGTTATTTGTTTTTTTACCATCTAATTTACAGCTGCATTCATAATTATCTACTGGTATATATATACCATATCCAGCATATGATTCTTTTTCCTTTCGTATAAGAGAACCATCTGTGTAAATATTTATTATCCTTGTTTTATCAGTTACAGTTGGTATCTTTCTTACGTTATCTGCATTTTGTAGCGGAAAATTAGATTGAACGCTGTTTTTTAGTGATAATAGATACTGTTTTGCATCTGTTTCTGATAAATGTTTCTTATATATTGCGCCTTTGAATCCATGAACAAGTTTTTTACATTCGTCCCATGAGTTAACAATTGTATTTGAAGAATGACCTCTAAAAACCGCATAATATGCTTTCTTTGACATTAGATATTTAATGTATAAAAATATTATATTAGATATCAAATTTTATTAGAGAATTGTATTTTCTGATTGACACTCTTCACAATTAATAATAACTAACCGATTTGATTTATTAAGATATGTCTTAAAACTTTTACATACTGGACAACATCTATACTTATTTATTAACCTGATAAGAGTATTCTGAACAACATTGACTTTTACTTTACCATGAACTAGTAATGCTTTTTTCTCATTGCTGCTTACAGAACATACTAAATCTTTTTCAATTTCTTGTTCAATAAGTTGTTTAATAGATATATTGTCTTTAGTATTATGAATTTTATATAGAATATCATTATAATTATGAAGTATCTGTAAATTGCCATTTTTAGCACGTGTAAAATATGGATTTGGTAGATTGAGGGAGGTATTTGCACTTTTTTGACAGATAAGTTTATCTTTCATCTCATCATAATCATGCTTTTTAAATTCATTTGATAGTGTAATATCATTAATTAATTTACAGGCTCTTTTTTCTACTGAAATCATTTCATCAGGAATTTCAATATTTATAAATTTAGATTTATCTTTTAAACAATGCCCAATACTAAAAATTTTATATACTCCTTTAATTTTTTTCATAATTGATATTGGTTTTTCATTGATGCAACATGGCGCAGCCAACACCACAGTAAGTTCTTTTTCTTTTTTATTCCATTTTTTGACTAAACCTGTAACTTGTTTACATAATATGCCCATTTTTACCATTTCACCTTTATTAATTTGTTTATCATCCTTACTTACCTTTCTAAATGATTTGTATTTAATAGTAATTTCAGTGACAATGTCTGGATTTTCACCCGGATGAGTAATAATATGCCCGACCAAATTATTATTTTTAGTGTATGCCGGGTCAATCATAGTTCCAATTCCGATAAGTCCACCAGCAATGGCATAATCCGCCTTATTTTTTTCACTACATAAACTTTTACTGTAGCTAAATATTGGTTGAACCGACCAACCATCATTTGTTTTTTTACATATACCAGGAGATATCTGTATAATATCATCTTTGAACAGAATTCCTTGAACAATACTACCACCAAGAATACCACCAATAAGTTTATTACTTCTACAATTAACAGAATTGACATCAAAAGTACGTATAATATTAATCATTAATGGTAAATTAATATCTTTTGTATAATTATTTAGCTTAGTTGCAAGATATTCTCCAACATAATTAATATTTTGCCCAGTTTGTGCGACCAGCGGAATAGTATATATGTCATCTCTATCAACATAATCTTCAATAAAATCATCAATTTGTCTTTTGTTTATTAAAAGTTTGTCTTTAGAAACTAAATCACACTTATTTTGAATAACTACAATATCATCTATTTCTGCTTGTTGAATAGCCATACAATGTTCAAGTGTCTGAGGTTGTGGTACTTGTTGAGCATTCGCAGCTTCCACCAAAAAGGCCATATCAATTACACTAGTTCCACATAACATATTAGACATGTAATTTTCGTGACCAGGACAATCAACAAAAGATATATGATGAATAAGTGTCATTTCATTATTTTCGCTATCTAATTCTGTTTTTACTCCAGAACCCGTAAATTTATATTCATCTGTTTTTTTACTATAAAAAATTTTACAATTTCCATAACCAATATTAATGGTACAATTTCTCTCTTTTTCACTTTTAAATTTCTGAGTTTTAATACCTGTCATTTGTTTTACCAAAGTAGATTTACCATTACTTACATGACCAACACATCCCACATTTAAGATCGCCTGATTTTTGATAATATCAGATAGTAAAATAGTCTTCATAAGGCGTATAATATTAATTTATACGTATTATGTTTATGTCATTTTAATTATACAAACTTTTACTTATGTAAGAATCTTTTTCATAATTATTTTCTTCCAGGAGTTTTTTAAGTATATCAGTTTGTTTATCAATCTCAAAATTTTTATCTAATATCAATCCAAGTAGAAAGTTGGACATTATAGCACCAGTTAAATTATAAGATTTTATCTTGTTATATAATTTTTGAAATTTATCATTACAAAATTTATCTTCAAAATAAAAGGAAACCATTTTTTTAAGACAATCATAGTCCATATATCTGAATTCCTCTGTTATATCAACGCGACCAGGTCTTGTCAAAGCAGAATCAAGTCGACACTTATAATTGGTTGTCATAAAAACAATTAATCCATTTTTACCACCATTAATTCCATCCAATGAATTAAGCAAACCACTAAATGTCATCGCATTTTTTTTACTATCTGAATCTTTTCTATCTGTAAATAAACAATCAATATCTTCGCATACCAAAATATCATTATCACCCAACTGTGATACTGCTGTTGAAAATTTTTCATCAGTTATACTTGGAGTTATTTGCATAAATTTTATATTTCTTCTAAGTCTAGATGCAGTAAGTTCGATAAAAGATGTTTTTCCTGTTCCAGGAGGTCCATGTAACAATATATTGAGCTTATACGGAATATTAAGCCTCCTATACAATTTTTTTGTTTCGGGTTGGTTAAATTTACTTATTTTACTGAGTAGTCTTGTTGACATTTTTCCATTTAAAAATAAAGTATTCTCTTCTCTGATTCTATTACCCTTCTTGAGATCCCAATAACCATCATTAAATGTATAAACTTCAAAATAATTACTCTCATCATATGGTTCTCCTAAGACATTTGTCATGTGCCATATTTTTGATTTTTTGTATAAGTCTTGCATAAATCCAGTCTCAAAAAATTCAGTATAATTTTCACAATCACTCTCAATAGATAAAACAAGTAGTGTTGGTGGATGATTGTTGTTTCCTTCAACAATTTGATTAACAACATAAATATTTGATATCCAAATAACAGTATCATTGTAAACACATCTTAAATTTTTGTATGGAATCATTGGCAATGCAACAGGAATATCGTTTTTATTAGCTACATCTTTTTCATTATCTAACACATAACTTCTGAATTTAGGTTTCTTTTTGAAGTGTTTTGAGTAATTAAATATCGTACTGTCTGAATCTATATACTGCATTAAATAATGAACTAGATGATTGTATTCACATGTAAACGAATCATGTCTATATTTTACTATGAACTTAAATTTTCCTTTCAAATCACAATTAGACATAATTTGTTTATAATCACTAACATCATGAACATTTTTAAAGATTCCACTTAAGCAATTATTATCCATTAAGATAATTTAATGATTTGTGTTTAAGTATTAATCAACATCCACGCTGTACAAATTTGTGAAAAGATTCATTGAATCCAGAAATAAGTTTATGGATTCATTAATATAATCTGGTCCAAACGGAGAAACCCGACAACTAACTGCATTAATCATAACTTGTCTTGTATCATACATTATAAATAACGTAAATATACCTATTGCTGCATATGATATCATTCTTGAATAGTTTGATATTTGTCCATTATTAGCCTTTTCAATTACAAATATTTCGATTAAACGTGCTACCAAAAGAGCTATTAAAGCAATAAATAAATACATACCCCAACTATCAGATACTAATTGTGGTCTTATAACTGTAATTATGGATAAAATCAGGAAAATTCCAATTGTAGTTAAACCAACATGATTAAATCTATCTTTATTGAGTATATATAATGGATAAAGTGTAACACCAAAAAGAATTAATAAAAAAATAAATAATATATGTTTGGTGATAAAACTTGTTTTAGCTTTAAGGGCCATTAATCCAAGGATAAGCACAAAGGACCCAATCATTAAAAGTATAGTAAAAGGTTTTGTAAAGATTTGTTGAACAGGTATATTTTGGTATTGTACTGCTGTTACAGTAGATAAAACAATACCCCAACTTAGAATAAAATATAGATAGGTATTTAACATATAATTATTACAATGGAATCTTAGTGGAGATAATGAAACAGAATTTTTGAATATTCCTAATATAGATATTCCAACAAGAATTACATAATATAATATCGGATTATTCATTTATAATCTACAAATATTTTTTTGTAGTATAATTTATTAATGCCTAAAAAAAATATATTAAAAAAAGCTTCTCCAAAAAATCGAAAGAGAGTATCTCCAAAAAATCGAAAGAGAGTATCTCCAAAAAAACGAAAGAGAGTATCTCCAAAAAAACGAAAGAGAGTATTAACAACTAAAAAAGGCTGTAAATGTGCTAAACTTAAACGTTCATGTGGTTGCACAATAACTCGATGTGTATGCAAACCTAAATGTAATTGCTAAACTATCTAAGCTATATATAAATTTTGAATAATTTGATTTTGCAAATTATTGTAAATTTTATTTATAATATTCCAAATCGGTTTCTCAGTAATATTATGATATACTCTATAATTAATCGAGGAACTATTTAACCAAATTAACTTTTTAATGGTATCCCCTTTGATTCCAGTTTGTTTTGCTATTTGTTGAATTATATGTGGATAACAATGAAAATCAACAGCAGATTGAATAATATCTTTTTTAGTTATATTTCTTGTTAATACTAGATTTTTAATTGGAATATCTATTATAAATATATTTTTATTATTAATAAATGTATTGAATAATTGAACATCACCCTTAAAGCCACCGTATTCACTTGCGATAATAAGTGAATTAATTATTGGATTATTAAAATCATATTTTTCATAATCAAGTTCAGTACAGCTGTTATCAGGTAAATGTTTAATATTATGTTTACAAATACCATATACTGTTAGAAGAAGTAACTTTATAAATTCATTAGTTAATTCAATATTACTATGAGCCATCATTAGCCAAGTCATAAAAGGTAACGTTGAAGTTATACCAACATCTTCAATACAAATTGTAATAAGTCTTCTTATAAATCCATTGAAATCAAGATTTATAAGATTATAACTAGAACATAAAGCCTCGTCTATTTTTCCAAGACGTACTGCTTTTTGTATATTAGACTTTAAAAATGATACAGATTTAAATCCCTTAAATTTCAGTTTAGAATTATGTAATTTGCACCAGTTAGATTTTATTTTACCATATATTTTAACATTTGTATTAATTTTTCTAAGATGCACTTCAGTTATATAATATTGACAAGATAATATAGGTTTTTCTGTATATTTTACGCTGTAGTTTCTTATATTTTCCCAGAGGAGTGTAATGTATTTCGGATACATATAAATAGTTTATTTTATAGAAATTTAATTACTTCAAATTTATAAAAAATAATAATATGACAGAAATCAATACTGATTTACTTTTTCCTGGTATGGAAATAGATAATATAAATAGTATTATTGTGAGAGCCAATACTACGATTACAAAATTAAAACTATGGAAGAGAGTTTTAAACTTGAAGTTTACTGAACCTGATATAGAACAAATCAGAGACGTTAATATAGAACCTACTGATCCATATATAATTACTCTCATTAATACACTGCGTTTTAACATGAATTTTATTAAAAATGATACTATTTTGCTACATACTTTGCTATTTCTTAAACACGCAAAAAATAATAATTATATCATAGATGAATTACCATTTCTTGTAAAAGAGGAAGATTTTATACTTAATCCTATTTTATACGGAAATTTCTTTTAATTCATCAAGTAATGGAATATTTATGCCATATGGTTTACAATAAATATTAACCACTTTATATATTGGTTCTATAATTGCACGTAATTCATTTTTTACACTTTTAATACTACCTTCAATGTTAATGATTACGCGGGTTTTCATATCTGCGACTGCTGAAAAAATAGTATCAAATAAACCTGCTCCATCTTGATTTGATTTACCCTTTAATAAATTAATAAAATTATTTAATTTTTGGTTAATATCACTTATATGCTTTATTAAATCAATTAATAAACTTACTATTTTTGCTAAAAAATCTACTTGTATAGTTTGTATATTATCATCACTTATTTCATGTATATATAGTTCGTATAGAAATTTATGTATTTCGATATTAAATTCAATAATTTTTGCAGTAAAGTCAGCAAGTGACATCCCTTCAAAGCCTAATGATTCCGCTGCTGAATTTATACTATGAATTATTTTTCCAACAGAAATAGTATCATCTTGAATAGCTTCCTGGTAAACAATATCAGGATGAATTCTTCCATCAATAGCCATACCCACACTTTGCATATGTGCATCCGAGCCCCACTTTGGTTCTATTTGATTTAGTTTAGCTGATTTATCATTTTCAATATGAACTATTAAAATTGCATTGGTTTTACAAGATTCTACAAATTTTTTATTATAATGCAGACAAGCATTTGCTACATCATGAGGTGATGGCTGATACAAATCCCATGGTATAAAATCATGTCCCTTTTTCTTATATAATTTTACCAAGACGCCATTTTTCCTATCAAAAATATAATTCCAAATATTTATTTTTATTTCTTTATTTTCTATTATAATTGTTTCTTCAATAGTTTCTTCAATAATTTTTTTAATTTGTCTACTTTGTTCACTGGATATTTCTTGAATATCAATTTTATAAATTTCATTTTTATATCTAACATGGTCTGATTCATAATCTTTCATCTTAATATCAATTACACTTCTTAAATTTCTTAGTAAAAGTACTATTTTGTCAATTATATCATCAAATATATTCATATTATTTAGTTGATATTCTACATTTGTAATTTGTGGTTTTATATTATATTTTTTAATATTAAATATTAAATTTGGAATCATAGGCCAACTTTCCCACATAACAGAATCAGCGTCACTAAAATCACCTATATCAGCATCATCAACATGTTCAGAAATTTTAGGCCGTTGCCAGTAATTTTTAGATTCAAGATAGGGAGTTTCAGGGTTGTTGTTTCGTGAGATTTTATCCCATTCGGTAGGAGCTATACCAGTGACTAATAAAGATTTTAGTAGATCTTGTACATGTTCACTCACATGATTATCAAACTCAATTTCACTAATAAACTTTGTCACTTCTGGTTGCTCTAGCATATGTTTTACAATTGAATTATCATGATTATTTTCTTTTTTAATATCTTTTATCACCTCTGTAATAAATGTTTCATCGTGAATTATTTTACTTTGACTTTTTGATTTACAATCTATGTAACATTTATTAGCTTGGCAAAGTTTTTCGACATCATTTTTATATAATGTATTAGCCTCGATTAAAGTCAAATTATAGTTTAAATTATTAAGTGAATTCTCTATAATAAGTATTATTTTTTTTCTTTTTTCAGTATCAAGAATTTTCTTATGTTGTTCGTCAGTTAATGTTTTTTTTTCTAATTTAAATTGTTGAGAAAATTCATTTATTTCTCTATCTATTTCTACATATTTTTTTGGTATTTTATTTTCTTTAAGATTTATAGTGATATCTTCATGAAATTCACCAAATTCGTTCATTAACTCATCTATTTTCAATTCTGATGGATATAATAAAGGTTTTAAATTATCTAAGAATTGAGCTATTTTATTAACATAACCTCTAAATTTTGTAATAATTTTATAATCGCTTTCATATTCACGCATATAATTTAGAATAAGTTCTTCAAATTTTATATCTAATGCAGATTTCAATTCAGCAAAATTTTTTGATATATCAATATTATTTATTTTACTTTCAATGAAGTTTTTTTCCGCTTTTTCGACAGCTTTTTTTGCTTTTTCGGCAGCTTCTCTTGCTTTTTCGGCAGCTTCTCCTGCTTTTTCGGCAGATTTTTTAGTAGCTTTTGCTATAGCTTTTTTGGCAGCTTCTCTAGCAGCTTTTTTAGTAGCTTTTTCTGCTCTTATTGAAGCTTTTGCTATAGCTTTATTGGCAGCTTTTTCCTCTTTTTTTACAGCTTTTTGTAATTCTTCTCTAGCAACTTTTTCTGCTTTTCCTATAGCTTCTCTGGCATCTTCTCTGGTAGCTTTTTGTAATTTTTTCTCTCTTTGCTCCTGTTTAATCTCATTCTTTAATTTTTGATCTATTTCTTTTTTATTAATATGTAATTTTATTGTATTTTCGACTCTAGTTTTTCTGTCCGAGTTAATTTTATTGTTAATTTCCATAATCACTTCATCCCAACCTTTTTCTATCAAAGTTTTATAAAAAGAATCTTCTATACCTTCTTGATTAATCATTTTTATTTCATACTCATAATCTTCACTATTTACTGCTTTACATAAATGCTTTAACTTCCTTAAACGTATTGATTGAGATTCAGATTCAGGTTCCGTAAAAACTTGTACTGGAAATATTTTACAATCTATTTTTTTTCCAGTATCATCTAGTTTTCCGGTAGATAATGAACATTTATTAATTATACATTCATCATGTTCATTATTTTCTAAATTTAATTCTTTGCATATAGAATTAATTCTTTCACAATTATTTAGGCCACCAACTTGTTCTTCAGAAATTAGTAGATGTTGAACTTTCATGTTTTCACTACTAACATCTATTGTTCTACACTTACCTAATTCAAGTTTTCTTTTTTTGAGATTTTCCTCATCTTTTTCTATTGTATTTTGACAATCAGGTGTTAATAATTTTATTTTTAAGCCATATAATTTAGAATATTTATAAAACAGATAATACATTCGATGTATACATGGTGTTATTTTCCAATTAATAAATTTATTTAGATATGTCGATGCTTTTAAAAGTGAACCGGATTCTTTTCCATAACCAATTGAACTTGTAATTTCAAAAACTATCTCTACATAATTAAATATTATAGAAAAAATTTTTAACAAATCTTTCAGACTATAATTACTTTCTGATTTACTAAGTTCATTATTAAGTGTGTTTAATTGAATATTTAGTTGTTTTGAAAGTTCATCTATATTTGATTTACAAATTTTTAAATCTCCACTTGTAAATCCTGAATTTAAAGTCATACCTTTTTTAAATGTGTTGGCTAACATATCCATAATAAATGTAACACGATTACCAATATGTTGTGTAATCAAATCGTTTACATTAATTGTGTCATCTGAATCAACATCTAAATTATTAATTGCTTTAAGTATTACTTTTTTCAGAGATGGAGTTAACTCATTATCAATTGTGATTTGTGATAAGATATTTATCCAATGATATTTTTCAGTTGAGAATATTCTACATATTAATGATTTAGATAGACTACCTCTTAAACATCTTTGACCATAATCTTTAATTTCCGCTGGCTTATTAATTTGACATTTTTGTTCAGTCTTTGTATCAGCTGCCATATTTGTGTTATATATAAATAAAATAAATCAATACTTTATTTCTATACTAACTAAAACTTGAATCACCACCATTACCACCAAAATCAGATACACCAAAATCACCACCTCCAAAATTATTTGAATTATTATCAAAGAAACTACTATGATTATGAGAATGATGAAATAATTCATCCGCGGCAACACCCAAAGCAAAACCCCCAGCTACTGACCTAGTATTATTTGATGTTGAAATCGGATTTGTTGTATAAACTGATTGAGAATATGTTGGATAACGATTTAATGTAGGAGGTTCAGTACCGGGTTGTACAGGAACCGCTGTAGGCAAAAATGGTTCTTTATAGTTATCATTTCCACAAGAACAATTCATTTTTTTAGCACAGTATGGAACAAAACAAATTAGTAAAAGTAATAACCACAATAAATCCATCAAATTAAAATTATCCACAATATCAAATGTTTGTGTATTTATCCAAAATTTAGATTTTGTTGAAGTTACTAAACTGATTTTTAGAAAATAATCTGAACCACAAGTAGCTGTTTTACTAACTTTCCATGCAAAAGTCCGTACATTTTTCTTAGTCTGGCCAATATTAGCTACAAATTTACTATGCTTATATAAATCAATAGAAACCTCAGATAATGTCATATTAGTTCTCCATGTAATGGTTTGGGTTGAACCTTGAAATACCGCAGAATCAGGTTGTTGAATAATTTCAATATCAGTAGATAAAACACTTCCAATTAAAAGAACGATAATATTAACACAATGCATTTTAATATTATTAAGCGTAAATCTTTAATTATCAAATTTATTCAGATATTTATTTAATATTTGTTTAAAATTATAGTTAATAATATAATTTAAATATATGTCTTCTTCTGTACGAGTAATTGTTACTAAAATACCTAATTATTCTGTTAAAAATACTCTACATACAGATGCCGTAGCAAGTTTTATACAATTACAAAACAGTCTAACATGTGCTGCTTCACAATTTCCTGGATTCATTGAATCTGATAGTTATTGGAAAATTAATGATGTTACAGATAGTATTTACCCTATTATTAACTCATCTTTATGGCAAAATGAAAATGACTGGAAATTTTGGTACGAATCACTTGAAAGAAAGCATATTCTACAACATAGAGGTGATATATGCAAATATATAAATATTGATATTTGTAGGAAACGAAAAAAATTCAATGAAACGCCTCTATTATGATTAAATATTTGTGTATATTATTATGGTTAATATAAGTTTAATAAGTAATATGAATGGCAACTATACAAAAACTTACACAGGTAATACAATGAATAGAAAACTTGGTAAAATTGTAAAACCCATTATTATAAGAGATAATAAAACAGAAAATAAAAGAACTTAAAAAAAGTATGTCCTTCTAATTATTATAAGATTGAAAATTTGATTTAATTTATTTAATTTTAAATATATTAAATTATCATGCTTATTTCCATTGAAGGCAACATTGGTACTGGTAAAACTACTCTTATGCGCTACATAAAAGAATTGTACAGTAACAATTGTAAAGTGATATTTATTGAAGAACCTGTTGATTTATGGCTTCAACTTCAATCTAATGATGGAGAAAATATTCTAGAAAAGTTTTACAAAGATAAATCAAGATGGTCCTATTCATTTCAAATGCATGCATTTATCACTAGAGCTCAAAAAATTATGAAACAGGATCAAAATAAAGTAATTATTATTGAGCGATCAGTTATGACAGATAGAAATGTATTTGCCAAATTGCTTTCTCAAACGGGCAATATTAGTGATATGGAGTGGAAATTATACGATGAATGGTTTAGCTGGCTTACTGTAAAATTTAAAGAAATTTTACCTGAACTATATGTATATATTAGGGCGGATACCAATACATCATATCAGCGTATGTTAAAAAGAAACAGAAAAGAGGAATGTGCTGTGGATTTTGAATATATTAAACAAGTCAAACAAAAACACGATGATTGGCTTCTAAGTGAAACAATTGTTCCAGTAGTAACAGTTGATGTTAATAATGATTTTGTAGAATCAACTGATTTTAGAAATACGGTACTTCAATCTATAAGTGATATTATTGATTCACAAATCGAATCTCTTCCAAAATCATCATCTGAGCAATCATTGGAAGAAATGGTTGAATTGTCAACGTGTTAATAACTAAATAAATTTGATATAATTTTGATTAAAATTTTATTTTTATATTTATAATAAATGTCATCAACACGTATAGAAATTATTCTTGGATGTATGTATTCTGGAAAGTCAACAGAACTTATTCGGAGATGTACTAGATATAAAGCCATAGGTAAAAATATCTTATTGGTAAATCATTCTTTGGATACAAGAACAGGAGATAGTGTTATGACACATAGGAAAGAAACTTTAGATGCAGTAAAAACAAACAAATTGATAAGTCTTATTGAAACAGATGAATTTAAAAATTGTGATATAGTTGGAATTGATGAAGGACAATTCTTTGATGATCTGTTACATTTTGTACAGCAGGCTGAAATACATAATAAAATAATTATAATTTCTGGCCTTGATGGCGATTCAGAAAGAAAACCATTTGGTCAAATACTGGATTGTATACCTTATTGCGATGAGGTAATCAAACTTAATGCAATGGATATGGTAGATAAAGATGGAACACCTGGCATTTTTACTAAACGTGTATCAGAAAAAAAAGATAGGATTTTGGTGGGCACAACGGATTGTTTTATAGCTGTTTCAAGAAAAAACTACCTTGAGATTGATAATTAAACTTTAAATTTTTTTCTGTTAACTTAAAAAAGTATAAGATATATATACAAGTATATGCCTCTTATCCGGCAAAGGAAAAAAAACCGTAAGGTAAATAATGATATAAAGAAAAATATTGAAAATAATCAAAATACATCAGAGAATTATATGAGTAAAAAAGAACCTGAAATTAAAAAATTTTTGGGAGACAAAACAAAATCTATTATAAAAAAAAAACAAAAACTTATAAAAACAATAAGAAATGATAGCAAATATGATAAAATTTATAGTGAATTAATTATTTAATAGATAACCTATTATTAAATAATCAATTTTACAACCTTATATGCAAATACAAGTGACATACCAAGACAAATAGTTAAATAATAAATATTAGGATATGTTAGAACTTTTAAGATTAAATTATTAAGAAGTAAAAGATAATTTTGAATTAATACATTAAGCACTATTAAGCATGCCAATACAATATTATGAATCAGTAATAAATACATTAAGTTAATCAAATCATCGATCATTCAATTATAATTATGATATTAATCCTTATATAAGTTTTATTTATCAAATAGTAAAGGATATATATGTTCATGATATTCAGAGTAAACCTCTTCAGGAGTTTTATCTTTTGTTTTTACAAAAGGAAGCAAATGTTCATTAATTGCAGGCATTAATGTATTTGATTTATTATTTTCAAGAATAACCACATTATGCGACAATGTTTTTTTTAAAACTTCAATACTCTTACTTAATTTATTTATATTTTCTTGTCTGTCTGGAAAATTTTTCTTCAGATAACTAACTTCTCTTACCTTAGTATCTATGTTTTTTTGGATTCTTTGTTTGTGTCTTACTAGACGATTGATAAAATTTTCATATAGTCTATTAAGACTTACCACAAAATGATGAATTTCTGTCGAAAATTTTCGTTCTGCTCCAAGTTTTTCGTATTCAGTAATTAAAAACCCATGTTTGGAACCAAGATGAAATATATCGGAAAGAGCAAGGGAAGACACATCCATATTGTGCTGAGATAAATACTTACTTCCTGTAATTATACAATTTAAAAGCGAACCTATACCTTTATTATGTGGACCAAGTAATCCATTGCGTGTAGTCGATACTCTGTTAAAGTAATACGGTCTGTTTGGATTTGTTTTTTCGCTTATAACTTCTTGATTACATATTGCCAAATAAGATGATTTACCTGGCTCATCTACTACATGAGAAGGAATAAAAATATAATTAGCACGTATTTCTTCAATACTCTCAGCAGATTTATTTAATTCCTTTATATCAATCAACTTGGAATTATATATTTGGTTTCCCAACTTTGTTTTTGGAAAAGAAATTTGTATACAATCTGTTCCATCTATATTATTATCAATTTTTGATACAAATACATTACACCCAAATAACTTTAAAAATGAATTCTTTTCAATTGTTTTATTATCGAAATCTTCTCCGTCTGTTTCAATTAATTTAGGATTTCCTCCTTCCATTAAATTTTTAATCAATCTATCTCTACTGAAAAATTCATTTTTACCAAAATATCTTGTTAGCTGAAGAATAGTATTGTCTGGTAACTTTTGTAAAAATTTATTAGTTTTATAATACATATATATATATATATACTTTGTATATAATAATTTAATGTTAAATCAATAAATACTTATAAGCTAATTAATATTACTTCCTAAGTAAATAAAAAGTTTTAATATTATAAGATGGAATATAATTTATTAACAATTAATAATATTACAAAATTATGTAATACAAAAATTTATGTATATAATGATGAACCAATTGCTATGCAATGGTATAATTTTCAACTTAATTGGTTAATAAATAAATTAGATATGGTAAAAGAGCCTTTATCTCTCGTAGCTCAGCGGATAAAATCACTAAATGAATCTTCACAAACAGATTTACCAATGTATAATAATTTATCAAATACTAATATATTTAACATTTTAAAACTAAAATTTAAAGATAATTACAAATTCGAAAATATTAATGGTCTTGATTTTCACCATATTCATGTACCTAAAGAAATATGCAATAAGATAGATGAACAAGAACTTCTAAAATATGGATTTTATTCATCAGATAGAGTTACAATTAATGATATTAAAAATGAAAGTTATTTTGGTGGATATAGTAATTTTACTACATCATTGAATGACAATAATACGAGAATAGTTGTTAAATTAGCAGACGAGGAAGAAGAAACATTATATAATTCTCAAAAACCTGAAATTTACAATAAACATTTTCCCTTTCCAGATAGATTAATAGATAATATTTCAAAAAAAAAAGATAAGCATGATGTTAAAAAAACACCTGAACATGTTAAAATTCAAGAAGAAATAGATATAAATTGTATTAAGGGTGTATTCAAATGGAAAAATAATAGTTGTTATGCTGATTCTATCTTAATGATGCTTTTTAGAAGAATTTACAGAAATAGTAGAGGATTACTTTCCAATACTATTAAAACACCATTATTATTTGATGAACATAATATTTCAGCTGATATGTGCAAAACAGATGGTAACCGTAGTGAAAAAATTAATAATATATTAATTGAACTAAATAAATTACTTGTACAAATAAATAATAATAAAGTATTGTACATTGAAAGCTTTTTAAATATTGTGGATAAATGTATAAGTGGTCATGAAAAATTCAGTAATAAAGCAACACAGTCACCAAGTGATTTTTTGAGTAAATTAATTAATATAATTTATAATAATAAACTTAGTGAATTAAATCAGTACAAAATATCTTCTGAAGATATGCCCCGGATTGTTGATATTACTGAAAAAACGGATCAAATCAGTTGGGCTTATCAAAGTGATCATGTTGAAAAAGTAGAAAAAACAATAACGAATGAAGACTCGCAGATTCAAATCATTGAACATCAATTTTTAGATATAAAACGGAAACTAGAAACATCTCAGTTTTATACAGAAAATTTAGATACAGTAATATTAAAACCATCTGAATCGCATGATATTGAAATTAATAAAAAGATTAATGATATTTATGGTTATAATGTACAACAAAAATATGCAAAACATTTCTTACATAATATAAAAACGAAGGGAATATCAGTTAGAAATTTTTTTCATCAAATTCAAATACTTAATAGTAGTGATGATGATGATAAAGTAGAATACTTAAAAGATGAAAATGATAAGTTTATGGTGGAGGAATCATTAATAACTGAAAATGCCAGTGATATATTTGTATTTATAAACAGAAATAGTTCAATTGGTACAAATAATTTAAATTCAATTAATAGATTAAAAATATATCCAGAAGAGAATATAGATATTAATGGCGTAGCATTTGAGTTATCTGGAGTAATATATATGCCCAAAGATAACCATTTTGCGTGTTTATTTAAATGCAATAATAAATATTACACATATGATGATCTACGAACAGATAATTGGTTAAAATTGATTGGAACAATCGATGATTTAAGATCTAATAATGATATTTGCAATACAAGCAGTATTTATTACTATACTAAGATCATATCATAATAAATAAAATATTTTGATTTATTTATTTTGATATTCAACATAACTTTTTATAATTTTACTACCAAGTTTTGATTTAATTTTAACTTTTCTATTTGTTTTTGGATTAATTATATAATTATACATAGCATTATTGTATTGATTACCTCCACCTAATGAAAATTGATGAGACGATTCTGGTTCTTCAGCTTTTTGACTTTGAAGTTCTAACATATCAATATATTGTTGATTGTCTTCATTTTCTGAAAGAATAACTTTCATATCACGGATTACCTGCATTAAAGCAATAGCTATTAAACTATCTTTTCCAAGAAATGCTTTTGCAAACTTATGAAAAAGTTTTAAAAATCGTATTATTTTCTCTTGTGAAAATATTTTATCTATTTTTTCAACCAGTTCAATATTGAATTTGTTATAAGGACAAATATAGTGAGTTATAGCTTTCATTAAATTACATGGTCCTTCAGAAACAGCACAAGATGGAGCTATAGCTTCAGGCATAATACTTCTTAGTAAAGATGGATCAAGTCCTGGTTGACATACCATTGTTTTATCTTGAAGTTGCCATATACAACCTCGATTAGATTCACATTGTTCTTTACTCTTTGAATTATCCCATGGTTCAGATTGGTCTTCATATTGATTATAATTATTGCATTTTTCCTTAAGTTTTTCATAATTTTCTTCTATTTTTTCTGTTTGTTGAATAAGTTTATCATTTTTAGTTTTATAGCCATCATAGAGTTCATTTAAACCGCTTTTTACAATGTCAGTATATTCTGATTTTGCTTGTTCTTGTGTTATACCTTCTTCACTTATTTTTTTCCATTCTTTCCATTCTACAAGACCAATAGTCATACCACGTTTTTCTGGACATTTACCATTTTTAATAATATTAGATAAGGCTCTTAATCTTGCTCTATTGGATTTTAAGATTCCAGTGTGTAAATCTGAAACAGCATGCCATAATCCTCTATTTAATTTTTTACCATTAAAAGCAGGTCGATACATCATTAAATTCATTGCTTTTTTATAATCAAAATCTTTTATTAATTCTTGAAGAATTTCTACTGTATCTGTGTAAAAATGTCCACCTGTTTGTACTATTTGATGAATAGGTTCAAATATTTCTACATACATTTTAAATATTTTTTTTAAATTTTTTGCATATAGCTTTATATCCTTAATATTTTTTTGATTATTATGTATTTTACCCCCGCCCGCTTTATCATCAGGAGATAAAATTGCAGATGTAAGATCATTACCCCAATTAATATTTAATGGAATATTTGTATTTATTGAACCATCACCTGATAATCTTTCTGCTACATTTACCAAAATATCAAGTGGAATAAAATTATTAATAATTTCATTTTTACTACATGCAAGTTTTCTTAATCTAATCATTGATTCACATGGAACTCTGCTTCTCATAATACGTTTTATAAAATTAGATATGTATAACGAAGATCTTACATTATTAATTATAGCTGCAGAAAAATTATTTGCTAAATCATGTAACTGTAAGATTGGTGTTGGTAAGGCATATGGGTTATAAGCGGGTACAGAATGAAGATTTGGTTTAGCTTCTGACATTAATATTAATATATATTAATTTAATAATTTTAAATTTATTATTTAAAGAACGAGTTATATTAAAGAATATTCACATATCAATTATATTATGTCTAAAGAAGAAAACAATATTGATATTTCTAAAAAAGTACCTAAAAAGCGAGGTCGAAAACCTAAAAGTGAAACTTTGAAACAATCAGAAAGCAATAATACATCAGAAATAAATAAAAAGGATGAAGTAAAGGTCCCTAAAAAACGAGGGAGAAAGCCAAAAATTAAGACAGCAGAAGATAATAAACCAAAAGTGCTACAAAAACGTGGCCGCAAACCTAAAATTAAAGATCCAAATGAACCGGAAAAGATTCCTAAAAAACGTGGACGTAAACCCAAAGATAAAGCTATTGTACCGATAACATCTAATATCAATACAGAAAGTGACAATATAATTATTCATTTACCGATTAATACTTCATCTATTCCTAAAAATATGGATGATGAATTATTGACATATAATCCAAGTATTAATGAACCTATTCCATATGAAAATTCCAATAAGATAGAAAATGTACAATTTATAAGTCAGAAAAAAAATAACAATAATAAAGAACTCACCGGAGAAGGGCCTGTTCCATCAACAGAATATTGTGCTTATCCTTTTGATGAAAAACAAAAATCTATTTTTGAAGTCCTTGATGATGAAAGTGAAGATATCAGTGAAACTAAAATTGAAAACAAAAATAAGTTAGATGAAGAATATCAAATTAATCATATTGATTCTTGGTATACTGAAAATGCTGACACCAAAGATTCTAATACTGAAATTAATGATATAATGGATCACATTAGATTACAGAGAAACACAGAGAAAGAAAATTTTTCTTGCAAGTTAAATAAACATAATGTTGAAAATTGTTTAATACAATTCAAAGAAACTAATAAAACACTCCGATGGCCATCTTCTACAACAGTTCATTGTTGGTGGTGTAGTCACCCATTCGAAGGACCACCATGCGCATTACCATGTGATTATAAAGATAATATATTTAAGGTATATGGTGTGTTTTGTTCACCCGAATGTGCAGCAGCATATAATTTTGATGATATTCATACTGGTTATGA
>MDSV01081070.1_pt1 | contig 21034 bp, 27 predicted proteins | sample 810851 | NCBI WGS metagenome assembly MDSV01 (sample SAMN05326640, study PRJNA326480) | marine metagenome | isolation source: seawater | place: Atlantic Ocean: North East | collected 2012 | reverse complement strand
CGGATTTTATGTTCTTGGAGGGGTAAATCTAGTTGTTTCTTCTTCTCTTCTGGGTCTGGCCAGTACTCGGCATCTCTAGTTTTCTGGCGTTCTAGTTCTTTTTCTGCTTCCACTTTCTCAGGGTTGAAGATAACACCTTCGTCTTCCAGATGATCTCTCAGGTATTCAGCAAAGTCGTCGTTGAAGTTTGTATCATTAATGTTTTGTTCTTCTAAGAAGGTTTCAAAACTCTCTAGGGAGCCGCCGCCATCCTCACCACGAATTCTAAACTCGGTGCCCGGAGCATCACCCCAATTCTCTTGGTCTATTTCTTCTGGCCAGATATTGACATTGTTAAGAGCGTTGTCTACAGAGGTGCGCAACTCTTCTTGCATCTCTCCTTCCATGACGCCGGGGGAAAACTGATAACCTTGTTCCGCGAAGCTGTTAAGAACATACCCTTCTACATCCACCCAAAGATTGGATTCCCAAAGGGTTTTGTCGTGGCCTGTGTCGGAGGGGAACATTAGTGAAACATCTATATGGTTCCAGTTGGCTGAATATGTTGATAGGAGTTCTTCGTAATCCTCTTCGGGTGTTCCGGCTGGGGTATCTTGGACACTTTCTTTGCCTTTCTGTTCCAGGGTGTCAATGTATTCATCTACCGTTTCTTTTATTAGTTGAACAACAGTTTCTATTTCATCACCCTCGGCAATGTAACTCATCAAGTCTAACTCTTCGGCTGCTTTCATGATAGGCTCTTCTTTGAATGGCTCGTCCTCTTCCATTGAAACAACTTCATCAGAAGCTGCTGCCCCTACCATCGTTTGTAACATGCCATCTCTAAACTGGCGTAAATACAGATTATCATCCTCGGCATTAAAATATTCGTCGAATTGTCCATATTGATCCAAAACTACCGCAACCTTAGCATAGGCAGGATCAATGTCTTTTCTCTTAGCTAGGAGAAAGAGAAAGGCTTTACCCTCGCTGGTGTATTGGTCAAAATAGTTTGCTGATTTAGTTGCTGAGATACACCATTTTGTTTCTCGACCAAAATAACATGATGCTTCTTTGGTGAGTGGGCGAATCACAAGGTGATAAGGAGTGTCTGCGATCACTTCGCTGCCTTCATGGGCTGCTTTCTTTAGTGCTGCTTTCTCTTTTTTCTTTCGCTCTCTGTCCATTTTAGCATCCAGAGCACGTTGAACTACAGTTTGAAGTTGAGAATAAGCTTCAATATTGTTTATATCTTTGTATTTTTCTTGACTGCCTCGAATATAAGGCATTAACTTGTGATATTTAGATAGTTCATTGCCGATGTTATTCGCAACGCCCCATGGGGAATAAAGATTGTCATCGGCATCTTCCGGCCATTGTTTGCCATAAAAAGGAGTATAATCACTCTCCTCTGCGTTCTTCATAGACCTATCCAACAGATAAGCTGCGCGCATAAGATATTTTTGATTGCCCGAAGGATCCTTATCAATAAGAACATCGAGGAGGCTTTCGCCATCAAGCTCTTCACGCTTCTTAGCTAATTCTGGATATTTTGTTGCCGCGTCGTCTTTGCGGCCTTCAACTAAGAGGTCTTCTGGGGGCTGATAGGAATAGGCACGGAAACTCTCAAGTAATTCTTTCATTGCAAACCTTTTTTGTTGTTAATAAATAGTTTTAATGACTCGAAAAGCTTACGTTTAGGTTCAATAAATCTTGGCGACATACCATTTCGGTGGAATAGAACATCATAAAAGCAGCAGTTAGAGTTTCATCCATCAACCAATACTTTTCTTTTTCATCCCACTCGGCGGTTAATGTGATTCTTTCTAATGTTTCTTCAAAGTGAAATAAAATACCAATATACTCACACAGATATCCATAAAAGGTGGGCCATTCGTCGGGGTGCCTTACTACTAAAAAATGATTTAAATATTCATGAGCCAAGCGGCGCTTGTTTAAAACATCTGTGAGATATTTGTCGTATTCTTCTTTATATAATGCGAAGGCGGTAGGCTTTTGCGCGCTCATGCGTGGGGACCAGTGTTCCAAAAATTTTTATTTTTTTGCTCAGTGGTAATAAGACGCGCAGAAATTATCTTTTTATCATTTTTTTCTACTATTTCATAGCTATAGGGCTTAGGACTAAATGAATAGAGGGGCTTTCGCATGCGTCGTTTTCCATATTTGCTTTTTTGGGGGGCATTAAGATACTCAATACAACCTTGAACAATTTCTTCATCGGAGTTTTCTTTACTGACTTCATCATAGTCCAGTTCAATTTTTACCGAGACAACCCAATTCTTTTTACCGTAGCCTTTCACGCCCCAATACATGGTCTGTAGGTAAACTCCATACCGTGGTTTGCGATTTTCAGTGTTGTAAAATTTAGACACTACTGGCTGTAGCTTACATTCAATCATTCTCTGACTCTTTACTGTCTTGGTTTTCGAACCACTCCACTAGATCGGTGTATCCTCCGATGAATACTTCTACATCTCCATTTTGTACAGTGATTAAAGGTACGGTGTTTTGATTCCAGAGCTTTTTAACCTCGTTAAGCTCTTCAGGCTTATCGTCCATGATATAAAGAGTGTGAAACTTTTTGCGACTAAAAAGTTCTTCTTGGGCTTTAATACAAAAAGGACATTCGGACTTAATCCACAACGTGTAAATTTCGTTATCCATGAAGTAGTTCCTTCTTGCCGGCATTCAATTTAGCTTCAATCATACTGGGGGTACCAATCACAATAAATTCTGTACCTGTTGTACCGTTATGAATTTGAAGTCTAGTAAAACTTTGGCGTGTATCCAAGCCATCAGGAAAATTAACCTTTTGTTCTTGTAGTTTACCTTTTAAAGTTACATCTTCCCTTAAGTACACTACATGGTTAGGGTTAACATATACCTCCCTTAGTGAAAAATCATCTCTACGATTTTGTACAATCTCTACTAATTTAATCATCTTTACTCCATTTTTTTTATTTTGTTGGGGTTTATTTTTACTTCACACCCATGTCTAAAGACTAATGCTTCGGGTCCAAAAGTACCGGATATTTCTTCTAAGAATAAACCAGTACTCGGGCTCTCGGTGCGCCAAGAGCCTACATTCGCATCTTTTTTGCGACGGGTATCAACAAACTCTAATGATGCATCAGAGAAAATTAATACTAAATCACCGCGATTAAGATTCATCTACCGCCTCTAACTCAAGATTTGAGACTTCTTCGGGCGATGTTACATCACTCGCTTCCTCTGGGGTTTCTGGCTCTCCCTCTGTCTGAGTATTGTCAAGAGGGGCGTTCACAATATCATGATACCCTTTAAGGATCTGCTGTATCTCTCCCAACTTAACATCAAAATTAAACAATGCCTCTTTGTATTCCTCTAGGGCATTAAAGACATCTCTTAGATTGTCATCAGTAAATTTGTCTTTCAGGGTGTCCATTACTACTCGATCAGCAATGATAAATTTTTCTTTCTCTCTAGCAAACAAACTGCTAAGTTCAGCTAGAACTTCTTCTAACTCTACAGAATACGATAGATTTACTCTCATATAAAACCTCTTTGTATATATTATTTTATTATAATTATTTTGTCAATTTTTTTATATAGATTTATAAATTGTAGCAATTGTTAATGTTACAACTGATGTGATAATCATCCACAATAAACGTGAAGAAGTTTCCTTCCAGCTTTCTAGCTCACGCAATCGGGCATACAAACCTGAGTCTGGATGATACACGGCTTGTTTTATCTTGGCTACGTCTTCGGCTATTTCTTCCTGTTTTTCTTTTACAGTATCAATCGATTGGATCATAATATCAAACTTCCCATTCATTTCGGCCCATGCCACTGCATTGTTAACTGTATCGTCGCCCATTTATTGGCCTCCTGCTTACATCACTAAATAGTGTTATGCCTCAACAATAGCATAGTTAGAACTAATAAGAGTTCCTGCAACTGAGACAGCATTTTGTAACGCGCAACGAGTTACTCGCGCAGGGTCAATGATTCCGGCCTCTACCACGTCAACTATCACTCCTAAATTAAAATCATAACCATAATTTTTTTCTTCACGTGCTACATTATCCAAGACTAAATCAGGCGACTCGCCGGCATTTTTACACATCTGTCGCAACGGTTCTTTAATTGCCTGTTGGACAATCTTTACTCCAAGCTCTTGCCATTCGTTCTCGGCTGCTTCTAGAACTCCGTCAGGTAAATCAGATGCTTTCTGGACTAAGAACGACCCACCGCCCGGAAGTATTCCTTCCATTTGTGCAGATCGTACTGCCTCTAAAGCGTCTTCAATTCGATGGCGCTTTTCGATCATTTCAATTTCTGTTGCGGCGCCGACTCTAATTACTGAAACTCCAGAAGCTAATCTGGTGATACGTTCTTGTATTTTCTCACACTCATGGAGGCTTTCAGTGTCGCTCATAATGGCCTTAAGTTTTTCAATTTCTCTTTCAACTCTCTCCATTTCGCCTGCGCCGCCCACTAATGTAGTAACATTCTTTGTGGCTTCAAATTTCTTTGATTCGCCAAAGTGAATCAATTTCACATCTTTTAGGTTTAAACCACTCTCACGTGATACAAGTGTAGCCCCCACGGAAATAGCTAAATCTTTTAATGTATTTCGGCGCTCTTCGCCATAGTTAGGCGCTTTAATTCCGCATACGCGCATAGTGCCGCGCATCGCATTCATAATAAGAGATGCTAATGCTTGTCCTTCAATGTTTTCTGCGACGATAACAAACGGACGGCTTTCTCGCGCGGCCACTTCCAAAGCCGGAAGCATGTCTTCAACTGATTCAATCTTTTCATCAGTAACCATTACAAGAGGATTATCATATTGTACTCGGGCGCGTTGCTCATCGTTAATAAAAGCTGTAGCTAAATATCCGGAATTGAAACGAAAACCTTCAACCAAGTCTAAACTTGTTTCCAAGGAGCGCGCTTCTTCAATAGTAACAGAACCATCTTTACCTGCCAAATCTACAGCTTTAGCCACCAACTTTCCAATGGCTTTGTCGCCATTCGCTGATATGGTAGCAATGTTTTCTATATCTTCCACTGATTTTACCGGTGTGGCTGTTTCCTCGATCTGGGTTACTAAGTGGTTTACAGCCAAATCCATCCCCTTTTTGAGTTCAATTGGTGGTGCGCCGGCTGTTAAATACTTTTGGGCCTCTCGATACATTGCATATGTCAATACCGTTGTAGTGGTTGTCCCATCCCCCGCTTCTTGATTTGTTTTTTCTGCTGCTTGTTTTACAATTTGTGCACCAGTGTTTTGAAACGTATTTTCCAAATCAATAAACTTGGCTACTGTGACGCCATCCTTAGTAGTAATAGGGTTTTTGCCTTTTCGGTGAAGGATCACCGTACGGCCTTTTGGACCCAAAGTCGATGCTACGTTCTCAGCAACAACTCTAATACCTTCTTCCAAATCATGGCGAAGATTTTGTGCAGAATTAAATTCTTTCATATTAAACACCTCTGTCAAATATTATAATATATTTTTTTATAATGTCAAATGTTATTTATTTTTTAGGAAGTAAATTTATTTGCTTTCAATTTTCTCTACCGCGTTGTTTGTGGCAGTCTCTAAATTGTTAGCATTTTCTATAGCATTTAAAGCATATTGCTTTCTATCTTGACTTGCGCCTTCGTTGGTAACACCAAGGAAGTAGTCATTAATATTATCTGTGAACAACTGAAGTTGTTCGTACACTGGGGAAATGACCTCACGTAATGTAGTTGCATAATTAGCAAAGGCTTTTTTCATATACTTTGGTCCAATCATCAATGTTCCAATTGTCTTAAAGTTTTTAATTTCTTCAGCTTGAGTACGTGTGAACTCAAATTGTTGAGGCTCCGTATAGCCAGGGGTTTTTTCTAAAGAGGCTAGAATTTTTTCTCTATCGCCGCTTTCAATTGCTCTTTGTAGCTGTTGGACGATAGCATAGGAACCAAAAAGTTTAGCGGCTTTGGTGCCCTCAAACTTTGCTTCAGCATATTTAACCTCAAATGTTGGCCCATACTCTGCCAACTCTTCAGTGGGCATGTTGAGAATGGTATTTATTACCTTGTTCATATCGACGGCATTAACTCTCATACGCTTCTCTTCTAACTGTTCTCCTTGGGACGGAGAAAAAACAAAATCATTTGAAGGCAACCCAGGAATTTGTTTAGTGGTCTTAATGCCCTTTATTGCTTGTTTGTTTTTAACCAAAGCGCTGATGTATTGTTTAAATTCTCTGGCGTCCGTCTTGACAGTTGGTTCTTTGACTGTAATTGTTTTAAGGAAGGGGTTAACAAAAACATCTAAGAAGTTTTCTAAAGTGATTTCAAACTCACCGAACTCTAGTCCTTGATCTTTTGCTACTCGTCGAGCGTCTAAATAAACAATATGATCGATTACTTTAAAATGCTCAACCATATTTCGAAAAGAACCTTTAACTCCGGTGGTTTGGCCTAAAAGCTTTAAGGAATAATGCCTGTCATTAAGTACGACGTCGGTAATAGGTTTTCCGGCTGCAGCCATCCCTTCAATATCTTCTGGGCTGACAATTTGTACTGACTTGCCTCCGAACAATCCTGCCAAGAAGCCTTCAAAAATAAACCCTCCAGCACTTTCAGTAAAGTTTGTAATAATTGCTGAAAGGATTTCACACATTACCATAGTAGAAAGCAACTCCCCAACAGAAGCGTCTTCTTTGACAGTAGTAAGAACATCGTTTAAGGCCGCGATCTTTGCCTCCAAAGTGGCGCCGGGTATATTACGCGCAAACTTTTCAATGATAGCGCGATCCTCGGTACCTACCTTGCCAAAGTTTTCTGAAATTCTAATCTTAGGAAAAGATATATTAATATCTTCAGTTTCGCTAGCATCCACTTCTTGCTCTGAGATTACTTCTTCAAAGAGTCTCCAAAGGTTCTCTCTGGATAAAAGATTTTTCTTGGGTGCAAAATAATTTTCTACTAATTTTTCTATGTCGCTCATGTTCTAATTAATTCCTTATACAATGATATCAGCAATACCCATTTTAACGGCATCTTCTGCGCTTAGATAAACATCTACTTTCTCATTAAGAATGTCATTGATTTTTCTTTTGGTTAGATTAGTTTCTGTTACTAAAGCATCTAACAGTTGATTTTGGATCCACCGAGTTTCATCCATTTCATTCTGAAGGGAGTGAATGTTTCCGTAATGAGTGCCCCGTACAGAGTGCATCATGATTCGCGTGTTTTTTCCTATTTTTCTTTCTCCCTTGGTGCCTGCTGCTAAGAGGAGTACTCCTGCCGACATTACCTTTCCTATTCCAAATGTATGGATAGGGCATTCTTCGCGCATCATGCGCATAAGATCATATATCGCAAACATACTTAACGCATCTCCACCCCAGGTAGAAATATAAAAATTAATTGGCTTGGGGGGTAGCGGTTCTTCTAGTTCAACAATACCTAGGGGTTCATTACAAGTGTGTTTCAAATAAAGCAACCCAGAGCATACATCATGCATTTGTTCATCATCTAAATTGCCAAATAAACTTACGGCACGTAGAGGGGGGGCTTGAGGGTTGGCGAGCATCATATCAACTAATTGTTGTTCAGAAGCCGATATATCACCAGTCTTATCATCCTTTGTGGATTTTCTTTTCTTAGGCATCAGTCTTTGTTCCTTTGTTTTCTTAATGTTTTTTTATAGTGTACATCAAGCGCTTTCATAATGTCATCCCAGTTTTCAACTTCTAGGGCTCCTCTATAAATAGAAGGAACTGACTGCTTTAGTCCTTCTGTGGTTTCTCTCTTCCACTCTTCGAAGGCTTGCTCATCTAAATTTTTATAAAGTTTTGTTTTTTCGATATCGAGATCGGAGTTTTCAATCGAAATATATTTGAGAGTGGTAGCAAAGACTAATTGTTCATAAGCAACTCCAATTAATTTAAAAGCATGAATCTTTATATCATCAATATAGCTGAGTTTGCTAAATATCATTGTCAGTCGATCAAGGAGAAGATAGACAAAACCACCCAGAAAAAACCAAAATAATTCCTGCATTACAACCTCTACAAGTATAGTCTAATAGTCTAAGAAAAGTATAATTTATTTCTTTTTTGCTTTCAAGACTCTTTTGGCTACACGGCTAGCAATTTCGTTAACGATGTCCTCGTTTACATAAGCTTTGTCGCCTTTTTTCTCGCCGCGACCTTTACCGCTGTGCTTGAGCTTAGTGCCTTTTTTTGTGGTATAGTCTTTGTCTCCCTTATGGGTTTCGGACTCATCACCTTCGCGGTCACCCTCATCGGTATAGTCTCTTGCGCTAGGATCTTTAGGATCTTTTCCTTTGTCACCCTTGCTAGCTCCAGTGCGCTTTGCACCAGTCTCTTGAAGTTCTACTTCTTCCTCTTCTTCGACGTCTACATCTAAATCGTCGCCCATCTCTGGTGCGTCCATTTCCATGTCAACAACTTCTACGTCTTCGTCGCCCATATCAGGTGCGGGAAGATCTTCAATGCCGCCTTCAGCTTCCATTGCTGCGCGGACTTTATCAGCGACCTTAAGAAAAACTTCAGCTTCCTCGTCGGTCAATGTTAGTTCGCCTGATGCTGCTTCGTCGGTCATAGGATCATCATCCATGTCCAACTCAAGATCCATCTCATCTGCTGCATCTTCTTCGCCGGCTTCTTCACCGGCCTCAAACTCTGCCTCGTCATAATCTGCTTCGGCGGGAGTAGCGTCTGCTGGAACTGCCTCTTCGGCCTCATCATCATCGGCCATAGGTGGATACATTTCGTTAATAAAATCTGTTGATAAAGGTGCCATTTCGGCTAGCTTCATAAAACGACGAACTGTACCTTCTTCCAGTAATGTTTTTTTCTTAGACATTTTATCTCTCCTTGTCTTGATTTTAAAGATGCAGAACATCTTTTGGTTTTGTCTGGTTGTTATTAATTAGTATCTTCTTTAAGTAAATCTATATTTTCTATTTTGTTTAAAGCTTCTTTTTCTATTTGAGTTACGCGGACGTAGGAAATACCTAGCCGCTTGCCCACTTCTTTAAGAGTCATCGACCCTTTTTTCTTTATTGCTATTTCTGTACAATTTAAATCTTCTTCATAGTCAATCCACATTCTACACTCTGTGTTTTCACAACTTTTTTTATCTTTATTGCAGACTTCTGCGCATATTCTCATATATTTTCCTCTCTTTCTATCATATCAAAAATATCCTCAATCTCATCTTGATTTAATCCAAATTGATTAATAATATCTTGTTCTTTTTTTCTTATTTCTTTGGCCTTTTTTAGCCGAAATTTTCGCGATAACATGCTACTTTTTTTAATTTTTTCAACGAAAGGCATTAAACTTGGGTCTTCCAGTAGGTAAGCCTTAATATATTCGTTAAAAAACCAAAACTTTGTTATATCATCAAACTTAAGTTTTATTCGCAAATTTGCGTCCAGTGTGCCCAATGTAGGTACTCTAATATATTTGGCATCTTCTGGCAATGTTTTTCTTTTTTTCATCGTGATAAAATATGCGTTTTGCTTTCGCCCAAACCCGCATTGGTTTGCTGTATAAACTTAGCTTTTGTCCAAAGCTCCTCAATGGTCCGGGCACCAGAATAAGAGAAGCCCGATGTGATTCCATTTTTAAGATCTTTTAAAACACTTTTTACTGAACCTTTAAATGGTATCCGCGTAGAAATTCCCTCGTTAGAAGAAAATTTACCGCGCCAATTCATTTGAGCTTCTTTGCTTGCCATCCCGCGATAAAGTTTATATTGAGAACCATCACCCTCAACGACAACACTGCCCGGTGACTCACTAGTGCCAGCCAATATGGAACCAAGCATAACAAAATCAGCGCCGGCTGCTAAAGCTTTTACAATGTCTCCCGAACTTCTGATACCGCCATCAGCAATGATTTTAGTATCTCTGTCGCTTCGAGCACAATCAAATATGGTTTGAAGTCCCGGTATGCCATGACCGGTTTGGATACGAGTAGAACAAATGGAACCGCCGCCAACATTACACCGAACACTATCAGCGCCCCAATCAGATAAAGCCTCAAAACCTTCTTGGGTGGCAACATTTCCGGCCATGATATGTATCCGGTTGCCTAACTCTTCTCTAATTTTTTTAATAGCGTTTTGTACAAGAATGTGATGACCATGAGCAACATCAATACATATTACTTGAACGCCAGCATCAAAAAGATTTACGGCGCGCTGTAAAAAATCGCAGGTTACTCCTACTGCAGCCCCAGCAAATTCGCATTGTCGCACCAACTCACATTGCTCCTGAATTGTATTATACCGATGAATGATTCCTAAACCAGATGATTGATGCATCGTTGTGGCCATTTTGTCTTCAGTGACTGTATCCATTGGAGAAGAAATAACGGGTATGTTTAGCCTAATATTGTTATCTAAATCGTTTCCTATATTCACTTCTTTGCGGCTTCTAATGTTAGAATACTGTGGTGTCAGTAACACGTCATCATAAGTCAAAGCTTTGTTAATTTTCATCGATTTTCTCCCAGTGTTCTTCTAGTATTTGACAAGGAACTACCATTTTTTTATTCTCTCGGCACAATAACAATTCATAATCTTTAAATTCCATATATTCGCCATAGCCATATCCATTCATATGCCAACAAGTTCTGCCTATTATTAAGCCTGTAGTGAGGGTGTATTTGTTTTGAATAAGATCACCCGGCTTCATTACGCTCTACATCTTCTATCAAACGATTTAAATACCATCGAGCTTTTTTAAGATCTTCTAGGGCTTTACCTTTGTAACGATATCGTGAGACGTATTTTATGATATTACCTTGAGTATAGTTCATCTTCCATGACTCAATATATTCATAGGTTTCGATGGCTTTTTCACCTTCGTGGTTAAAATTATAATGTTTTGGGTGGTTTACTTGGTCTTCGGTCATTTTCCCTCTCTTTATCCTAATTCTGCCCAACTGCCTTCAATCAAGTCGACGTCTTTTTCTTCTAAAATTTTCATTAAATTTTCCCACTCACCGGGACATTCTCTTTCGGTATATTCATCAAATAAGACATATGTTGAGTCATGATCAAATCCTTGAAGGCCCTCTACTTGTTCTCCGCGCGGATCTTCAAAGTGCCTTACCCGTTCAGGCTCTACACCAAACCTTTCTTCAATTGCTTCAATTAACGGCAATTCATTAAATTCTTCTTCCCAAAGAAGAAGCTCGTCCGTCAACTCTAATTCTTCAGCTAAATCATAATCAATAACAAACCCTTTACTTTTTTGGGGGTAAAATTGCATGGTTATTCCTCCTTTTTGTCTTCCAAACGTTTTCTAAAATCATTGATAATTTCCTGTGCTTTGTTCCAGCAATCAGGACAATAAAGATTAACTTTTTCCTCTTCTTGTCTTACGACAACACTCCAACTCATAACCTGTTCACGATCCATCTTATTAAAAGGTGTTTCGCATGTCAAGCATTTATCAGGTAAAAGTCCAAAAAGAGCTACTTTTTCTCCAAGAGCTTTTTCCGCATCTTTCTTTTTCTTTTTTGCGTTAGCTCTGCGTAATTTTCTTTCTATACTCATGGTATCCTCACTTTGTCAAACTGTTCACCAGCAATCCAATTAAGATCTACGCGGCCTTTAACTCCATCAATTGTACCATGGCCTGTGTATTGCCACACTTCCCACTCTTTCCAACCACGAAGCTTTGCTTCTGGTCCAATCAATCGCTTCTTACGAATATAAGCAGCGTACCATACCGGATATTCCAATAGTTTCTTTAAAGCAGCTTTATCGGCTCGCATTAACCAAAGCTGCCATGCAAAGCGCGCAGTATAAATCATCGGAGTGCTATTAGTTTCTTTACCTACATAATCAAGCCAGTTGAGACACCAGTTAACGTTATGGTTGTCATCTGTTTTCATACCTGCTTCTACATCCAAAACTGGTACCAAGTCTCCACTATAACATCCAACCTTTTCAAGCTGAACTAAAAAATTATTGGCTTCTTTTTCCCAATCTCGTGGATCCCCCGCGTAGGTATCTGATCTGCCAAAGTGATATGCTCCCACGATCATATCTGCTTTACGCGCACTTTCAAATTTCTCTTCTCTACCGGGATTCTGATGGGTCGTTCCCTCTGTTAGTTTAATCCAAGCTGCGGGGCAACCAGCAGCTTTTATCTTTTCAAAATCTACCTTACCATTCCAACTAGATAAGTCTGTGGCTGCAGTGACATTGATTCCTAGCCGAGAAAGAGTTTGCTTTCCAGCTAGCCCGTCGACTGTAAGTCCATTATGTTCTTGGTATTCTCTTACTACTCGTTCGGTCTTAGAGCCAAAATGGCCATCTGCCACAGTAGGTAATTTGCTTTGTAGTCGTTTAACTTCTTGACCTATATCATCCTTTTTTAAAGTGTACTTTAAACTCATTTGTTGTCTCCTCTGTAGTCTTTAACACCTTTGCCTTTCCATCTCGCGTTCCATCCTCTTGTGTCATAGTGGACAAAACTGCGATACAAACCGACGCCGCCTTTTTTAATTTTTCCTTCTTTAATTAGATTTATGATAATTTCTCTTAACTCTACGGGTTTTAAGCTGCGTACAACAATATCGGCTGCTTTTGCCTTCATGTGCTGAGATTTTCGAGCACCACCGATCTTTCTATTGTATTTGGGAGATCTATATCCGGAAATAATACGCATAGGTACTCCAATATGATCACGAATAATTTGTAAATTTTCTACTAACTCTTCTAAGTTATCCATTAACTCTGCTGGAACATTAGTGCCATCGCGGCATTTAAATTCACTTTTTTTAAAATTTTTACTCATTTGATTATTCATTTTATTTTTCCTTTTCCACAGCCAGAACTATTTTCAGGACAGTAAACCCATTTAAACGAACCATCTCCAATCTCACTGTGTTTAATTCTTCTACTAAAGATGACATGTTGAATATTGTTTGGCTGCTTGTTAAATCTTTTTAAAAACCTTTTTGCATGTTTATAGGGTCTATCCCCCTTGCGTGTTAGAACGATGAACTTTGTATTTTGTGTCTGTGTGTTGTGATATTTCCAAGCAATATCCAACCAATAACCATAAGAAGCATCAGAAAAAATAATCTTCATAGACTTTATTATATTTTGCCTGTAGAGCCAGTCTAGTCCTCCGGATTTAGATATAGACATCAAAGCGCTGCCACCAGCACTATGGCCAAGTAATATAGCTTTTTTCCACTGAACTCTTTTTTTATAGTGTTCTTTTACCACTTCATCAACCCCCCTAAAGAAAGCGGCAAACTCTCCCTTTTTGGTAAAAACAAGACCTTGGCGTCCACGGGGAGTAGAGGTATTTCGAGACCATGGCATTTCCGGAATTACTAATATATAATTTTTATCAGAAGGAACAGAAGTAGTATGTTTTAATGTGCGTTTTTTAAAATCTCGCTCTTTAAAGCCCCCCAAGCCATGAAAATAAAAAATAATATCTACAGGCTTACTGGCTTTGGTGGTTTTAGGAATAAAAACAATTGTTTCCCTGTAGTTGTTTTTATGTAGTCGATCATCTGTACCGTTTCCCTTTAAAGATGCGACATAGGTGTCACCGTCGACACTTTTTTTCTCCTCTTTGAGATTTTCCAAAATATAATTCCATGTCCATTCTGTTTCGGACATGTCAACTAAACCATGGTAGTCACATGCAAAGGCACTAGTATGGTAAATGGTACCGGCGCACAGCAAGAACATTGTAAATATTTTCTTCATCGTTTAAGAAATCCCTGTTGAACCAAAACCGCCGTTGCCCCTAGAGCTATTAAGATTCAATACATCAGCATCGGTTACTTCTTCTACTCCGCAATGTATAATCGGTACTAATACAGCCTGAGCTATTTTTTCACCAGACTTAATATACTGAGTGTTTAATCCAATATTGTGAAGGTTGACAAATAGCTCCCCATCGTAACCCGGATCCACCACGCATGCTCCAGTAATTAGGGCGCGCTTTGACGCAATGCCTGATTTATTTTTAACTTCAAGCATGTGGCCATATGGCACTTCTACTTTGATACCTGTGGGGATTACTTTTGATTCGCGGGGCAAAATAGCTAATCCCTCTTGTAAAGCTATGTTGTTTCTTTCTCCATCGGGACAATAAAACAAGTCCATTCCGGCGTCGGAGCCATGAACTCGCAATGGTAATTTAGCATCTTTTCTCAATCGGTATACTTTTAAATTCATTATATCTCCTTTTTAGAATTATAAACGTGATCATCTATTCTTTGTTCAGAAATTTTAACATATTTTTCCTCTTGATCTATTCCTACAAATTTTCTATTCTCCAGCAAGGCCCCAATGCCGGTGCTACCGCTCCCACAAAAAGGATCCAAGACTAGCCCATTCTGGGGGCAATATACTTTAACCAAGTAGGACATCAGAGCAATGGGTTTGGGTGTAGGATGATCGTTGTATTCTCCGCGCTCTTTGCGTGTGACACGTGGAGCGTAGAAATACTTTTGGTGTTCCGGTAGAACTTCTCCAATAATATTCGAAGGGTAGCGACCAGCAGTATTAGCATCTTGCGTTCTATTTTTAAGTAAATGCTCAAAACCAAGATAAAGCTTCGTTCTGTCTTTCTCTACAACCTTCAAAGCCTCATTAATAACAATCTTAAGATCTTCAGGATATGTTGGAGATTTGATCCAGTCATCTAAAATTAAATCTGTCATTTTTTCTAAAGATTCTTTCCCAATGTGATTAACAACCAGATCACATATATTCTTTTCTCCCTTAGCGGATAGAACTTCCTTTCCAAATTTTCGTCTGCGAGTGCCACCTTTTACCCAGCCAGTTGGTGGCTTTCCGTCCCATGGCACGCGAGTAGTATCGACATCTATTTTTCCAACACCCCATTCTTCAAAGTTTTTCTGAATTGACCCTTTGAAGGGTTTTTGAGCAACAACGATGGGTTCATGAGCCGGCTTAAGGCGATTCTTTTTAGGCATTTTGGTGGTGATCATCCACATTATTTGATCTTTCACAATAAAGCCGGCATCTTCCACTGCCACAGCCATACGGTGGTATAACTGGGGACTACAAAAACTCAAACAGAAGGCACCGGGCTTGAGAGTGCGGTATACCTCTTCCCAGATCTCTTTTGAGGGAACTGAATGATCCCATTCTTCCATGCCCATTCCATAGGGGGGATCGGTTATACATGAATCAATAGTGTTATCTGGAATCTGAGCTAAAATCACTTTGCAATCTCCAGTAAACAATTTATAATCAGTGTTAACGCTCATGCTCTCTTCTATCCTAACAGTTTCCAATTTCCCAAACCTCCTCGGGTTGAAAAACCCCACTGCTCTTCAAAGTTTAATTTTGCCATATAAGGTCGATTAACAAATATTTTATCATGGCCCGGACGTACACCCCAACATCGAATATCAGTCATGACTGAGTTTTTATCAATTGTTTTAATAACATAGTATGGCCTTCCTTTGGCAGTTTTGCGCTGGATTACTTCACGTGGAATAAACCAAGCAACTCCCAGATCATTATCCCATTCAGAAATAGTAGGTACCTTATAATGATCCAGCCTCTTTACTATATCATCAGACATTACTAATGTCAAGGGAAAAACGCCAGTAATATTAACTTTAGTCTCAATATATTCATCACGAGTAAAGTCTTCAATATCTTTATGTTCCTCAATAAGTTCAGCTAGCTTCTTTTTGGTCTTGGGTCGATTATCAGCTACAACCGTCCAGAAGTGTTTTAAATTGTTGAATCTTTCATCCATCAAGTGGTTTAAAGCTTCAGCCTTAATAAGAACATTAATGGCCTTCTTGTTCAACTTAGAGTAAACTATGTCTTTATTGAAAAGAAGTTCTTCAACTGTGTTGAAAGGTCTATGTTCAATAATTTGTTCAATAGCTTTTTCTCCCAGTCCCTTAATGGAAGTGAGAGGCTGAATAAGAGTTTTATCATCTTCATCAATTGTCCAATCAATCATTGATTTGTTAATCTGAAGGGGACTCATTTTAAAGCCAAACTTCTTTGCAATGTTGATTGCTTTTTCCTTTCTACTCTCAGGCTCTTTATCTAGAAAAGCTGCCATCCATTCAGCCGGATAATAGTTGAACAACCATGCGCACTGAAATGAAATGATCGAGTAAGAAACCGCATGAGACTTATTAAAGCCATACCCAGAAAAGAATTCAAACTTTTGCCACATCTTGTTTGCCCAATCCTCAGACAAACCTTTTTCAACGCAGCCTTCAACAAACTTAAGTTTTAATTTAGCTTTCTGTTCGGCTACCGCACCGGTACCCTTCTTGGTCAAAAGCTTACGTAATTTATTGCCTTCATCCAAACTAAAGTTTTTACCAAGCTTATGTGCCAAAAGGGCAATTTGCTCTTGAAAGATAAGAAAGCCATAAGTCTCTTTTGTGTATTCTTTTACGATATCATGGCCATATCTAATCCCACGTGGATTTTCCTTTGCTGCTCTGAATGTCTCATGAACATTAGCTGAAAGAGGACCAGGGCGATAGATAGAGGTAATAGAAGCAATGTCAATAATGTTTTTAGGCTTTGCTCTTTTACAAAACTTCTGCGCTCCCTTTTCAGCAAACTGAAATATGCCGGCCCACTTGCCCTTCCAGAAGATATTTTTATAAACCTTTTGATCGCTAAGGTCAATCTTTTCCGGATGCAAATGTTCGTCATAAAACTTTTTAATGTCTTCAAATGTGGGATTCTCAATACCTTCCTTTCGGCGTAAAATTTGAGTAATAGCCCCTTCAATCATTTTAAGCGTAGAGAGTCCCAAGATATCAAACTTAATAAAACCCATAGGTTCTAATTGTCTTACATGTTGCCCTTCGCTCCATGGAGTTTGAGTAACACCACCACTATTGATAAGAGGCATGTGTTTGTCTAAATCTTCTCCGATTACAACCCCTCCAGCATGGCGAGATACCGACCTCACCTCTCCCACAAGAGCCTCCACGTGTGTTTTAACTTTAGGATATCTCTGAAGAAAGTTCTTAAGACTGTCGGAATATTCCATCACTTCTTCAAACGTTGGCACATATACACCAGCTTTGATTCCGTGTTTCTTTTTTGCAATTGGTGTTGCTTCAGCAATCATCTTAGAGGTTACAGAGTTGGCCTCAATAAAAGATATGCCATATAGTTTAGCAATGTCCTTAATCAAAGAACGCAACTGTAATTTATTAAAGTTAGATATCGGAACAACCGTGTTCCCACCCCATTCCTCAATTAGCATTTCTTTTAGCTCCATTGGGGAGGAAACATCATAATCGATATCTGGGTAATCTTTGGCATCTTTCGTCATAAAACGAGAGAAAAGAAGGTTATATTTAATGGGATCTACTTGGGTAATACCTAACGTATAGGCAACTAAAGAGCCGGCTGCAGAACCACGGCCTGCGCCAGTTAGTTGTACGTCAGTAGCCTTGTCCGCAATCGACTTCATTGTTAAGAAGTACTTACTGAAGCCTCGTTCGCTAATAATGTTTACTTCTTCTTTTAAACGCGCGACATACTCCGGATCATCCTTCAGTCCCAAATCCCGCATCCCATCCACACAAGCAGCGACAAGGGCTCTATCGGGAGTCTGACCAGCGGGGACAACAAAACTGGGTAGCCTGACAGTATTATCCGGCATGAATTTTTCAATGCGCTCATGTGCGATTTGATGTGTGCGCTCAATACTTTCGCGTATAGTGTTATCATCATAAGTAACTCCTAGTTTTTCTGAATAGTTTTTATATGCTTCCCACATTTGTTCCCCATTCTTGGGGAAAAGCTCATATCCAATTTCGTCAACCCCCGATGGAAGATCGGTGTTGCCCTCTGCCCATTTAGGAATTCCCTTGCCTAGCCATCCAAGGCGTTTATACAACTCTCGGTCTTTCCAAGCATCCCGATTGGGGTAGTGACTATCAGCAGTGGAAATAAGCTTAACATCGTATTCATTGCAAACTTGAACTATAAACTTGTTAAGCTGATGTTGTGCTGAGATTTTATTCCACTGCAGTTCTCCGTACCAACGATCTCCAAAAATATCAAGCATTTTTTCTGTCGTGTCACGCATTGCCGCTAATACAGCTTCTTCACCCTTCTCCATGTTTTCCCAATAGTTTCCAGCATATACACCACCCAAACAAGCAGAGGCAGCAATAACACCTTCGTTATGCTCCTTAAGCATTGCGTAATCCATGCGAGGAAAACGATAAAAGTTTTCCGTGCTATATGATCTAGAAACCATGTTAAAAATGTTGTTTAGCCCTTTTTGATTTTGGGCCAATAGTATCAAATGTCGACGACGATTTAAAATGTTTTTAACTTCTCTTTTATTGCCTTCATCTTCAATAGTCGTCCCAGATGAAGATTTATCAATTGTTCGCTTGGCTTTCTTATCTTCTTTGGCTTTCTCCAGTTCTATTCGCCACTCTTCAATACTTGGCAAAAAATATGCCTCAACTCCGAAAATAGGCTTAAAATCTTTTCCTTCTTTCGCCATTTTTTGAGCATGTTGAACTTGATAAGCGAAGCCGTTCATGTTACCGTGATCGGTCAACGCGAGGGCATCATTGCCATTCTCGTAAGCATAGTCCATGTGTTCCCCTGGGTATCCAAGGCCGTCAAAGGGACTTCCAATACCACTGTGAGCATGGAGGCCAACAAAGGGCACACTACTCTTTTTTGTCATTTATGTCTCCTGATTATTTTGTACACTCTATATTAATATATTTTATTTTGATTTGTCAAGGAATCTTAGCAAGAATAAGAATGATAATCTAAAGCACATTCAATCATGGCTTTTTGTGCCTGTGGGTCCTGCCAGAGAGTTTGATATTTTTCTTGAAGCGAATGAAGAGGATCAAAATATAGAAACTTCTGCCCCGGCTTAACGCTAGGTGCCGTCCACACACTGATCCCCGTAAGTACATCGTACCATTCCATCGAGTGAACATCACGCTTGCCGCCGCCGCCCGGAGCATCAACAACAAACAGAGGAGTGTTAAACCCGGCAGTGACGCCGCGCACATGAGATTCCACGTCTATTGCTCTTTTAACGGAAGTTCTCATATCTTCTGTGCCTTTTACCAAATCATGTACATAAACATAATACGGTTGTACGTGTAAATAACTCATTTTCTTTACAAGTGTAATCATGTCTTCAGATTTATCATTGACATTGTGCTGCAGTACGGTTTGGTTTCTAACTTTTATTCCACGTTGAAATAGCAAATCTAAGCCTTTTTTTGTTATATGAGTAATTTCATTTGCGTGGTTAAAGTGCGTGTGGATAGACACTTCTTTTCCCTCACGACGGCCATTGGCGACGATGCGTGAAACTGCGTCAGTCCATGCTTCATCGGTTAATAACTTCATTGGAATGACCGATAGTCCTTTAGTTGCAAAACGAAAACGACGAATATGATTAATAGAAAGCAAAGCTTCGCCAATTTCATATATTTGCTCTGGTTTTAGACGATAGCTGTCTCCACCGGAGATAACCACATCCTCTATTGATTTATTACTTCGAATATAATCGAATGCCTCTTTCCAGCGCGCTCGCGAAGCTTTAATTGAAACTTTTTCTGCGGTCAGTGTATTTGTACCTACGGCATAACTTCTCGTACAAAAGCGACAATAAACGGGACATGTATCCAGCGCCAAAAATAAAACTTTATCTGGGTATCGATGAGTGAGTCCTGTCACTGGTGCGTCCGCTTGTTCACCCAAACTATCAAACTGAAGCATGGGATGATCAGGTAAAAGTTGAGATGCCAAAGGAAGAAATTGACGCCTAATGGGGCAATTAACTGGATCGTTCCAGTCCATTAAAGATAAAAGATAGGGAGATATTCTTACTGCCATTGGAGCCTGATCAAAACCTTTTTGGGCATCCTCAAGAAAAGAAGGATCGGCAACGTCGGCAATTATTTTAATTAATTTTTTGAAGTTAGATACAGCATTTTTTTCTTGCCATTTGTGATCAATAAACGTTTCATAATCAATCTCACTCCAGAGTGGAATGGCTCTCCAGAATTCATCGTTTCGAAATGTTTTTGGATCATTGCTGCTCATCTACTTCTCCTCCTAGCGGATTCCACTCATTATATGACAATATAAGATCTTTGGGTCTATCAAGCTTGTTGTCGCTGCGAAGCCAATTTCTTAAGCCTTCCCAACTAGATATATTATAGTACCATGGTACATTAATGTTATGTTTTTTTTCACTCCCAATGTCGCCAAAAACAAAATCATGAGTAAAATATCTTCCGCTATATCGTTCCTTTGCTGATAGTTTATTTCCCTCTGCATCGTGACCCTTGGTTTCGTTTTTTCTAAATTTTCTTCTTACTTCCAGAAACTCTTCAGGAAAAAAAGTGAAAGGAAGATATTCCCCATCCATAAAAGATTTATCTTCGCAAGAAAGAAAACATGTGTCATTGCTTCTTATTTTAGTTCTCCAGTCTTTCATATAATACGGCGAAAACATCCCATATGGAAAAGTTACAAAATACTTATCTGGAATTGTATACCTACTAATCTTAGCCCCCACGCGCCATGCATATTGAGCACCAGTAATAATGCTCCATGACAGACAGTCTCTTCTTCCTACGTCTTTAGGTTCCAAAGGACAATAATAAATAGGTATTTCATACTGAGTTGGATACTTAGCAAACGTAACCCCGGTAAAGTATTTAATGGGATCCATTACCCAATCTCCCAGCCTGTAGCGTATGAGAGGTTGCATTTCTTTAGGACATACAATCCATATGGTGTCACACCCAGCTATGGCGCAATCTAATACCGCCTTCTCTACTGCTAGATAATTTTGACCAATGGGCATCAGACTGTCATGCCATGGCATATTAAAATCCAATGCTTGTCCAGCAGTTGGAATGATACCAGCCAAATTGTAATTGGCTCTTCCTTTTATGTTAGTGTTATGCGTTTCCATAAATAAACTTTATTTTTTCTGTGTCTTCATAGG
>MDSV01128741.1_pt1 | contig 21036 bp, 19 predicted proteins | sample 810851 | NCBI WGS metagenome assembly MDSV01 (sample SAMN05326640, study PRJNA326480) | marine metagenome | isolation source: seawater | place: Atlantic Ocean: North East | collected 2012 | reverse complement strand
ATAACGATGACGTTGTTGATGCTGATTTTGAAGATTTAAACAAGACTGACAAATAATTTTGTGATAAGACAACTCTTAGTTTGTTAAAATCCAAATAAACAGGTTTTTTTATGTCTAAAAGTGACTATTACGAAATTCTTGGTTGTTCTAAAACTGCATCTGAAGATGAACTAAAGAAAGCCTTCAGATCAAAAGCTAAAGAGCTTCATCCTGACAGAAATTCTGGTAATTCATCAGCTACTGAAAAATTCAAAAAAGTCAATGAGGCCTATGATATTCTTAAAGATCCAAACAAAAGAGCGGCTTATGATAGATATGGTCATGCAGCATTTGACGGTAGCATGGGAGGGGGTTTCAATACTAGTGGATCTTCTAATGGAGATTTTGCATCTGCGTTTTCTGACGTTTTTGAAGATTTATTTGGTGACTTCATGGGTGGAGGAGGCTCAAGGTCAGGAAACTCTCAAAGAGCGAATCGGGGTGCAGACTTAAGATATAACATGCAGATTTCTCTTAAAGATTCCTTCTCTGGTAAAAAATCCAATATTGATGTACCTACATCTATATCCTGTGATTCTTGTAACGGAACAGGAGCTCAGTCTGGTGCTAGCCCTACCTCCTGCCCTACGTGTTCAGGAATCGGAAAAGTAAGAGCACAGCAAGGTTTTTTTACAGTAGAAAGAACATGTCCTACTTGTTCGGGTAAAGGCCAAATCATAAAAAATCCTTGCCGATTGTGTAGTGGACAGGGAAGAGTAGAGAAGTCAAAAAAGCTCAGTGTTAATATACCTCCTGGAGTGGAAACTGGAACAAGAATAAGGCTTGCAGGTGAAGGGGAAGCTGGAATTAGAGGAGGACAGTCTGGTGATTTGTACATATTTATCGAAGTTAAGAAACACTCTATTTTTGAAAGAGAAGGAAATGATCTTTTTTGTCGTATACCTATAACAATGACTAAAGCAGCATTAGGGGGTGATTTAGAGGCTCCTACAATTGATGGCGGAAAGACAAGAGTAAAAATTCCTACAGGTTCTCAAAATAATAAACAACTTAGGCTCAAAGGAAAAGGAATGCCCTCAATTAGAGGTGGAATTAAGGGAGACCTTTACATAGAAATTTTAGTAGAAACTCCTGTTAATTTAAGTGCTGAACAAATCCAATTACTAAAACAATTTGAAGATTCATGTAAAGACAATAATCCGGTGAATAAAGATTTTTTTAGTAAAGTTAAAAATTTTTGGAATACAAACTAAAAGAGAATGAAATGTCAAAAAAAGATGAAAATACAAACGATATAAATGTATCCTTAAATGATGATGCTCTTATAGAAGACACAAATGATTCTTGTTTGCAAAATGATACTGAGAAAGAACCTGTATCTGACTTAAGTAATAATGATCAAACTACTACTAATGATATTGAAATAAAATTAGAAAAATTAGAAAATGAAAGAGACGACCTTAAAGATAAATTAATGAGATCTCTTGCTGAAAGTGAAAATATTAGAAAAAGAGCTTTGAAAGATCGTCAAGATTCAGAAATATATGCAGTTTCAAAAATGTCCAGAGATATTCTTAGTGTTTATGACAATCTACAAAGAGCTTTAGATCTTGCAGATGATATATTAGATGAAAAATCATTACCAATGATCGAAGGTCTAGAACTTACAAAAAAAGACCTTCTTGAAATATTTAAGAGAAATAAAATTGACAAAATAGAACCTATTTCTGGTGAAAAGTTTGACCCAAAATTACATCAAGCAATGATGGAAACTCCTTCAGATGAAATAGAAAAAGGTCATATTGTAGGAGTACTTTCTGTTGGTTTTTTGATAGGTGATAGACTGCTTAGGGCATCAAACGTTACTGTTTCTTCGGGTAAAAGAGAAGAAGTAGATGAGAAAATAGACGAAAAAGTAAGTTAATTTTTTAATATACTTGACTGTAACTTGTAAAGAATGTGAAGTGCCTCTTTTGGGGTGATTTCATCCATATTTAAAGACTTTATTAGATTTTCAGCTTTGGAAACATTTGATTTTTTTTGAAAATTATTTTGTTTTAACAAATTTTTAGATTCTTGTTTTTTAATATCAGAATTATTATTTTGTGAACTTCTCTCAAGATCTTCAAGAATAGATTTAGACCTGCCAACAACTTCAGTAGGTATCCCCGCAAGTTTAGCAACTTCAATACCAAATGAATGATTGGCTTTGCCTTTTACAATTTTGTGTAAAAAAATTATATTATCTTCTAATTCTTTTATTTTAACTGTTAAGTTACATAATTTTGGTAATAGTTGTTCTAAAACTGTAAGTTCATGAAAATGAGTAGCGAAAAGAGTTCTAGATTTGTTTTTTTTATGTAGATATTCAAGTGTTGACCAAGCAATTGATAATCCATCTAAAGTCGAAGTTCCTCTACCAATTTCATCTAGTATAATAAAAGATTTTTCTGTTGCTTGATTTAAAATAGTTGCAGTTTCTAACATTTCAATCATAAATGTTGAATGACCTTCAGATAAATCATCAGAAGCACCAATTCTTGAAAAAATTCTATCAACAATTCCTATTTTTGCTTCACTGGCTGGAACATAACAACCCATTTGAGCAAGAAGAATAATGATTGCATTTTGTCTTAGAAATGTTGATTTACCTGCCATATTAGGACCAGTAATGAGATTTATTGTTATTTTTTTGCCGTCTAAATTACAATCATTTGGGATAAATGAAGTCCCTCCTTTTAGGATAACATTTTTTTCAACAATTGGATGTCTACCCTTAATAATAGTCAACTCTTTGCTATTTGAAATTACTGGTTTAACCCAATTTTCTTCTTTGGAAACAACTCCTAAACTTAAAAAAAAATCTAATTCACCTATTGAGTCAGCGGAAGATCTAATTTCAGTTTCTGATTCCAAAAAAAGATTTTTTAAATCATTAAATATTTTTAACTCTAACTCTCCTATTTTAAAATTTGCTGTATTTATTTGGTTTTCAAGTGAAACTAAATCATTATTAGTAAATCGATAAGTATTTGCAGTAGTTTGGCGATGAGTAAAAAATTGGCTGTTTTTATCGTTTAAAATATTATCTGCATTTCTTGAAGTCACTTCAATAAAATACCCAAGTATATTATTTTTTTTTATTTTTAAACTTGATATTTTGGTTTTTTTGATCAGGTGATTTTCAAGATCAGAAACATATTTCTCACTTTTTAAAACAATATCTCTTAATTTATCTAATTCTAAATTGTAACCATAGTTAATATAACTTATCTGATTACCAATTTCATGGCCATTTTCATAAAGTGCAATATCTAATATGTCGTCAAGATCTAAAAATTCACTAAATAAATTTATAATCCTAGATAATTTAATAGGAAACGTATACTTGTTATTTTTTTCTTTAAAAAAATTTTTAATTCTCAAAGAGATCTTTATTCCTTTCTTAAGGATTAAAAGATCTTTAAAACTATTTTTATAAAAAGCTAATCTCGAAAACGCTCTTTCAAAATCAGGGCAAATTTTTAATATTTCTTTAAGTTCAAAAGATAATGAAGAGTTTTCATAAAAAAACTTAGTTATTAACAATCTTTCATTTATAATACTGAGATCAGTAAGTGGAGCATTCAATCGATTTTCTAAAACTCTAAATCCAAAATTAGTAGAGGTTTTATTTAATATACTAATCAAAGAACTTTTCTTTTCTCCGGTTATGGATTTGTTAATTTCTAAATTCCTTCTTGTATTTTCGTCTATTTCTAATACTGACTTTTTTTTCTCTACATATGGTCTCTTTAAGCTAAGATTACTCCCAATTTTTGTAATTTCCAAATAATCTAAAATGGCTCCTAAAGAACCAATCATTGAGTGTGTAAAATTACCAAAACTAGTTAAGCTTTTTACCCCATAATGACGATGAAGTTTATTTTTTGAATTAATGGAGTTAAAACTGGAATCTGATAAAAGGGTTAATTTATATTTATTTTTATTAAGATTTATTTTTGTTTTTTCAGCATATGAATTTGAAACTATTACTTCACTAGGTTTAATTCTGGCTATATCAGAAGAAACTTTCTCTATTGAAGTTGATGATGAAGATACTTTACCTGTTGAAATGTCTGCCCAACTAATTGATATATCACCTCTAATGTCATTGATGGACAATAAAAAATTGTTTGTTTTAACTCCAATCAAATTATCTTCTAAAATTGTCCCTGGTGTAATTATTCTTACTACTTCTCTATTAACAATTGCTTTATATCCTCTTTTTTTTGCTTCTTCTGGTGTCTCAGTTTGCTCACAAATAGCAACATTTATCCCCTTTCTTATAAGTATCTCAATATATCTATCAGATGAATGATGAGGCACCCCACACATAGGTATATCTTTTCCTTCTAACTTTCCTCGTTTTGTTAAAGTAATGTTCAATATGTCACTAGCTAAATATGCATCATCAAAGAAAAGTTCATAAAAATCTCCCATTCTAAAAAAGAGTAATGCATCAGAATAATTACTTTTTATTTCAATATATTGTTCCATAAGTGGGGTTATATTGTTTTGAGTTTTCATCTTAAAATCTTTCATTTAAATAATTTGATCAAAAAAACCCGAGTTTATATAACACTATGATCAAATTACATTCTAATGGTATTAAAATTAAACATTTCTATCTGAAATCATTTTACCTATTAGTTGGGCAGTGTAATCAACAATTGGAACTATTCTACCATAATTAAGTCTTGTTGGCCCAATAACACCTACAGCTCCAATGATTTTACTTTTACTATTCATATAAGGAGATAAAACCAATGATGATTCTGATAGAGAAAATAATTTATTTTCTGAACCAATAAAAACTCTTACACCCTCACCCTCTTCTGTTAAATCTAATAATTGTTCTAAATCTTTCTTTTTTTCTAAATCATCAAAAAGGATTCTAATTTTCTCAATTTCTTCTTGATTTTCTAGATCACCTATTAAGTTAGATCTACCCCTTATTATTAATCTATCTCTTCCAGAAATTACATCTGGAGCCCAAGCAGCTACTCCTGATTTAATAAGTTTATGGGTTATTTTATCTAAGTGATTTTGGTTTTTTTCTATTTCCTCAGTTATTACTTTTCTAATTTCTGAAATAGTATGACCAGAAAGTATTGAGTTTAAAAAATTTCCAGCTTCCCTCATAATACTAGAATTTAGACCTATTGGTGGCGTGAAATATCTATTTTCAACCTGTCCATCAGTTGTTACTAAAACTACTAATGCTCTTTTAGTAGATAAAGAAACAAACTCTATATGTTTAATAGAAGACTCAATCTTAGGTGCTAAAACTAAACTAGCACCAGAAGTTAATCCTGAAAGAATTGATCCCACTCTATCCAAAATGGGATGAATTTCATTATCACTTCCTTCTATAGAACCTTCTAATTCTTTTTTTGTCTCTTTTGTCATATCAGAAACTTCTAATAATCCATCGACAAAGAGCCTCAAACCAGTATGAGTTGGAATTCTACCAGAAGATATATGTATACTTCCTAACAATCCACTTTCCTCTAAATCCTGCATAATATTTCTTATTGTGGAAGAAGAAATATTATTTCTTAGGTTTTTTGCTAATGTTTTAGATCCTACAGGTTCTCCAGTGTTTAAATATGTTTCAACTAAACATCTGAAAATTTCTTTACTTCTTTCAGTAAGTTTTTCTATTTGAGATTTTGTTTTCATTTTAAATTTATTCTACTTATTATATTTACTAAATGTTATAATATACTTTAATGAAAATATTTATGAGAATTTAGATTATGCGACCATCAAAAAGAAATATCAATCAAATAAGATCTGTATCAATAAAAACAAACATAATTAAAAATGCTGAAGGTTCTTGCAACATTAAATGTGGAAATACTGAAATAATTTGTACAGCGACAATTGATGAAAATGTACCTCACTTTATGAGAAAGACTGGGCTTGGTTGGGTAACTGCAGAATATGGTATGTTACCAAGATCGACAAATAGTAGAATGAAAAGAGAATCCTCTAGAGGGAAACAAGGTGGTAGAACCTTAGAAATTCAAAGACTAATTGGAAGATCACTTAGAACATGCGTTGACCGATTATTATTAGGAGAAAGACAAATAATAATAGATTGTGATGTTATACAAGCTGACGGAGGAACAAGGTGCGCAGCAATAACAGGAGGTTGGGTAGCACTAAAATTGGCTACTAATTCTTTAATTAAAAATAAAATAATTAAAGAAGACCCAATAGTAAATCAAGTAGCTGCAATATCATGTGGAATCTTTAATGATAGCCCTATTTTAGATTTAGATTATGAAGAAGATTCAAATATAAAAACAGACGCTAATTTTGTTTTAAATCAAAAAAATGAAATAATTGAAATACAAGTATCTGCTGAAAAAGAGCCTTTTTCTTATAAAGACTTTGACGAGTTATTCCAACTTGCTAAAAAGGGTATTCTTGAACTAACAGATTTTCAAAAAGAGGCTATAGAACGTGAAGATTTTTCCTGAAAATAAAATACTGATAGCAACTCACAATATAGGTAAGTTAGAGGAGTTTAAATATATACTGAAAGATTTAGATCTAGAAATTTTATCATCAAAAGATTTAAACCTTGATGAACCTATTGAAACTGAAAATACATTTATTGGAAATGCAAGAATAAAATCAAAAAGTTCTTGCTTACAAAGTAATATACCTTCATTAGCCGATGATAGCGGTTTACAAGTACATGCACTAGGTAATAAACCTGGTGTTTATACTGCAGATTGGGCATTCACTGAAAATGGTAGAGATTTTAAAAAAGCTATGCACAGAGTCTGGAATGAACTTTTAGAGTGTAAAAAAAAGAAACCATTTACCGCTAATTTTATTTGTACTCTTGTATTAACTTTTCCTAATGGAAATGAAAAAATTTTTGAAGGAAGCGTTAATGGGTCAATAAATTGGCCAATAAGAGGAATAGATGGCCATGGATATGATCCCATGTTTGTTCCAGATGGTTATAGAAAAACTTTTGGAGAAATGACAAATTCAGAAAAAAATAAAATTAGTCATAGAAATATTGCTCTAAAAAAATTTATAACATTTTATAACAATAATTCTTAATAATGAAAACTAATCAAATATCTATATATTTTCATTGGCCATTTTGTGAATCAAAATGTCCTTATTGTGATTTTAATAGCCATGTAAGATATAAAATAAATCATAAAGATTGGCTGATTGCATATTTGAATAATATAGATTTTTGGAAAGAAAAATTAGATCACACTATAATTCGATCCATTTACTTTGGTGGAGGCACTCCCAGTTTAATGGAGCCAAAATCTTTATCAATTATTTTGGAAAAAATCTATAAAAATTTTTCTTTATCAAAAGATGTTGAAATATCACTTGAAGCCAATCCAAGTTCAGTGGAGAAAAAAAAATTTAAAGATTTTTCTTTAACAGGAATAAATAGAATTTCAATTGGTATTCAATCTTTTAATGATAGGGATCTTAAATATTTAGGAAGAAAACATACCGCAAATGACGCAATAACATCAGTTGAAATAGCTAATAGTGAATTTTTCAATGTAAATTTAGATTTAATCTATGGTAGACAATTTCAAACATTAACAGACTGGGAAAAAGAACTAACCTTTGCTTTATCATTAGGCACTCAACATTTATCATTATACCAATTAACTATTGAAAAGGGTACTGTTTTTAGAAATCTATTTAATGTCGGAAAATTAAAAGGTTTGCCTAATCAGGAAGTATCAAAAAAATTTTTTATGATTACTAATAAATTATGTAAAAAAAACAATTATAATCCATATGAAATTTCTAATTTTGCAAAAAAAAACTTTGAGTGCTTTCATAATTTAAATTACTGGAAGTGTGGTAATTTCATTAGTATAGGACCTGGAGCTCATGGTCGGTATGCGTATGATAATTCAAGATTTTCATATAATAACATAAAAAATCCTGAAAATTGGTTAGAAAGTTCACTAAAAAATAAAAATCCTATAAAAAAAATAAAAAAACTTTCAAAAGTCGAACAATTAGAAGAATTAATAATTATGGGTCTGAGAACAAATGAAGGGATAAATTTAAATTACATCAAAGAAGGCTTAAGAATGAATTTAAATACAGAAAAAATAAAATATTTAAAAGATTTCAAATTTATTAGCGTAACAAATAGTAATTTAAAATTGTTATTAAAAGGTAAATTAGTACTAAATAGAATTGTTCAAGAACTATTAATTTAAAACTGCGTTTTCAAAATATTACAAATTTTTTGTAATTCGTTATTATCTTTAAATAAAATATTCAATCTACCTGATTTTTTCTTTTTATCACTTAAAATTTTTACCTTGAATTTTAAATGGGCTGTCAAAGTATCTTCCAATTCCTTAGTATCTAGCTCTTTATTTATTGAAAAAGATTTTTTATCAACTGTGTCTATTTTTTTTCTTTTAGTTAATAGTTCAGTTTGTCTAACTGATAAACTTTTTTTTACTATAAGATGAGAAAGGCTAATTGGGTCGTTGCAGTTTAATAATGTTCTAGCATGTCCAGACGTAAGATCACCCGTTTTAATCAAATTTTTTACTTCTACAGGTAGAGATAGCAATCTAATTAGATTAGATACATAAGGTCTTGATTTACCAACTAAATTTGAAATTTTTTCATGGCTATAACCAAACTCTTGAACCAATCTAAAATATCCATCAGCCTCTTCTAATGGTTTTAATTCTGACCTTTGAACATTTTCTATGATTGCGATTTCAATTATTTCTTCATTAGTGAGTTTTTTAACTATAACTGGTATCTCATGTATTTGCGCTATTTGAGCTGCTCTCCATCTTCTCTCACCTGCTACAATAATATAATCATTTTCACCATTTTTAATAACCAAAAGTGGTTGTAATATTCCTTTGTCAGAAATTGTATCTGCAAGTTCCTTGAGTTCTTCGGAATCAAAATATTTTCTTGGTTGATTAGGATTAGGTTTTATATACTCTAATGGTATATATATTTGATCATTTCTTTTAATATTTTCACTATTAGTTAAAAAGTCGTCATCAGAGATAAAAGATGACAACCCCCTTCCCAAAACTTTCTTTTTTTTCAATTTAAATCACTCCTTTTGGAAAATATTTTTTCTCACGCATAAAAAATTCTGCGGTTAATTTTTGATATGCAACTGATCCTAAACACTTTGGATCATATATGACACCTGGCACTGAAAAAGATGGGGCTTCACTTAATTTTACGTTCCTTGGTATTACAGTATTAAAAACCAAATCATTTAATGTTGATCTTACATCTTCTTCTATTTGTAATGAGAGGTTATTTCTTTTATCATACATTGTTAATAATACGCCTAATATTTTTAGTTCTTTATTAAGTGTATTTCTGATTTCTTTTATTGTAATCATCAATTGTGAAAGACCTTCTAATGCAAAAAATTCAGTTTGTAATGGAATAATTATAAAGTTAGCTAACGCTAATGAATTTACTGTCAGCATATTTAAAGCAGGTGGACAATCCATTAAAATATAATCAAATGTGGGCAGATATTCTTTTGAATTTATGAAAGAATTCTTAAGTCTGGTGGCTTTTTTTTCCATTTCTGCTAAATTCATATCTACTGATGAGAGATCTTGGTTTGCAGGAATAATAAAAAGATTTTCTATATTTGTTTTCTTAACTACATTATGAATATTCTCGTTAGAAATAAGAACATCATAAGAACTAAATTTCCTCTGATCCAAAAGAATTCCCAGTCCAGTTGAAGCATTACCTTGTGCGTCTAAATCAATAATCAAGACTTTTTTTCCTGATGCTGCAATCGTTGTTGCAAGATTTAAAACAGTAGTTGTTTTCCCAACTCCACCTTTCTGGTTTACTACTGAAACAAAGATTGGCGTAATTTTTTGTTTTTTATTTTGTCGTTGCACAAGTAATATTCCTTATTTTCAAAATAAATGAATTATTATCTATAATATTTTTAATTTTTTCTAATTCATAGTTCCATTTTTTTTTTGAGATTTTTATTTCTTTGGAAAAACTCACACCTTTAGGAAATAAAGATGTTGTATTCTTATTTTGATGTTTATAACTTATCCTTAAAAGATGATCTAGTTTACCAAATGCTCTTGATGTTATAACATCTGCCTTTTGAGATTCAATCAAATCAACATTTTTAGATATTATTTCAACATTTAAACCAATTTTATTTACAACCTCATTTAAAAAAATTACTTTTTTTTTATTCTTTTCAACTACTATAATTTTGAGACTGGGTTTTAGCTCTCTAGCAATTAATGCTACTACCAAACCTGGAAACCCAGCTCCAGAGCCAAAGTCTAACCACGTATTAGCCTTTTGGGGTAAATACAACCAAAGTTGTGCACTATCAAGAAAGTGTCTATTCCAAGATGTATTTATAGATTTTCTAGAAACAAGATTGATTTTTTTGTTCCAGGTTATAAGCATATTGTAATATAAACTTAGCAAATCACATGTTTCACGTGAAACACATATTTTTTTTAATAGCAAATCATAATCAAGCTGATTTTTTATCATAGTTGAGTTGTAAATAGTTTTGTTCTTTTCGAGCTAACCGCTGTCTTTTAATGTATAAATTTACTAACGTCATGGCTGCAGGGGTTACTCCCTCTATTCTTGAAGCATGCAGTAAATTCATAGGCCTAATTAATTCAAGCTTTGAAAGGATTTCGCTAGATAAACCTTTAATTTTATTATAATCTATATCCTTTGGAATTTTAATAGTTTCATATTTTTTAGTTTCTTCAACCTCAGATTTTTGTCTGTCTATATATACTTCGTATTTAGCAATATTAGATAATTGATTTAGAGTTTTAAAATTAATGTCTTTTATAGAAGGCCATAAGATCTGAATCTTTTTTATATTTAAAGCAGATTGTCCTATAAGATCAAAAGCAGTCCTGTTTTGACCATCTTTTTTAATCTTTATACCAACTTTTTCAGCTTGGTTAGGTGTTGTTTTTAAAGATTTTGCAATAAGAATCGCATCTTTAATATCTTTCATTTTCTTTTGAAAAAGTTTTTTTCTTTCATTATTTATTGTTCCTAATTTTAAACCAATATTTGTAAGCCTCTGATCTGCATTATCGGCTCTCAATGAAAGTCTAAATTCAGCTCTAGAAGTAAACATTCTGTAAGGTTCTAAAACACCTTTAGTAGTAAGATCGTCTATCAAAACACCAATATAACCTTGGTCTCTTCCTATAATAAGGGGTTTTTTAGATTTTAAATGACGATATGCATTTATACCTGCAATAATACCCTGTGCTGCAGCTTCCTCGTATCCAGTTGTTCCGTTTATTTGACCTGCAAGAAAAAAACCGTTTATTTTTTTTAATTCCAATGATTGTTTAAGAGATCTTGGGTCAATGTAATCATATTCAATAGCATATCCTGGCTGGATAATTTTAACATTCTCTAGACCTTTTATAGTAGTTAAGAATTCTAACTGTATTTTTTCAGGTAAGGATGTAGAAATTCCATTAGGGTATATAATATTTGAATTTAAACCCTCTGGTTCTAAAAAAATTTGATGTTTGTTTTTATCATAAAACCGATGTACTTTATCCTCAATAGATGGACAATACCTAGGACCATTTGAAGAAATGTTTCCATTAAAAATGGCTGATTTGTTTATATTTTTTTTAATTATTTTGTGAGTTTCATCACTTGTATATGTGATATAGCAACTGATTTGTTCTAAATTAATTTTTGTGGTTAAAAAGGAAAAGAAAACCGGTTCACTATCTGCATTTTGCTTTTCAAGCTCTTTCCAATTAATAGTTGTAGCATTAAGCCTAGGAGGTGTTCCAGTCTTTAGTCTACCCATTGGCAAATCCAAGTCATACATACTATTAGCCAAACTTATTGAGGCATTATCACCCTTTCTGCCACCAGAAAAGGACTTTTTTCCAATATGAATCTTTCCATTTAAAAAAGTACCAGTTGTCAAAACAACTGCCTTTGCATATATCTTTTCACAATCGGATAGAACCACACCCTTTATTTGGTTTTTACTTATAACAAGATTAGAAACTTCACCTGATAAAATAGAGAGGTTTTCTAATTGAATAAGTTTTTGATGAACAAAATCTTTATATGCTTTTCTATCTATTTGTGTTCTTGGACCTTGTACAGCAGGTCCCTTGCTTCTATTTAAAAGCCTAAATTGTATACCAGAAAAATCTGCAGCTGAAGGCATAAGCCCCCCCAAAGCATCTATTTCTCTTACTAAGTGCCCCTTGCCCAAACCTCCAATTGCTGGATTACAAGACATTTCACCTATTTTTTTTTGGTCATTAGTAATTAAAAGTGTTTTAGCGCCAAGAACAGCGCATATATGTGAAGCCTCTGTTCCTGCATGACCTCCACCTATAATAATTACGTCATAATATTGTTTCATGAAAAACCTGTAATTAGGAACTTATTTACCAATGCAAAAATTTGAAAATATTTCACCAAGTACACTTTCTGTATCTATTAAACCCAACAAGCCATCCAAATTCACTATAATACCTCGTAGTTCATTAGCAATCAATTCTAATTCAAAAGTATCATTCGCAATCATTTCTTTTATATTATTTATATAATCTAGACAAACATTAACTCTTTTAAGATGCCTTGCTCTATTAATTACAGAAGACTGAGGTGTATTGCTCGCTAATTTTTCCTTAATTAAATATAGTAAATCATCAATTCCTTTTCCTGTTCTACCAGAAATACTTGGTTCTGAACCCTTTAAATCACCCTTTGGTCTCAATATTATATCTGATGCTGAGGTGCGCAATCCTAAAGATATTAGATCAACATTAGATTCTGATAAAACAACCCTTAAATGAGCCTTATTTGCTCTCTTTAGTGTATTAGAAATTCCAATTTTCTCAACTACATTTTTAGTTTTTCTTATTCCAGCTGTATCTAAAAATATTATAGGAATACCATCTAAATTATAATTTAATTCTATAATATCTCTGGTTGTGCCTGATAACTTTGAAGTTATAGCAACATTTCTTTTCGCTAACTTATTTATAAGAGTTGATTTGCCAGAATTTGGTTTGCCAACAATGGCAACTATAAAACCTGATCTTATAGACTCTGAGAAATTAAAACTTGCTTTTTCCTTTTTTAGGTCTCTTTCAAAACTTAAAATAGGTTTGTTAATATCTTTAATTAAATCTGAATCATCAATCTCATCATAAAAATCTATATTTGCCTCTACTATGGATAAAATTTTAATTACCTTAATTTTCCATTCTTTAACTTTTTTATTTGAAGAACCCATATAAATATCAAGAGCTTGTTTTTGTTGATATTCTGTTTCTGCTTTCATCAAATCGGACAAGCCTTCTACTTGAGTCAAACTTAATTTATCGTTTTTTAGTGCTCTTTGAGTGAATTCTCCAGGCAGAGCTTCTCTCAAAAATGGTATTTTTCCAAGTGTATCTAAAACTGTCTTAATAACAATTAAACTCCCATGAATATGCAGCTCAGCCATTTTTTCACTGGTAAAACTTTTATCTTTTTCAAAACAAACAATTAATGCTTCGTCCAGTAAATCTTTTTCAAGAGAAAAAATTTTTTTTAAGGATAATTCTCTTGTTTTTCTTAATTTTGATAAGTCACAATCACAAATAATGCTTAAAGCATTAAATGCTTTAGGACCTGATATCCTAATTACTCCAATAGCTGAAACAGAGTCTGGAGTTGCAAGTGCAAATATCGTTTTTTTCATTTCTATCAATTATTCATAGAATCAAAAAACTCAGAATTTGTTTTTGTTTGCTTTAATTTGCTTAAAAGAAACTCAATTGCATCTGTTGTACCCATAGGATTCAATATCCTTCTTAAAACGAAGACTTTAGTTAATTCTGTTTTATCAACCAATAATTCCTCTTTTCTGGTACCTGATTTTAATAAATCAATAGCAGGAAAAACTCTCTTGTCTGCAACTTTTCTATCTAATACTAACTCTGAATTACCGGTTCCCTTAAATTCTTCAAAGATAACTTCATCCATTCTGCTCCCAGTGTCAATCAATGCAGTTGCTACAATGGTAAGAGAGCCTCCTTCTTCAATATTCCTAGCTGCACCAAAAAATCTTTTTGGCCTTTGTAATGCATTAGCATCTACACCACCAGTTAAGACCTTTCCTGACGATGGAACTACAGTATTGTATGCTCTACCTAATCTAGTTATAGAATCTAACAAAATAACTACATCTCTTTTATGTTCAACTAACCTTTTAGCCTTTTCTATAACCATTTCTGCAACAGCAACGTGTCTTGTAGCAGGCTCATCAAAAGTAGATGAAATAACCTCACCCTTCACAGATCTTTGCATATCTGTAACTTCCTCGGGTCTCTCATCAACTAAAAGTACTATGAGATAGCTATCTGGCTGATTTTTTTCAATTGCATGGGCAATATTTTGAAGTATGACAGTTTTTCCTGTTCTCGGAGGAGCAACTATTAAAGATCTTTGTCCCTTTCCGATTGGAGCAATTAAATCAATAACTCTGGCAGATTGATCTTTTATAGTTGGATCTTCAATTTCTAATTTAAATCGTTCATCTGGATAAAGTGGTGTCAAATTATCAAAATGAATTTTATGCTTTGCTTTTTCTGGTTCTGCAAAATTTATAGCCGTAACAGTTATAAGTCCAAAATATCTTTCATTATCTTTAGGAGCACAGATTACACCATCAAGTGTATCACCAGTTCTTAGCGAATATTTTCTAATTTGTGAAGGACTAACATAGATATCATCAGGACCAGGTAAATAATTAGCATCAGTTGATCTAAGGAAACCAAAACCGTCCTGAACAACTTCTAAAACACCATCACCATATATCTCTACTCCGTTTTCTGCCATTTCTTTTAAAATGGCAAACATCATATCACCTTTTCTCATAGTGGATGCATTATCTATTTCTATTTTTTCTGCAAATTTCAATAAGTTAGCAGGAGATTGAGACTTTAACTCAGCTAATGAAAGTTCTTTTATATTTTTTAGATCAATCTGATTTAAATCGACCATAATGATTCCATACAATTTAAAAAGGGTGTAAAACCGGTGAATACCGTATTGTATAATTAATATAAAAATTTAACCAAAGTCAAATTAAATTTATTCATTAAGAGTTTTTAATAATAAATCAACATTTTTTATTTTAGCATCTGGTGTTATTCCGTGACCCAAATTGAAAATGTGGCTTGATGAAGAAAAATTTTTAACAATATTTCTTGTGTTTTTTACCAATTCATTTCCGCCCGATATTAAGTAAGCTGGATCCAAATTGCCCTGGATCACTTTATGTTTTTGGATATTTTCTTTAGCCCAAATTAAATCCATATTTGAATCTATAGCAATACAATCGAATTCTTTTACTTTTGCAAATTTTTCATATGTAGGACCTACTCCTCGAGGAAAAATAATAACTGGTATATCTGGAAATCTTTTCTTTAATTCTATTGCTATTTTTTTCATTGGTTCCAGTGAATATTTTTCTATATATGGTCCAGGCAATGATCCTGCCCAACTATCAAATAATTTTACTGCATCAACTCCTGCTATGATTTGTTTCGATAAATATTCAATGGTTGCTTTTTGAATTTTTAATATCAACTCATCAAAAACATCAGGAAAATTTAACATGAAATTTTTTGTTTTAATGTGATCTTTTGAGCCTTTACCTTCTATCATATAAGTTGAAACAGTCCATGGTGAACCAGCAAAACCAATAAATGTTATATTTTTTTCTAATTTAGATTTAATATTACTAACTGCATCATAAACTGGATTAAGAACTGTATGAATTTGTTCTGTTTTTTTTAAAAGTTTAAAATCTTCCAAATTAGTTATTGGTTTTAAAATTGGTCCTTCACCTTCTTTGAATTCCAAATGCTGGCCTAAAGAATTAGGAATTAATAGAATATCTGCAAATAGAATAGCAGCATCTAGATCAAATCTTTTTAATGGTTGTATTGTTACTTCTGTCGCTAATTTTGGATTAAAACAAAGATCCAAAAAGCTTCCAGCTTTTTTTCTTGTTTTTCTATATTCAGGAAGATATCTACCTGCTTGTCTCATTAACCAAACTGGTGGTTTATCATACTTAAAACCAGAAAGAGTTCCTAACAATTTTTTGTTCTTATCAATCATAATATATATTTATATTTATAGTTTCTGAGGTAGAACTACTTTATTATGTGGAAAAAATAAATTAAATAGTTATTAACAAAAATTGTAAAATAAAATATTGAAAAAAAAAGAAAAATTAGAACTATTCACACATGTTTAAAATAAATTAACAAAAAAAAAAATTAATAACTATGTTTATTTCATGAGGATTAATTTATAATTAAATTCTATATAAAGAAATATCTGTGGATAACATCTAATTAATACATATGTATAGAGATAAAGAAGATATAAAAATTGCTGGTGTTATTGGAGACCCTATTAACCATACAAGGTCACCACTAATCCAAGAATATTGGATAAAAAGGAATAAGATAAATGCCTTTTATATCCCAATAAATGTCAAAATAGATGAGCTAGAAAATAAACTTTATTTTATTCAACAATTAAACTTTTGTGGTTTAAATGTAACTATACCACATAAAGAAAATATTTTAAACTTTGCTGATGAAGTAATGGAATCTGCTAAAATAATTGGTGCGGCAAACACTATTTTTTTTAGAAATGGAAAAATCATCGCAGATAATTCAGATACCTATGGTTTTTATCAATCGATTCTAAAAAATTTTCCTAAATATAATTTTAAAAAAGAGACCGTTTTAATATTTGGTGCTGGTGGGGCATCGCGAGCTGTTGCTTCTGTTTTTTTAAAAGAAAATGTTTTTGAAATAAGAATAATAAATAGAAATATAAATAAAGCTATTAAAATAAAAAATGATTTATCTTCAAGGATAAATGTATATGACTGGTCTGATTACTATAATGCATTAAAAGGTGTTACTACATTAGTAAATACCACAAGTTTAGGAAATTTTGGCTCTGAGAAATTTTCAATTAATCTTAAGGGTGTTAAAAAAAACGGTATTGCCATTGATTTAGTTTACAATCCTCTAAAGACTTCTTTTATGAAAGAAGCTGAAAAACAAAATTTAGAAACTATTAATGGTTTGGATATGTTGATATATCAGGCCAAAAAAGGTTTTCAACAGTGGTTTAAAAAAACCCCAACATATACTCCTGATCTAAAAAAATTAATTGAAAATTCTTTAAAGAGTTGAATATTGACTATTAAAATAGGGATAACTGGTTCAATTGGAATGGGAAAATCTACTGTTGCATCAATATTTAAAAAAAACAGGATAAATGTTTGGGATGCAGATGCAGAAGTTCATAAATTATATAAAAAAGGAAAAGAAGGTTATAATGCAATTATATTAACTTATCCAGAATTAATGGATGAAGAAGAGATAAACAGAGAAAAACTTTCAGATTTTATTAGGAAAAAAAAGATAGATTTAAAAACAATCGAACACCTAATACATCCTTTATTAATTAATAGTAGATTAAAATTTATTGAGGAAAATAAAAACCAAAATATAATTGTTTTTGATATACCTCTTCTGTATGAAACAAATGCGAATTTATGGCTTGATTATGTTATATCTGTATATTGTTCTAATAAAACACAAATAAAAAGATTATCTTCTAGAAAAAGTTTTGACAAAAAAAAAATACAATATTTATTATCAAAACAAATAACTTCTTATCAAAAACAAAGCAAAGCAAATTTTCTAATCAATACTGACCAAGAAATTGAATTTGTTGAAAAAGAAGTTAACAAAATAATAAAAAATTTAGGTATAAAAAGTTATGATTAGAGAAATTGTTTTAGATACTGAAACCACAGGATTAAATCCATTAGATGGGCATAAAATAGTTGAGTTAGCAGCAATAGAACTAATTGATCATGTCAAAACAGAAAACAAATTTCATCATTATATAAATCCAGAAAGAGAGATACCAGAAGCTGCTCAAAAAATACATAATATTACTTATGATATGGTAAGGGACAAGCCTGTTTTTAAAGAGATAGTTCAGGAATTTTTAAATTTCATTAAGGATGATAGTATCATAATACATAATGCAGATTTTGATTTGAAATTTTTAAATTATGAACTTAGTCTCAATAGAATCAACAATCTACAAAACAAAATAACTGATACACTTGCTATTGCAAGATCAAAATATCCTGGCTCATCAGTTTCATTAGATTCTTTATGTAAGAGATTTAATATAGATAAAAGTGAAAGAAGTGAAAAAGGACATGGAGCTTTAATTGATTGTTACTTATTAAGTGAAGTTTACCTAGAAATGATTGGTGGAAAACAGCCCAACTTAAATCTTAATAAAAAAAATATAAATAAATTAACAAAGAAACTAGAACAAAAAAAACAAAACTTCTTAAGAAAAAAAAAGTTAGAATCTATAATTGATGAAAAAATTTTAGAGACTCATATAGAATTTATCAAAAAGATTAATTGTGAAGATATTTGGAAATTTTCCCACAGAAAAATGATATCTAAAATAAATAAGAAACCAATAGAATAGTATTTTAAAAAGTTTATTTATTAATTTAGGATTGATCTTAAAAAAAAAGTATTTAAATCAAATCATACCAACTCACTTCTTCGAAAGGCATAAACTAATGATTCAAATAATAGTTTTAGCAGCAGTAGCATTTTTTTTGTTTTGGAGATTAAAATCTGTTTTAGGTTCAAGACAAGGTTTTGAAAAAGCAAAAGATAACAGTAATAAAGATGATAATACTTCAAACATAAATAGAAAAAGCAAAAAAAATGAGGACATAATTGATTTAAAACCAAATTTGATGGATGAAGACATTGCTGATTATGTTGAAGAAAACTCTCAAGATTTTAAAGTTTTGACAGAGATGAAAAAAATTGAAGAAGGTTGGATAGTTTCACATTTTGTATCAGGTGCAAAGCTTGCATATGAAGAAATATTAATGGCTTTTGAAAATGGCGATTTAAATAAAATAAAGAAAATGTCATCTAATCAAGTTTATTTGACATTTAAGGATGTGATAGATGATAGGAATAAAAAAGGCCTAAAAGTTGAAGCCACATTTGGAGGTGTACGTGATATTAGAATAAAAGAGGTAAAACTAAATAAGAAAAATTTGGAAGCTAATATTACAATGATTTTTCGATGTGATATTTCTTATAGTATTAAGGACAAAAATGATAAATTAATTGAGGGCGGATCAGATAATATAAAGAAACAAAAAGATGTTTGGACATTTGCGAGGAAAATGAATTCAGATGTTCCAAACTGGTATTTAGTTAAAACTGAATAAGAAAAATTTTGGAAATAATATGTTATTTACAAAAAGCGAAAAAAAATTATCAGATGCTGATATAGAAAGTTGGGATAAACTAAAAAATACTGTGGATCTTAAATTTAATAATAAATCATTTAAGAGCACAGACTTACAAGCAAAAAAACAAATCATTAACAAAGTAAAATCAACTGAACATAATAATTTAAAGCAAAAACCAACGTCTAAAATTATTACTGAGGAAAAATTTGTTTTAAAAGGAACTAAAATAGATGATAATAGAATTGATAAAAAAAAATTAATTCTTTTAAAAAAGGGAAAAATAAAACCGGAGATTATAATCGATTTACACGGTTATAGTTCAACAGAAGCAAAAATTAAATCTATAGAATTCACAACAAAAAATTTCTTACTTGGCTTGAGGTTGATCCTCATTATTACTGGAAAAGGAAAAAATAAAAAAAACGATTTAAATGAAAAAAATAAAAATAATGGTGTTTTAAGAAAATCTTTAAAAGCGTGGTTATATGATTCACATATGAGGCCAAATATATTAGGTATTATTCCGTCACATATTAATCATGGAGGCGATGGTGCTTTTTATGTATATCTTAAAAATAATAAAAATTTATAAAACGTACCGGCTTATGTCAGTTGATTTAACAAATTTGTCCAAATTGTTGTTCACAAATTTTTTGTCGATAATTATTTCTTTTTCTTTTTGATCTGGTGCTGAATAACTCAAGTTCTCAAATACTTTTTCAAGAATAGTGTAGAGTCGTCTAGCACCAATATTTTCAATAGATGCATTTATTTCTGCTGCAATTTTTGCAAGAGCTCTGATCCCACTATCTTCAAAACTTAAAATAATTCCCTCTGTTTGCATTAATGCTGAATATTGCTTTGTTAAAGAGTTTTCAGTTTCAGTTAAAATATTGATGAAATCTTTTTCACTTAAAGCCTGTAACTCTACTCTAACTGGGAGCCTACCTTGCAATTCTGGTAGTAAATCACTTGGTTTTACTACGTGAAAAGCTCCCGAAGCTATAAATAATATATGGTCTGTTTTTATAGGACCATATTTAGTAGAAACAGTTGTACCCTCTATTAAAGGAAGTAAATCCCTTTGTACACCTTCACGGCTAACATCTGCTGATTTAGTATCTGCTCTTGCACAAATTTTATCAATCTCATCTAGAAATATAATCCCATTTTCCTCTACAGAAGAAATTGCTTCTCTTATGATTTTTTCTTCATCTAATAACTTATCAGCTTCTTCTTTTATTAATATTCTATAACTTTCAGATATTTTAATTTTTAATTTTTTTGTTTTTTTTCCAAGAGCTTTACCAAATATATCGTTAAGATTCATCATTCCTATATTCGTTCCAGGTTGACCTGGTACCTCAAATAAAGGCATAGAGCTATTAGAATCTTCAACATCAATTTCTATTTCTTTTTCATCCAACAAACCATCTCTTAATTTTTTTTTAAACATTTCAATAGTTTGAGATCTAGCATTGTCTCCAGTTAATGCTCTTAACACACGTTTTTCTGCCTCTGCATGGGCTTTTGTTTCAACATTTTTTCTCATTATTTCTTTAGTCATAACGATT
>MDSV01185111.1_pt1 | contig 21038 bp, 49 predicted proteins | sample 810851 | NCBI WGS metagenome assembly MDSV01 (sample SAMN05326640, study PRJNA326480) | marine metagenome | isolation source: seawater | place: Atlantic Ocean: North East | collected 2012 | reverse complement strand
ATTTTGTATTTAGAGGACAGCACATATTATCTCATCAACCTATACCCTTTGACACAAATCAAGTAGATTTTTTAATTGATTCTGATTATAATTCGGTAGAATATTTAATAAATCATATAGGCCGCTTTGAGTATATGCAAAAAGATTTTAATTCAATATGCTCTGAAATAGGAATTACTTGCGAATCTCTACCTAAAATAAATAAAACAAAACATAAGCACTATAGTGAATATTATAATTCTGAAACAAGAGAGTTTATTAAAAATAAATATGCAAAAGATATATACGAATTTGGTTATGAATATTAAAATTTATAATCAAAGTTATACAAGTCCTCTGCAAATCGTTCCTTTACAATATTCGCGCATTCATCATCATAATAATATTTGTATTCTTCTCTCTTTGTCTTTCCTATATTCAGTATTTCGGCGCGTGATCTAATTCCTTTCATAGAACATATCTTTTTCAAATCTTCTTCTATGTTCTCTACTTTTCCTATGTAGTCAAATTCAACAGACTTGTCTGTTACTAAAAATTCAGTCATTGATAAAGGATCTTTGTTTTTCCAATTAACGCCATCTATTGTTTTATCTATCCAATGATTAATTAAGCCGCCTTTTATCCAATCTTGAAAACCTTCTCTTGTTTTAGGCTCATATTCTTCGCCTTTATGCGCAAAATACCAACTTACCATACGATCCCATGGATTTCGCACAAAACTAAATTTAAAAAAAGATTCTATTCTTTCTCCTTCTTTCTTTATATATTCATCTAATGTTCTATGTCTTCTCCCTTTATATTCAAAATACCTTTCCACACTCCTGCCTGCACATTTTGGAATGTGAATGAATAAAAGTTCTTCTTTATCCAATAACATATATTATTATAATTTGTTGTTTTCCTTTTTTCAAAAAATAGGCGCCGATTTTTTTTGGTTCTTCAAATATTCCAATTTATTAAAATGCGCGCGATTTTCCATTAATACCCCCCACCTACGGATTACCCTGTATTATAATAGTTTATTCTAATGTATGATTTGATTTTTTGATATTGAAGAAAAGGCCCTAGGGCTAAAATTCAACTGATAGAATAGTGTAACTTTCTAGTTAATGGGGTAGGGTATTTTCAGATCATTCAGATTTGCAGACACAAAAAGGCAGATCCCCCGATCTGAGGATCTGCCTTTGGTTGGATCTAGAAGACCCTTATGAGGTCTTTTCTAGTTCCTCATCGACTAACTTACTAAAGAGGTTCTGAGCCATTCCTACGGCTGTCATTGCCGTGATCCTTTCAGATCCGTTGAGCATGGCGATCCAATCCTGCAGGGCTTCGGGGCTTTCGGGTTCTCCGAACCGCCCTGCTTTGCCGATTGGGTTCTGAGGAACGGGCTTTCCTGTGAAGAAGTTCAGTTCCCTAGCTTCGGGGCTTTCGGCAACTTCCTTCGGGCTTTTAGGTAGAAGGAACTCAACGAACAGATCCCAATGGCGGTTATGGATCATGGGGCAGAAGCAGTCGAGCAGGTTCTGAAGTTCTGCCGTATTCTTCATTGATACGGCACGACCTGCAATCTGCAGATCATGGTGAAGTTGTCCGATAGTTCCCTTGCCGTCTTCGATCCGTTGCAAGGCAACGATGGCGAAGTTGATAAGGTGAGTGAATGCGATTATGATTTTCATAGTATTGTAGTTAGTAGATTAAGGGGGAAGATCCCCCGATGTTCAACTATACAAAAGCATACCTTAAAAGTGATGTCAACTTTTCTTTTAACTTTCTCACTACTGCCTGCCTGCGGTCAGATCTGCATGGGGAAAGACACTTCCAACCCCCTTGGAAGTTTGTTTTTTAACTTCCACCTTTAGATCAAGAAAGATAGGCAGATCCCTAAGACTAAGATCATGATCAGCATGATCCGACCCTCCAAGTGAAGATCCCCGCTAAGATCCAAGGGATCACAAGGCTAAGACCTGCAGTCAGATCTGCGAGCAGTAAGCAGGAGATCGGTGAAGTAATAAGTAAGTTTTTAATGATGAAGTTCTTCATTGTATTTGGTTCTATTTAGTTCCTATTTGATTGGCTTGTATTTACTCCCCTAGAGGATCGGACTCTAGGGGAGCTAATAGATTAGTCTCTCTCTATGACGTGTTCCCCGATCTCGTGAGACGTTACGATCTCGTTAAGTCTTTGGGATGTTCGTCTTGCTTCATCCCTTTCTCTTTCAAGCTTGTTCATTGCAAGCAGATGATGCTGACGAAGATGATGCTTTTCCTTACGTAGCTTGGCAATCTCAGCTTGTGATCTCGTAAGTTCCTCTCGTAAGTTCCTACGATCTGCCTTTAGTTCTGTGATGTAAGTCTCATTGTCATGCAACTTTTCAGCAACGTCTTGATGCTTGTCTTCCACGAAGTCCATTGCCTCCGAAAAGAAGCCGATTGCATCAAGAACTTGAGCGTAAGTCTCCGCATTCCTAAGAGTCTTTAGAGCAACATAGACAAGAGTCCGTTGTTCGTCTTTCTCTTCCATTATACGATCCTCTTCTTTGCCAAAGAGGATAGTTGCAACCGAGTTAAGAACTCCGCTGAGTAGTAGGATTAAGGCGTTTAGTTTCATAGTATTAGTAGTCTAGTAGATTAAGGGGAAAGTTCCCCGATGTGAGACTACAAGGTAGCACGTCAGAACCTCACGTCAAGAACATAGGCAAACTTTCTTTCATCTGCTTGTTCCCGTGCAGATCGACAAGGGTAAAGACACTTCCAACCCCTTCGGAAGTCTATTCTTTGACTTCCACCGATCTGACGATCCACCGATCTGACGATCCACCGATCTGACGATCCACCGATCTGACGATCCACCGCATCACTACCGCATCACTACCGCATCACTCTTCTTTCTCTTCTCTTGTCTCTCTTGTCTCTCTCTTTTTATTTAGTTGTATTTAGATTCTTTCCTATTTCTTTCTATTTAGGTTCTATTTCGTTTCTTTCTTATTTAGCCATATAGGCACAAAAAAGCCCCCTATTTCTAGGGGGCTAAGGTTTAGGGCAAAAGGATTGCCAAAAGCAATCCTAGGCATAGCACAAGGGCAATCATACCGCTAGCACTTCAGTTATAGCATTGCGAACCTTGGTAGGGAAAGCGCTATCAGCTAATGAGCGAAAGCGATTCTCTTCTCTAGTAGTTTGCTTGGTTTCTCTAGTAACTCGATCATGGGTTTGATAAGCGGTGAAAGCATTGAACACGTCCCAAGCGGTTTCACCAAATGCACCAAGGCGCTCATTAGAGAACTGTGCCTTTGTTGCTTCCCTTGCGGTTTCAGCTTGCTTGCTTTCGCCCTTGAATACGATTTCATTGATTAGATCAAACTCGCTTGGAGTCACTTCCCTAAGTGACAAGTCAGTAACGTCAGCGCTTAGATTGTGAATGATTTGTCTAACTCCCGTTGCTTGCTCAAGGGCGGTTGCCATGATCGCCCTTTGATTGCGAGTATGCTTTACCTTGGCAATGCGATTGCCCTTGTCCCATGATGCCATGCCATTGTCGCACCATACTCTAAGGATTTCGATTTGAATCACCGTTGCAAGCGAACCGTCAAAGCTTGTTCTTGCGGTGACTCTAATCTCTAGAATATCGCCCTTTTTCCTATCGCCCTTGCTAGGCACTTCGATAGTCATATCCATTTTACCGCTGATATAAAGCTGACGCCCTTGGTGAGTAAAGCCCGCTGTATCATATTCGAAACCTAACTCTTCTTTTAAAGCATCTAAGAATGCGAATGCTTCAGTAGGCTGAAGTAAGTCATAAGTTTCGCTTACGATAGTCAAAGGCTCGCCCCTATCGTCTTTGATTAGTTTAAAACCATTGCAAACGTGGTTAAGTGATTCAGTTGAATAATCGCCAACGTCTAACTTGGTTAATACGTCATTAACGTTTTCGCTATCGCTCACGTCTTCAATGTTGAAAGACCGTGCTTTGATCGCTGACTCTATGGTTGGAGGGGTTGAATTTAAGAAGTAACTCATTTTTATATCCTTATGTTTAGATTAATAATTAACTGTGAAACCATAGAATCGCATAAGTAGATAGTAACGTCAAATCTTTTTTTAATTAGTTTAAAATTAGTTTAAATAGATAGTTTTACCTTTGTTCTAAATAGATAGTTTTTACCTAGTAAAATGCTCTAATCAAATAAGGCTCTAGAAAGGGCTTGCTTAGTCGATATGATACAAGGCTCACGTCTTACCTTGAAAAGCAACCCTAATGTTCTAATCAATTCAATAATGTTCTAGATAGTTTGTTTATATATCTTTCTTTTGTTCTTTTGTTCTATCTATTTTATTTATTATTTATTTATTTCTTTTTTATTTTCTTCTATTTAGTTTATTTTTGATTTCTATTTGAACACAAAAAAAACCCTCTATTTCTAGAGGGAAAGAATGATTTCTTTTTTTGACTAGCTCAGTCTAGAATAATGTTTTCCCCTTGGAATCTCATTGAAAGAATATTCTCTAACTTAATATCTCTTAGAATAATCTTTTTGTCTAATTGATCTTGAGTCGAACTTTCTCTCTTTTTTGGCAAGAATTCTTCGATTGCGCTTTTTTCGATTGGCGCGCCATTTTCAAGAAAATAATTTACCTCGAAAGTTTTTTCAACTTTGCATTCAAGGTAATGATTCCCTTTGTGCTCGACAAGCGCGCAATTAGGCAAACGAATTCCCCAACGCCTTGGTTTAACGTCAAAGTCAATCTCTTTGCCTTCACGTTTCGCTTGTGAATTTAAAGAATTAGAATATTGGAATCCAACATTTGCAAGCAAACGTGTTTTCTTTAATATAATCTCTTTGTCTTTGATATATGGGTTATTCGTTTTCTTGACTCGCGCATCTGTTAAGATAGTCAAGCCAATGAGAGAATGTCCAACGTAGTTCAAAAAGAACTGAAGGACTGAGCTAGTAGTATTCGTTTTTGTAATCATGCAATCAATATCTCATAGATAATTCGTTACGTCAACTTTTTTTTCATTTTTCTGAAAAATAATTTTCAAGGTAATAAAAGAGTTAGAATAATACCACAAATAAAAATTGAAATAATCATTTGCTCTTTGGCTTTGGTATGGAATCAATAGCTTGTTTCCTTGTATAATTAAAACGTTTCATGATATATAAAATCATTTCTTCGCCTTTTAATTGTTTTGTTTGTTCACTCATTACATATATATTTCTATTTAATTAATTTATTTTTCGCTTGTTATTTTGTTCTATTTAAAAAATTTCCTGTTTATATTTGACGGAAAACAGGCAAAAACGTTTTGATTAATTTAAACTATGCAATCTAATTGCCAATGTGGCTTGTAATCTTTTTTCTTTTCGATTGCGTTTAATACTTCTTTTGTCAACCAAGCAAATTTTCCATCTTTCATGCGGACAAGAAAATATCCGTTTTTAGATTTCGTTTTACTTAGTTTAACTGCTATTGATTTCTTTTTTATGTCCATGTTCTTACAATCGCATGTTTTTAATTCTTTGTCAAATAAATTTGAAATTAATTTTGTACCACGTGCCAATCTTTTAAATTAATTACTTTAGCGCCGTTGTAATATTGTTCATGATCTTTTTGATAGACATCGACATTTAAGATTCCTTTTAATCTTTCCCTTGTCGTCACGCTTCCCCAACCTGCAAAGGTAAAGAGAATTAATCCGTTTTGATCTCTTTTAATTATCTCATTTCCATGCAGGAAAACCGAGTTGCCATCTGTTCTAGTATTGTTTACTTTCTTTGTCTGACGTGCAAAGAATGCTTTTTTTATTTGTTCTGTTACTTTTCGCATATTATTTTTCTCCTATTTTAATTAATTGAATTTAATCTACTATTGCGCGCATTTAATCTGTTGTCAAATTCTTTTTCTGAAATAAATAAGTCTTCATTAAAAGAATAATAACAATGAGATTGTTCTACTACGTTATAAACGTAAATGTACCACCGCCCGCTAATTTCAGACGGGATCTCGTCGCCACCGCACGCTATTCTGTAAGGATGTTGCCACCCGCTTTTCCAATCGTAAGGACATTGTATTGAATTGATCATGTAAACAGATTACAACAGATAAAATGCTACGTCAAACTTTTTTTAATCTTTTTTAAAGTTTTTTTCAAATGAATAATTACCAGGCAAAATTCTATCTTTTAAAAACATAAATGAAAAGAAAGTAATTAAATAAGGTAAAATGCAATAAAGAGAAAACCAATTAGAATAATGAGTTGAAAAGGCAAAGTATATAATAAAAGATCCAATATAAAAAGATATAACCAAGACAAGGCAAAGGAATGAATCTTGTAAACTAGAAATTAATATTTTCATTTATTTATTTTATTTAGATTATTTTTCGTTTTATTTTATTTATTTAGAAAAAAATGACTTTTATTTAGGGAAAAGTCTAAAACCTTTTGATTAATTAAATAATCTTTCCGCCATTCTTGTAAAAATTCAACTCGAATTGATCCAAAACCTTTTGTTTGTTTCCTTTGTATCCGAATAACTTTTTAACTTGCGAGTAACAAGTTGGCGCTTTTGCTGTTAATCTCATGCCATTACCTTTTACTTCGGCACGTAAGCCAATTAAAAGCAATTTCATTTTATAGGCGAGAGGATCATGTACTTTTGTTTCATTCATAAGTAGAGAGTAATCTATATAATTTTAAACGTCAAATCTTTTTTAATCTTTTTTTATAAATCCCATTCGCCCGCTTTTACGTTGTCAATGTCTTGCATTGCCTTGTCGTAAGCAGTCGATTCGCTTGTATCGCTTATCTCGTCATCATACAATTCAAGTATATCATTTGCATACTGAGCATTGAATGATTCCTCTTTAACTAATCTATTTAATTCCTTTTTTAGTATTTCTCTCATATTATTTAATCAATTAGAATTTCTTTCTTGTATTTCCTTCTATTGTATTTCTTTTTATCCTTATGCGGGCGTGACTTAGTAAATAAGACTTTCAATCTTATCTTAATTACTTTATTCTTCTTCTTTCTCTTTTTCATTTGAGATCGATTCCTGTTTCCTTTCTTGCCCAAGAGATAATTGGCTTAATTGCCTTATCTCCAAAATGGCAATAATAAGATTGGCTTGCCTTTGGGTGGGAAACAATATCTTTCCCATTTCGTTTATTAATAATAAAACCTAGCTTGCGCATCCGTTTCATTAACTTTTTTAATCCGCTACTTGTGTGACTCATAATAATACTTTCGCATACTTGTTTGCCTATTGCAAACTTTTTTTTACTTTTTTTTAGCAATTACAAATTTACAGAGAATTTTCTCTCTTTCAGTTAATTTAATCATAATCGTAAATTGTAGTTTCTAATTCATCTAATTCTTTTTCAGATAAATCTTTTACTCTTTGTTCAATTTGTTTTAATCCAATTAATCTGCCCATTGGGTCTTCATACCAAAATTCTCCACCATGAGAAAATAAAAAGATTAATTGTCTGCTATCGATATATTGTTTTGTTAAGTGATCCATGTAAGCAGTAAACTATATAACTTAAGCGATTGCAACTAAAAAATGAAAAAAGATTGAAGGAATTAAAATTGATATAATCAAACTAATTAAATAATTCATTTCTATTCTTACGGTATTTGAATTGTTATTAAAAAACTTAAAACTAATATTCCTACTATTATCATATATTTCTTTCTATTTAATTTATTTTCGCTTATTTTTTGATCTATTTAAAACAATAGCAAAAGACTTGGCTCTAATGAGCCAAGTATGCTATAGGTTTTTTAAAGTCTTTGATAAAACAATTGTTACAATTGTTTCCTGCGCAAGTGTGATCATCTTCGTTTGACGTTGCAGGACAAACGGAATGCCCGTCAGCAATAGCTTTTTTAGCGCAACTATAGACTGACGTTCCTGCATCCAAACCTTCAACGTTTGGCGCTTTTTCATCTATATATAAAGCGCTTGGTTTAATTACAACGTTTGGCAAGCTTGCCAAATCTTTAAGCGCATCCATTTGACTTTCTCTAATCCATTCCCTAGTAGGAAACCAAAATTTAATTTGAGGAAAATTTTCGCAAACTCTTTTCCATGCATTGATATACTTTACTGAGAATAAGTCTCCACTATCGTGAACACGAAAAAGACTTGTATCAATATTCTTTAACTTTTTGGCAACGCCATTTTTAAAGTACTTCTTTTCGATTTGCTTAGTTAATTCGTTAACAAACGTATCGCCATTGTCTTTTCTTAAACTAGATAAAACAAAATCAGCGCGCGCTTGTAAACTAGCTTTAACGTTAGCAAATTGATAAAAACCTTTGCAAGCATAGCAACTTGAACAAATTAATTTATCTAGATTTTCTTTTACTTTCTTAAGTAAAATTTGCGCGGCAGGACAATACTTAAGCGCAGGAATGTTAAAGCCTACGCAAGGCATTTTTGAAGGATTAGATAATAGATTCATGCAAACAATATCTAATAGTTTTTTAGCAATGTCAAATCTTTTTTAATCTTTTTTTACTTCAATAAAAACGTCAAATCCTTCTTTAATTAAATCTTTTTTTGCTTCGGTTGCAAAGTCTATACAATCAAACTTATAAGCATAAGACTTTCCTGCCCAACAATACCCCATCATGGTATACATTAAATAAGGTTTTCTACTCTCTCCAAATTTTTTTACGCAATAATACATTTTATTTATTTATTTATTTATTTATTTATTTAATAAATTATTTTTTTCTTATTTAAGTTATTTAGGGCAAGGGGATTTCTCCCCCTGCCCTATCAAATTAACTATTATTATCCAAATACTTTTGGATTGCCTTGGCATCTCTTACGAGCGCTTCCATGCTTACCCAACTATACTTACCATCCTCTTGATCTTTCTTTTCCTTCTCAAGGATAATATCGGCGTTTTTGACAATTTCGTCAAGGTAACGATTAAGTCCTTCTGCAAGGATAATGTTACCGAGTCCGAAGTGATTTCTTATGTATTCAATTTGATCCATGCAAATAATCTCTCATATAATTGAAGTTATGTCAAATTTTTTTTAAAAAAAAATTACTGACCATAAATTTGCCTGTACATCTCTACATCTACGCCGTCTACCGACCTAGGCACAGGATTTGTATCTGCATCTTCAACTAATCCATTTATCATATCTCCTGCATTCTCTGCATCCATCGGTGGCATATCATTATTTGCTTTAATTAATTTAATATCAAAACCTTCTTTAGTGATAGTTATTTCCTCATCTCCACGAAGTTTGCCTTGAATATATTTGAGTGCTACGTGTAAATCTTTCATTGATCTGTTCCTTTGTCTAAATGCCATGTTATATAATACATCGCAATCCAAGGAATTAAAATTAAAAAGTCATCCACCATATTTATAAAACTAATTATTTCGTTCATATTTGTTTATTTATTTAATTTATTTTAATACCCTAACCAAATTAATACGTACTGAGCATTATATTCTTCTTTAACTCCATAGATTGAATAAAAGTCATCTATCTCATTAAAAGCATTATGCTCTTTAATTTCTTGTATTGCTCTTTGTTTAGATATAACTAAACCCTCTGCGCTATCGTAATAATCCATTTAATTAATATTGTTGAATTACTAACCCACCACCGTAAAGTTCCAAGACAATAGTCTCATTTCTGAAATAATCTAAAGCCTCGTCATCATCTTCGCAATCTTCGGGAACTGAATAATCTTGTTTTAATTCGTTTATATCTGCATATTCTGAATACTCGCAACAGACTGCAATCGGGTCAAGCTCCATCTGACTCCCCATTCCGCAATCTTCTTCAAGCTCAGTAAACCAATCAAATAAAGCCTTTCTTCCTGCTACGGAAAAGTTGCTCGACCTGTTTACGTCGTCAAAAGATTTAACGAAATCGTATTCTGTAATTGTTTTAATCATAATAATTTAATTAATTTTGAGTTGTTGGTAGTTGTATAATATATACTCGCTCACATCTTCGATTTTGTCAAGAGCATCTTTAAGAATTCTTTCTGTATCGCTTTTTCTCATCATATCCTTCTCATTAAAATATTCTAAAGCCTTTAAATGCCCTTTGGCTTTAGATAAATCTAATAGTTTTTGATGCAATGGTTCTCTTTCTAATTCTTTAGTAACTTTCATGATCATACTTTAAAACAGATTAATTCTAATGTCAAGAGCAATGGGAAAATTTTTCGTCAAATACCATAGAAGTCCTTCTAACAGAGAGTTCTCTCTCTTCTTCTTTAGGTAGATAAAGATAGTCAGTCGCCCACCTGACTGCATCATATATTAGGGCATAAGCATCATTCGATACTTGGTTACGATATTGGCGAAACAAGTGAAGGTTATCGTTCGTGACGACATAACCATCAAGATTTCCCGCATTGCAAGCCTGTATTTTTCTCGCAATAGATTCTAGTCCCTGTTCAATAACTGCTTTAGAAACAATCGTGAACAATTCGATTTTGTCTTTTTCGTTCATGGTGATAATTTAGAATAGATTAATTATAATGTCAAACTTTTTTTTATTATTCTACGCCTAGAATTGTTTTTAATTGGCGATAATGTTCTGTTCTGATAAATACTTCTCTAACATAGTCGTCAGATTCTGCTTCTACTTTTTCTATCCTGCTAGGAACAAATTGAGCAAAACACTCTTCTCTTTCTCTCATTCCCCATTTAATAACTAATGGAGTGTTAGGAAAGTATTTAATTAATTCTTTGATTTGTTTGGAGTCTACAAAACCCCAATTCTCGATAATGTCTTTTATTAGTTGCATGATTTGAATTTAGAATAGATTAATTTAAAAGTCAAATGTTTTTTTAAAATAAATTGGTATCCTTTTTTGACAAATGAGAAAGGACGGAAAACTCTTAATCTGCTATCTTTTTCATCTATGGATTCATGGAATGAAGAGCCTAGATTACTTCCATCTAGCAAAATTGTGAACCTCTTTCTCTCTCCCGAAGGTTGTAGGCGTGTTCTGACGCCTCGTTGTTCAATGCTTTCGCATCTACAGAAAGAGCAGTCCCCTGCAGGATTCGAACCTGCGTTTCCTAAATCATAGAACCTCCATACCAATGATCAGTCGGTTGTGATCGTAACTAGTATTTCACACGTGGAGTGGCGTCTTAGACCGTACTAAACGAAGGGGACACAAATAAAATGTTAAAGAACTAAGGACAATTAATCACATTATTTAATCTACGTCAAATAATTTTTTCTTTTTTTCTAAATATTCTTCTCTAGCTATTTTGCCAGTAGCTAAAGCCATTTCATAACTTAATCTATTTAATTCAATCTTGATCACTTTCATCTTTCCTTTGTGATCGGGAGAAGGATTTACTTTCTCCTTTTCTCTGATTGATTTCATTTCGTTATACCTGCTAATGAGATATTTCAATCTCTCCGTTGGCGTCATTGGTTTAATCTTCATAATTATATAAAGGGAAGATTATTCCATTTTTCCGATTATTTTTTCAAATATTTTTCTTTGTACTCTTTTACAACTAATCTATTTGTTTTTAATCTTTTTATTAATCCCTTATAGGTGATAAATGGAATCTTTATTTTACATTCACCCCATAGTTTTATTATTTCGCTTAGGTTCATTTCGCTTTATTTACTTTGTTATAACCCACTTGCCCACCCAACGTTTACCACTATTTATAATATATTTTAGCCAATTAAGAACGTCATCTATATTTACAACTAATTAGTTTATTTTGGGAACTCTTATTTATTTAGTTTATTTATTTCGGGCATAAAAAAACCTCCCCTATTTCTAGGGGAGGCTATCTCCGTTCTAATTAATTATTATTAATTGAGCATAAGGCACTCTGACCAAACTCTATGCATCAACTTGGAGTCTTGACCCAAAGTAAGTGAAGTGAACCTATTCTCCTCGATGCTAGACTCCTTGGAGGAACGATGAGCCTTGCCGTGATTTTGGTATTCGGTAATACCATTAAGCAAATCCCATGCAGTCTCACCCCTGTTGCCTTGACCTGCATTAAAGCGATGCATGACCTCTTCACGAATATTCTCTGCTCTCTTGGACTCACCTGCAAAGAGGCGATTGACTACCTCTTTGGCTTGAACTTGAGTAACCTTCTGATCAACTAAGCGATTAATTGATTCAGTAGTTTCAGCATAAACCTCTTTGATACCCTCGATCTGATCGACATATCCCTGCAACTTGCCCTCCATTTGAGAAGAGTGTTTAACTCTAGTGGAAGACTTGACGTCTCTTGCCACCATGCCGTTAGTGCAGACCAATCTCTCAAGCATTTGAGAAAAAGAATTTTGAGTAGAACCATCGAACGAAGTCCAAAAGTAAAGAACTTCATCCATAACATCTCCAACTTTAGGGTCAATCTCTACTGCACTTGCCTTTCTAAGACCGACAAACATTCTCCTGCCTCCCTTGGTAAAACCTGCCTTGTCAAAAGACATACCCAATTCGTTTCTAACAATATCCACATAATCAAATGCTTTAGAAGGTTGAAGGAGAGGGTAAGTTTTGTTTACGATAGCAACAGGGTTGTCGTTACCATCAAAAACTCCACGATAAGTGGGGAATTGAGGAACAGGTTGAAGAGAATAATCTTTCTCTGCTCCGATAGTTTCAAGAACTTCTGCTACTGATTCACAATCTGATACGTTTTCCATTTTCATTTTCCTTTGTTTGAATTAATTAACTTTGAAACCACACTATACTATATAGATAATTCTTAGTCAAGTTTTTTTTTAATTAATTTAATTCGGGTGTTTGGTAGTGTTTGCCAAGGTTGTTTTCATTCCAAAGAATTTCATTATCATTTCTCAACTCTAAAATAGATTCAGTTAAAGTGCCTGTCGAGATAGTTAAGTATGCAGTTAAGCTTTCTCCCAACTCTTTCTGCTCTACTTGATCTACTAAATCTAATATCCTAGAGAACATATTCTCAAAGAATGCAGAGACTTCTTCAATTGGTTTATTTAAAATCTTTTCTTTATTTTCTTCTACTGCTAAATTATATGCATTAAGATCAAGAGAATCATCCTCTTCTTCCTCGTTATTTAATCTCATTTAATTTTCTTCCTAAATTATCTAATATTTTTTGATAAATTTCTTCTATTCTCTCCGCGCCTTTCTTCCCTTTTATTTTATCTAGATTAGATTTTCTATCTAAATAATCATCTAGCAAATCATTTATTTGTTCAGTTCTAGATGGAGGATTGTATTGTTCGGGATATTCTTCTTCTTTTTTTGTTTTACCAGGCGATCCCCAGGCACTAAAGTTTCCTTCGTCAAATGGATTCATTTTATTGAAGGTTCTGCGCTTTCTTCCCACTCCTGCATATTTTCATAATCTTCAGAATGAAATGTATTAACTTTGCCCTTTTCCATTTTATTTATTTCATCCTCCATATCTTGTTCTGTATAATTTAAAACTTCGGGCGGAATTGTCATGCTCAAACCTGTCGGCACAGATTTTGTATTAATTGTTTGAAGCTTACTCTTAGGAGCAAAAGAATTATCTTTTTGACCCTTAACTCCCGAATAATCATTAAGCAACATAGGCGGGATGGGAACATTTCCATTCTCTTTAACCCATTCACAGACTATTTTAATTCTATCTATATTATTCATTTTTTATCCTTCTATTAATATTGTTACCATTAAACTTAAAAACAAAATACCAATTATAATCATATCTGTCAAGGGTTAATTGTAAAAAAGTTTTCCATCAACACCTCTCACGAAATTAGCTTTATGAATAGAGGCTAAATCATTAACATCATAGAAATAATTATTCACATAAGGATTGTAAGATGCTTGTTTAATTAAATCGACAGGAGTATTCCATATATATCCTTTTACAAAGGCATGAACATTCTTCCTTTTTTCTTTAATTACTTTTTGCCTGTTCTTCTCATTAACTAGAAAATCACAATCAAATAAATTAATTTCATCTGAATGCGCTTTAACTAATCCATTTTGTTTAATAGACCAACAACCTTTATGCAAGTTTCTATATACTTTAACAGGTTTAGAATAATCTATCCTATATCTTTTATCTGCTTGGTTTAATAATATCATGTCAACAATATCACATACTAATTACACCCTGTCAAATAAAAAAACAAAAAAGCCTCTCTTCTAGATAAGTGCATGAGTAAATCATTTAAATAAAAGAGAGACTAATCGGTAACACTACCCCCTTGGGTAATGTGGCATAGGTCGGGCTAAGTACTACCTCTGCTTATGCGAGACTAAACTACATAGAGTAAGAAAAAAATAGTGTGGGGAGGGATTACTGTATACCCTCGACTTTTCGGGATGAACATCAGTTCATTGAGTACCTACTTCGCACCACAGATTAGACTTGGTATTCGTCTTAGACTCATCCGATTGGACTCTATCTCCTCACCACAAGGAATCTGCGTACCTTAGCCCGCTCATCACAGGCTTGCTCAGTCACCCACAGGAGAGATTATAAGCCTCTCCAAATACTTCGGGGGACAGAAAATTAGATTCACCTCGGCAAATCTTTACCTCTAACCAAAAGGTTTATTTCTGTCAAAGGCGATTGACCTGCCTTATGACCCCTATGATAAAATGTAAAAGAACAAAAGTTTGACTTATTTTATTTATTTGAGTTTAGCCTTCTCAACTTTCAATAATACTATATTAACATATTATTTGGAAAATGCAAGTATTTTTTTCAATTATTTTTTATTTCCAAATTATTTGTTATTTGTTTAGATTATTTAAAATTTATTATTATTTATTTAAATTATTTTAAATTCGGCGTAATCCTATAAGAATTTATATAATATGTTTAATTGATTTAATCCTATATATTTAGCAAAGTAAGAACAAAACTCAGCGACCCTGTGCGTCTCCCATTGCTCTTCTCTCATAATATCTCCTACTTGAACATAATTACCTTGATTCCACATTTCTGTTAATTCTATATATTCTGTTTTCATCTTATTTATTTAGTTTTATTTTATTTCTTATTTGTTTAATTTAAATGGTGGGTCTTGTGAGACTTGAACTCACGACCTGCCGATTATGAGTCGGATGCTCTAACCAACTGAGCTAAAGACCCGCACGTTCTATTTCTTCTTCTATAAATATTTCCATTCTCTTTTTTCTTTCTCCAAATTCATCTAGGAAAAATATTAATACCTTATTTAATTCTTCTTCTTTTCCTTCCTTGTTTAATTTATTCATACTATCTACTATATTATCTATAAAGTCAATATCTTTATTTAAAGTTTCGTTTATTCTTCTCTTGTCTATTGTAGATAAATTATCATAATCATTATTAAATTTATTTAATATTAATTTTAATTCTTTTGTGAGTGAGTTTGCTTCTTTTTTTAATTCATTTAATAATTGTTGCATTTTTTGCCTTGACTATATTAAAAATATGTGATATAATTGTAATATTTATATATAAGTTTCGGGCAGACCACTCAAACCTCATTTTTAAAACATAATATATTAATAATCATTTTATTATTCTCTGTATAAAAGCCCTATATATAGATATGTTATATTATCCCTTAGTCTTATCTTTATTCTTCTGTTTACTATCCTTATTAGAAGATTTAAGATTATCATCTCTCAATTTGCTTTTGAGATGTGTGAAATCATAAAGAAGATGATCCCTTTCTTTGTACTTCTTGTCGCTAGGTACAATTCTCTCGTAAACCTTTCCACCAACGAGTTTTCCTGTATGAATAGCCCAACTTTTAATCTCCTTTAAAGATTTATTAGGAATCCTATGGGAATAAGATGCTTGCCATTTACCTCTTGAATCGAATACTGAATATCTCATAATTTGTAATACTTTGTAATTTACTTTGAATATACTTTATAATTTATAATAAGTCAAGTTTTAATTTACTAAATTTTTTTTCCTTCTTCTGCTAGTAGAATAACATTGATAAAAGCCTCTTTAATATTCCTTTTTTCTGAACTAGATAAAGATTCCCATTCATTAAATGAATCATTTAAGCCCTCTAATGATAATAACATTAATTTCTGTTCAAAAGAAGACATTTGACGCGCGACTTTTAAAATATTGTTAATAATACTATTTTTATCTTTAAGCATCTGCATAGTCTGAATTTAATTCTTTATTATACTCATCCCTTATGCCATGAAGAAGAGTTACCCATGCAAAACCATTTAATTGTGCTTGGTGCATTAATTTAGTAATCTGCATTGGAGACTGATATGAAAGAGTATCATCATACTTCGATAGAGGAAGCATAGTATCCCTATCTTGAAACCACATTGCAACTTCATAATCTCCATCATCTTGATGCCCATGCAAACCTGTTCCTCTGCCTACATTCTGAACAACAGAAATAGTAAATTGATCAAAGTTATCTTTATCTCTCCAACCAAAAGTTAATTGAGCAGAAACACCTTCACCAACTCTGCAATTTTTATGCTGAGTAAAAACTAAATCGTTAAATCCTTTTAATTTGGTATTATTCTTAATCATAACTACATTCTTTCAGCTTTTTTACTTTTTGTCAAGAGTTTTTACTTAAATTTTAATTTTTTAATTTGATAGTCATGGAATAATGTTTTCCATTCACTTAATGATTTTGTTTGTCCAATTAAATCAGTTTTACCTTTTACTCCACATTCTACTAATTCTGCACGAAGTCCAAGAAATTCCATAAAATCAATTTCATTATTAATATGTTTATCTGCATTTGGATAATTAATATTAACTAAAGCTATTTCTTTCTTGCTTAAAAAAGACTTTGTCCACATTGGAGAATCCATTATAGATAAACAAGATTCTATTGTATCGCAAGATTTGATTAAATCTGATGTTTTTTGAGGAATCATTTTACTTAATTAATTTAACTTTTTTCGCTTGTTGAATAATCGCCAACTTCTTTTCAAACTCTTTTTGTTGCGCCAAAATACCTTCGGTTGCCTCATTGTATCCTGCAAACCTTGTATTTCTTATATATGCGCCATTCATTACATTGTTGACGATGATTGATCTAATAGCTTTACTCATTTCGCAATTTCCTTTTTTTAGATTAATAATTTTTCTTGATAATAACTAACATTAACATAGAGAATTTATAATGTCAAATCTTTTTTTAATTTTATTGATAATTTTTTTCGTGTTCCTTTATCTGTATAATCATTTGTTCACAAAGACTCATCATTTCTTCAACATCATAACGTCTTTTTCCATCGGGAGTCAACTTAAAAATAACAGGAACTTCAATTTTATCGTGATAATCATATCCGCTTACTTTATGACATTGAGTAACACGAACCAAAGGTTTAGTCCACTCTACTTTATCTCTAGTATTCACTTTGACCCTCCATTAATATTATCTAATTCATTCATCTTAACCTCTCTTCTCATGGCATCGACAACTTCTTGGTCAACTAAATTATTAATTCTTTCTACATCTTCTACATGAGTATCAAAATAACGATCAATTAATTGTGCAATTTGATCTACACATTCATTAAATCTATAATTATACCCACCATTTGATGGAACATTAAAAGTAATTGGTTCTGTTTCGTAATTCATTTTAATATTCGTCCTCGTTTTCTATATATTCATATCCACTTTGATCTAATAAATCTGTGAACTGCAAGAATTTTCTGTAATCATCAATAGAGAATAGTCTTGGATTTGAATCTGCTCCTGCTGAATAATGAGCCTCATACCATCTATTTCCTTCTGACGAACAATGTCTAACTATATATCTTTTATTCATACAAACACATTAGCATACAAGATTGCGAGCGTCAACACTTTTTCTGATTTTTTCTTTAATTTCTTGAATAAAATCGTAAGAATTTTCATTACCCCCTAAGTGCCAAGAGGTTACGAATTCGGGATCGTTTGTATTTGATTTGTAATCATAAATAGTAGCGATTGCTCCATTATCAGATTCAAGAACCCATTCACATAGAACTTTGTTGTCAGCAGATTTGCCATAAGTTGGCAATCCAAACGAATTAATTAAATTAAAATAACTTGTAGTTGTCCAATCTACATAATAAGTTCCATTTGCTTTACTATTTACTTCATCTGATCTTAATACTTTCATGTCGATTTTTTCTCCTTTTATAAACGTGTTTTAATAATATGTCGATACAATAAACTTTATTTTATTTTGTGTCAAGAGTTTTTTTCGTATTTGTCAATCAAATTTTCTAAATATGATTCAGAAAAATGCTCGAAATTTTTTGTATGTTTATATGCGCCATCTAAATAAGTTGCTCCACCATTCCCATCGTTCAATATTTCGATTCCTTCAATGTTGGTTTTGCATTGATAACCTAGACCCCTATTTGTCTGAAAATATCTAACACTTGTTACTTTCATTGTTGTGTGCAATATTCGTTTAAATAAATACCTTCTTGTACTAATTCATCTTCTGTAAATTCCATAGGCTCTTCCCATTCTTCATCGTGCAAGAAATAAGTTCCTGTGAAATTATCGTAATAAAACTTTTTTTCAGTTTCGTCTTCGTATATGTGATTTATATTCATGTTTTGAACTTTACTATGTTTTTATTTTTATGTCAAGAGTTTTTTAATATTTCTTTTAATTGTTCTCTTCTAGCAACTATTTTCTCTGTCAAATTAAAGATTTGCTCATCACTTAAAACACAATTTTCAGTTTCGGTTGGTTCGTCAATATCATATAGAAACCCACTAATGTCAAATTTTAATTTATTTAAATAATCTAATTCGTTTTGTATTGAATTCATTACAATTCTAAATTTGCCGTTATTGTTACATCTAATACTCCATGATTAACTGCACTTTCAACACGATAACCTTCGTCAGTTAATTTGTCCATGATAGAATGCCTATGCCTCCAAATATCTTTATCCCATCCACTATAATCACAAGTAGAAAATGATGATGAACCTGTTTTAGCTATTCTATCTATATGATAGGAAATGTTTTTATTTAATTTTTCTTTTAATTCTTTCATTGTATATATTCCCTCTCTCTTAAATCTTCTTCAAACTCTTTTTTAAATTCATTTAACCAATTAGGATTAGTCGCAACTTCTACAACGATCTCCCAAGGATCACCGATAAAGTTGTCAATGTCAACATCATAATGAAATTTTATTTGATCGACTAATGGCATTGTTTTTGCCCACTCTTCGTATGTTGGTAAACTCATAATGCTTTTGCCTGTGTTCTACCTGCGCCATCCATTTGCATTCTAAGAATGCTTGTCTGACCTTTACGTGCAGTTGCTTGCTTGGCGGAATCAAATGCACTTGGATCAGCATATTGTTGCATGACCATAGTAGATTTATCTAAATAAATATTTAAACCTCTACGCGGAATTGAATTCGCTTTCTTTTCTTCGATTGCGATTGATTGATTCATGTCTGCTATAAATGCTTCTGCCGTATTCATAATTGTATTTTCGCATATTCCTTTCTGTTTGTCAATTAAAATTTTAAAAAACTTTTAATAATTTAAATAAATTAAATGTAATCTGCTTTTGTTGGCAATGATTCAATTACTGATTCATGCTCATCTTCTTGATCTTGAAGCATTTGCATAATTTCTTCTCTATAATCTGATTCAAATCTTTTTATAAATGCTCTATCTCTTTTGTGCTTCCAAATGAATTTTCTCTCCGATTCAAACCATGCTCCTATTTCTCTATCATAAATTTCAAAATATACATGAACTTCATCTAAAGAAAAATCTTCACAAAGTGCATAGTCGGGCAAATGATGTGTTCCACTTTGACCCCAAGTGCAATGTGTTCCCGCATAGTCAAATGAATCGTTTTCTACACCCCATTGAGCTTCACCTTGTAAACTAGCATAATACTTTCTAGTAGGGATAATGCCCATGTATTTCTGTTTGCTATCAAACTCAAACTCATCTAATTCAAACTCTTTTTCAATTTCCATTTCCGCAACCTTACTTTATTTTTTTTAATTTGTCAAGAACTCATTATTTCATCTAGTAATTCTTGTGCAGAACGATCTGCTCTTTTCGCTTTCTCTCCTCTGTACAAAACAACTCCACATTTTGGGCAAGAGTATCTAGCATCCTTTCTTAATCTATGCCTTTTATACTCTGTTCCGCAACACTTGTCAACATATTTATAATGAGCTTTTGGTTTGTTTAATTTATCTTTACTGCACCTTTCGGGTTTTGCTCCTATTTCTCTGCAAATAGATTTCCATATCTTACCATGCCCACGACCTGCGCTTCCATGACGATGATAAGCTAGAGCATGAGCAATCTCATGTAAAATGGTATCCATGACTTCATCTTTGTCATTAAGCTCAACATACCATTCTGCTAGATAAATCAATTTCCTATTGTAACTGCAAGTTCCTAGAGAAACTTTTTTATTGTGCCATCTAAATTTCCACCCATGTTCAAGTAATCCATGTTTATATAAATTATTAATCGCTAAGAATCCTGCATAACTTTTGTCCATAAAACAACCTTACTAAATTTTTTTTCGCTTGTCAACTTTTTTTTAATTTTTTTTAAAAAATTACATATCCATAGTAAAAATTAATAAAAAACCACATACCAATATTAAAAATGCTAATTCCATTATTAAACTTCCGTTAGCAGAAAAATAATATCTTCTGTTAAATTTTTTACTTCATACAATGCTCTGTCATATATTTTATTTTTTATAAAAAAGTTTACTGATTTTTTGTGTTCATTTATTGAGTTTATTATATCTTTATCGTCAAATTCTTCTTGTACTTGAACTTCTAAGTCACATAATAAAAGTAAATATTCAGATAATTCATCATTGGTTTGTTTCATATTCTATTCTTTTAATTAAAGCGTTATGTATCATATTTCTAGTTGGTTTATCTAAGAATCTTCCATTTTCATCTTGTGGAATTTCTTCTAGAATTTCTTTAGAATCAATATTTAAAATATGACAAATACACATTACTTTTCTTAGAATACCTATTTCTTTATATTTTAATATTGCCCAAAGAGCATCT